>OBLG01002909.1_pt1 | contig 9837 bp, 7 predicted proteins | sample 1517451 | NCBI WGS metagenome assembly OBLG01 (sample SAMN04571694, study PRJEB22368) | human gut metagenome | biome: human gut; material: stool | host: Homo sapiens | place: Luxembourg | collected 2012-06-29 | reverse complement strand
ACGGATGCGTTTTCCGATGTCGGCGTAGTCCACCATAGTACAAGTACCCTCCGTTCATTGAAGTGATACTTGTATTGTATGTGCAATTTGAACCGTTTGTAATGTCCTAAAAGTGCAGTGGACTTTTAAGAGACTCTCTTTTTTAACTTTTTAGTACAGGTTCTCGATGAATTGCTTCAGATTTTTTCCTGTAGAGGTTACATCCTCTGTCTCATGATCCCAGAAAACAACCTCATTCTTATCCAGCGCGTAACAAATATAATTGCCAAACGGATCGATTGCAAATGGAATCAGTTTCTTATTTTTGATTGCATCCAATGCCGGATACACACGATCCGCTTCTGTTTCCGACTCATCATATGAGAGCACGGCACCAAACACACGTTCTGTCGAGCCCACCATAAAATGATAGTTCGACGGTGTTGCTGCATTATGCTCTTCAATAAACTGCCTTAATTCTTTGGGAATACGAATTTCTCGCAGCGTTTCCACCTTTGCAAATGCCTGCGGGTCTTTTAAATCAATCTTATATTTCCATGCATTTTCCATTTATCACACGCTCCTTATCTGCACTCTGAGCCGCCGCCCCAGACGCTCCGGCCACCGGTATGGCGGCATTTACTATGTACATCTGAGTCTATCAACTGCATCTGTCCAGGATGCTCTGTATGGTGCCATGTCAAACCGGATATCCTAGGTTCGCCGTTCTTGATTTGTTCCAGCTGACGAGGCGTAAATTGCTTAGCAAGTGATGGGTCTTGTTCAATTTTTTTCGCCAATGCTCTTGTGCAATACGAAAATTGTTGATCGTCAGATGCCTCGTATAGTTTTCTTGGTAGCACCTCTCTGTCTTTTCCTTCAAATTGAGGAAATACCCCCTCAATTTTTTCACCGTGATACTGAATACGGACACGCTTGTATTCCACATTCGTTCCGGGGTAGGTTTTTCCTTCGTACTGCTCATTGATTGTATGAATGCGTTTTACTTCCTTCGCATCTGCTTTTTTATCATTTTCAAATGCAGTACTGGTCTTCTTCTTTTCCGTCTCAGAGGTTTCGTTTGCCTCTGCAACTTCCTTGAAATAATTGCTCATTACAGCACCTTCCTTTTGCAGAACTCCTGCCACTGCGTCAGGTATGTTTCAGGACGGCCAAAACGTTCTATCTGCTCGCGTAAGATCAATTCTCCTATCTGGTTCTGCACATTGCGGCTCAAATCCGACAATTCCACATTTCCAGAATAGACGATCACATCACGCCATTCTTCAATGGATTCTACGTTGTCCAACTCTTTTTCCACTACAGATGTGCAGACCAAATCATACACTACAGCTTGAATATCCTTTTGCGTACACCGGCCATTCTTCTGCAGTGCTTTTAACGCTGCAATTTTTGTTTTTGTTGGAACTGGCAACCGCAGCAAAATTTGCCTCAGCTGCTGTATATTTAGCTCCAACGATTCTCCTTCTTCTTTTTTCAAAAGATTTTGCAGCAAGAGCTTTTCACCCGATGCAGTCTTGATATTATCCAATGTCCGTCTGTGCACATACGGCTTTTCTTCACCATCGAACTTTCCAATCTTGCACAACACCGGCTCAACCCAATCATTTTGATATACAACCGCCACACCTTTGGGCAAACGTGCAATTTCATCCAGCTGATTTTCCTTCAACGCAGCAGCCTTACCGGCCAGCTGACGATCCTGCTCGTCTGGCAGACGCATGATGATCTTCGTATTGGTGTTGCGGATTGCCGAAATATCAACCGCACTCGGAGACTGGTCTGCAATAATGAAACCCTCGCCGTAAGTGCGCATTTCTGCAATAGAGTTTGCGATCATCTCCACCGATTTTCCCGCTACATTAGAGCCCTCTTCTGATTGCTCTGTAGAAGTCCGGCGCAGAATGTTGTGTGCTTCTTCCAGCACCGTAACATGACGCAGCGGAGCGTTCATTTCCGTGCAGGAAGTCATCCGATATTCATTCAGCCGCATAATAAGGATGCCCATGATCAGCGCTTTAGATTCTGCCGAACCGACCCGGCTCAAATCTATAATAACATTTTTATCAAACAGGATCTTCTCCGAAATTTCATTTGCCGAGAAGATCTGTCCGTTCAGTCCATTTGCCAGTGACCGAACACGGGTCTCCAATGAACCACGATAGTTGCTCTTGACTTCCTGATCGTAGGCAGAACGATTGATCACATCCACCAATTCCGTCAGCAAGTCTTGAAAGGTCGGGAACAGTTCTTCACTGTATTCATTCTCTGAGGTCTGCAAATCCCATCCGCATACTTCATAGGCCTGCAGCATGGCGTCCTTGAGAACCGCGGGCATTGCCGCATACATCGGCCAGCAGACATTGAAGATCTCGATCAGACGGTCGATGTGCTCCAGTACATGGATGCCCTCCGGGAAGCGGAACGGATTGATCCGCAGCAGTTCTGTGATCTTCGGGTTTGTGCCATATACATGAACATCCGAACGGTTGCCAAACACATTCTTGTACTCGCCTTTGGCCGGTTCCACGACCATAAAATTTACGCCGCCGGCATCCAGCTGGCTGAGTATTTCATACACGGTATTGCTCTTGCCGGAACCTGTAGAGCCGGTTACAAAGGTGTGCATCGCCAGACTATTGCGGTTGAGCCGTACTGTATTTTTGCAGACACTGCCCATATTGAAGATTTTGCCTAGCAGAAGTTCTGCGCCTTCCTCCTTCTGGTTATAGGAGACCACTTCCTTGCCAAAATCTGCGTGCTCTACCACCGGAAGTCCGCACACCGACCGCCGAGGCAGCCCCATGTGGATCGCCAGTTCGTTGCCGCTGACCAGTGAGCAGGGGGTCACCTGCAAGCGGCCAGCCGGGCCGTTATACCAAAATACCGGGTGGATAAAGTTGGCAACATATTGCCCTACCTGTTCTGTCTGTTGCTGTCCCTGTCCCCACAGGTTAATCGCAGCCACCTCTACGCCAGAGTTTTCGCCGCGCATCAATGCTTTATAGGTAGCTGCCGCCATTTCTGCCGCATACTGATCCTCTGAGGTAAAGTACGCTGCGCACTCAAACATACCCAGGCTTTCAAATTCATCCATGCGTTTCAGCTGCTTGTTAATGCGTTCCAGCATATCTTCCACAGTTTTGTTATGCATGGTAACCGTCATGCCCTCGCCGCTGCTGTTCGTGGTGCCGTTTGCTTCCGTTGTGCTTTGGTTGCTGCTATCCGACCAGTTTTTGCTGGAGCTGTAGGTCTTGGAATTGGTTTCCGACTGCGATGTGCCATTGCTTTCGCTGCGAGAGATAAACGAGCCCGCCATTCCGACTGCACCGGAAACAATACCGCCTACCGCCATACTGGCTCCGCCTGTAAATGGTGCCAGCGCGGCTCCGACGAGTGTAGCCGCTGCTGCTACGCCCTTAACCGCTTTAGCCGCTGCATTCTCCTGCGAAACGCTGTGAGATGTGCCAGACGAGGTACTTTCGCTTTCCGAGGCGGATTTTGATTTTCCTTCCGTATGGCTGGTTCCGCTGGTGTTGGAAAGCGTATAGCTTTGCGCCCGGTTCTGGGTATAATTCACCTGCGTACTTGCAAAGGAGGAAAGCTGGCTGTATACGGTCTCGTACCCGCGGCGCAGTTCGCGAAGCTGCGCCTGCGTAGTGCCGTTCGCCATGATGATCCCTGTATATTTTTCGCCCTGCATGGAGAGCACCAGTTTTTCCAGTCCCTGTACAAAGTTAGCATTCGTATGCTCCTGCTGGAGTTTATTATTGGCCACACAGGTGACTGCTGCAATGCTATTTGTCTTGATTCGTCCCAGAACTTCCTGCACTTCATCCAAGGTGTCATAATCCCGTGTTTTCACCCCGGGGAACTGTCCCTTGAGTGTTTTTTCCACCAGATTCTTCAAAGAACTGGTCGTTCGTTCTTCGTCCGATGCACGGACGCCCATGTAAAAATCCGTTTTTACACCGTCGCTGTTGATGATCACATACACAGCGCTTTCGGTCAGCGCTAGCGTATTGAACACGCTGGCAAACTTGTGGACAGCTTCTTCCTCTTTTTCGTAGACCATTTCGGTGATCTTAAAAAAGTCCACATTATCCCGGATATTATTTTTGAGTGCTTCCTTATCCAGCGGCACGATCTCCATCTGCGACAGGTCTGTGACATAATTTTTCAGGATCATGTCATCCACTGCACATAAGGCCGTCTGATAGTCACGGTTCAGCTTTTGCATCGTAATGCTTTTTTCGCCGACATTCTGCAAAGCCGCAGTATTCCGGTTTCCTTCATCCATTTGCACAACCTCCGTTCTTCAGGAAAAACGCAGCCACAAGGAGCATGATCACCACAAGTACCACACCAGCTGCCACCCAAATACCGCCGGACAGCTTGCCCCGCTCCGGTGCGGACGTTTCCGTCCGTTCTGTCGGTGCAGCAGTTTCCGCTTTTTCTCCAAACAGCGCCGCTGCCATCTTTTTCAGCAGCGCCACCCGTTCCCGTGAAAAATTGCCGACGAGCTTTGTCATCTGTTCATTGAAATAATTAGCTGTCCACTGCTCCGGCTGGATTAGCAAGGTCTCTTCATCATGTGCTTCATACAGTTCCGGCACGCGCTCTGCGGCATACTGCTCCATTTTGTCAAACGTATCGCCGGTTTTGTCCAGCAGAAACGCATCCTTGAGCATAATGCGGACCCTCAGCCGATTTTTCTGCTCAACAGCATCTGTAAACTCTTTCGTAAATTTCATAGCTCTCACCTTTTTGTCGGCAGATTGTGTTTATGCTGTCTATACTGTCTGACTGCATTCAAAATACGGTTAGCCGCCGTTTCCATGTCATCCACATCTTTCTTAGTCCATTTCTTTCCTGCTGCTTCGGTGCACTCAAGTACCGTTTTGATTTTGCCGCCTTCAGTTCTCATAGTGGTAAGTGCTTCGACAATTGGATCGTCAGGGGCCTTCTGCTTGATTGTCGTCTTATCGTTTTTGTTTCCCTGTGCGCCAAGTACTATTTTTGTCATCGAACGCAAATTTCGGATTCGATTTTCTGAGAAATTATTCATCAGTTTTGCAAGTTCATCGTTCAGTGCAGCACGATTCCATTCACTAGAAAATCTTTTCATAGCACCGCCATCATAAGGTTCCATGATTTTAAGTCCATTATCTTTCGCATACTGGAGCATCTCGTCCACCAGTGCACAGCTCGGGTCTGTCACAAAAGCATCCTTGATCATGATCCTTGTACGGAGAACGTTACGGCTTCTTACTGCCTCTTTAAATTTCGGAGAAAGCATTTTTCCACCTCCTCAGATATCCAGGATCGCATTCAGCTGGTTCTGGACATCCTCCAGCCATGCCTGCTTTTCCTGCGATTCCTTCAAGCGCTTTTCAGCATTTTTCTTATCGTCAACGCATTCATTCAGTTCGTCCATCTTTGCCCGCAAAAGACGATCCAACTCATCAAATTTCAGTGAGAACTGTCGTTTTACTTCCCGGGTCTGCTGCTGGGCAAACCGAATCGCATTTTCACGGTTCATGAACAGGTTTTCCTCAATGGGCGCAAAGAACTGCTGTGCCAACTGGTTTTTATCAATGAAAGTCTGGTCTTCCATCACATCCCTCCAGTGGCCTTTTTTCTGGAGCCAGGTCCACGGCTTATACCACCGCTTGCTGGTATTTTCCACCCACTCTTCGTCCACTTTGACCTGTTCTGTCTGAGACAGCTGCGTGATCAACTCCGACACATTGGAATTGATTGCACCGGACATCAGGCTGATCGGCGCAATGTTTACGCTGCCCACTTCCAGATCTTCTGCCAGATCCGAGAGCCTTTTGCGGTATTCTTCCAGCAGCTTTCCGGCATTTTTCTTCACATGGTTCTCGATCAGGTTTTCCAGTTTTACCTGCATATCCTCCTGCAGGTTCTCAGCGAACTGAGCAAACTCTGTGCAAAGTTGTTCTGCCTGTTCCGGGCTGAGTTTTTCTTCGCCCTCTGTCAGTTCCGTTGTAATTCGTTTCTGTGCCTCCTCAACTGTACGGTTTGCTTCGCGCTGGATCTCCTGATCGTAGTTGATTGCCTGCACCTTCTGCTTGAACGCTTTCGCAGTCTCACCATCTTCCAGCTTCTGCTTGATCTGCTCGATCTGCTGTTTGTACTCTTCCGCCCGGTCGCTCTGCTCCACGATTTCCTGCTTGACCTTTTCCATGGCATGAGCACTTTCCAGGTTTGCGGTAAAGGTATCCACAATGTTCTTGATCTTTGCCGTCTTGGCGTATTTCTGCACATACATACGGATCGCAGCTTCCACCGAGGGGATTCCGCAATGGATCAGCGCTTCGCCCTTAGCGTCCTTGGCTTCTTTTGCCGCAGCCAATTTCTGCTCGATCTGATCGCGGACGGAGGGTGTAAGCGGTGCCATCGTTTCAAAGTGCTTTTCTTCCTGCTTATTGAATTTTTTCACTCTACTCATAGCATCTTCGACATCATCCTCGTCCGCATCAGGGTCTGCCAGCAATGTGCGAATTTCCAGTGCCGTTAATGCCGATACCGGATAAATATTTGGGTTCTCGATACCGTGGTTCTTCAAGATGGTTTGTGCTTTTTTCAGTGCAGAAGGAACGCTGTCCTCTCCCTTTTTGAATTCATCCAGCTTGTTCACCACAAAAATAAATCGATCGCGCGACTGTTTACCGCCCGTTTTCATACTCTCAGCCACTTCGCTCAGCAGGCTGTTGTCGTCATCTATGCCAAGCTGCGTTGCATTCATGACATACAGTACCAATGCCTTGGAAGATTCCGAAAGCATTCTTCTGGTTGCGATCCGGTGGGAGGGGTCGCAGGCATTGTTGGGACCCGGCGTATCGATCAATACCAGCGATACATCATCAGCCGGTACAAAGGGGATATTTCCCTTCGCGCGCACTCTGAACGCCTTATCCTTCTTGTTCAGTTCGTTCATTACGCCCAGCGTAAGGTTCTCATAACGTCCGAGCAGTTGACCGGCTTTATCGTAAGCCTCTGCCGAGAAGCAGGGCTGGTCATTATCATGAATTTCCGTGATTTTAGCTGTACACGCCTCATTCTTAGCCGGCATTAGTTTCTGCCCCAGCAGCGCATTGATCAATGTAGATTTGCCGGAACTCATGGTCGCTACCACGCTCACCTCAAAGTCGCTGCTTTTGGCCAGTGTGAATGCGTGCTTGATATCCGGCGTTTTCAGTTCTACAAAGGGACCGTTCTGAATCTCCTGAAAGATCCTGTCAATGCTAGCCTCCTTATCCGCCACTTCCCTTGCCGGCAAGTGCTCCAACGAAATGTGAAGGCCGATTTTTTCTGCATCGGTTGCCATTGCCTCCACATCTTCATAGTCCGGGTTCGTACCATGAAATGTAAGCTGATACTCCGTATCGCGGCACTCCTCCTTCAGGATCTCCGGCATATCCTCGATCCACTCCTGCAAACGGCGATCCTTTACCTGTAGACGGCTGTTGCGCTTGGGTGTCACGTCATCCACAAGAATTTTTGTTTCGACCTTGTAAGGATTGTACTCAAGATAGATTTTTCTCATTTTACTGCTCCTTTATATGATAAATCATATTTTCCAGATTCAAAATGCCGGAATGCAGCATCAGCTGCTCTGCCTCACTGCAATCAGCAGGCAAGTCAGACCCTGCGCTCTCTTTCGGATAAAGGACATCCAACCGGAATGCATCACGTTTCAGCTTATGTGCCAGACGTTCCATGTCGTCCGCTTCTTCTTCCTCCATCGGCTCTCCCCAATAGGCCTGCTTGGCCAGAAAAGCCGCATATGCAGATACCGGCACCACACAGGGAGATTGGAACCCAACCTTTTCCAATTCCTTCCGGGTAGTTTCCAGTGTTTGCCGGATTGAGTCTTCATTTTTACGGTAGGAATCTACTTTGTTGATTACAAACAGGATCCGGCATCTGCACTGCTCCTTAAGGAAGAGTAGATGCTTTCTCTCATCGTCCGTTCCGATTGCCTGTCCATTCAGCACACAAATCACCATGTCCGGGTCTGTTTCCCGGATTAATTTTTCTGTGATTATTTTATGTTCTACGTTATCCGCAGAATTCACACCCGGCGTATCAATCAGCCACACCCGGCGTGTTTCTGGAAAACATGAACGGAAAAACGTACCAACAGAAACATATTCCGTCTGGTTGTCCACGCTGTCATCCATCAGGTCTTCCAGACCGGCATTCAGATTCAAGGCGCCATCCCATTCATAGCTGAATCCATCCTCATACGGTTTATTAAAAATAGAATGGATCTTTGCAGTGCAGGCTTCGTTCCGCGTTTTGTTTACTTTTTTGCCTGCAAGCGCATTCAGAAGGGTAGATTTTCCGGCACTCATCGTTGCGGTGATCAAAACTTTTATCGGAACCTGCTGCTGAAATGCCCTGTTTTTCGTCCAGCAGTCTCGGAAGTATTCAAGTTGACTGATACCTTTCAACGAATTTTCTGCTCCATACAAAAATTCAAAAACTTCTCGCAGCTTTTTGCGATATCGCTTCTGGCACAACGCTTCCAGCTCCGCAAAGATCTTTTTGCCCTTTTCCCTGTCCGAAAATGCTGCTATAAAAATGCAATCTGCCAGCAGGCAATACCGGTAAGAAAAAAACTTGAACGCACGGAATTTAGTTGCAGTCGCCACCTTCAGGTTCTTCGGCAGTCCTCTTTCGGTATGTTCAGGTTCTTTTCCATCCAGCAATACCGAACGATACAGCGTTAAAGCTGCATTGGCCCAATCATCTTCTGTAGAATACTTACGAACCACATAGTCCAATACCCAAAGGTATCGCTGCCGGTATCCTTCCTGCTCGTTTTTTATTGGGTGTTCCTGAAGCATCTGTGCCACAGAAAGGCGATCCAATTTCATATTCTCACTCTTTTCCATTCTTAAAGTACCTTTACATAGTCCCCCTGACTCCTCACCCACATCTGGATTCCTGTGCCAAATACCTCAGCCTCTATGAGCCAACCCTTTTCCGTTACCTGCAAAACCTTTGCAGTGGGCAGTCGGTCAAGCACGGATTCCAAACTCGGTCCGGTATACTCGAACCGGATGGTCTGCAACTCGCCGCCGTACATGAACTGGATGCGCTTGCGCATCTCGCCCTCCTGAAAGCGGTCGGTATACCGCTGGGCAAAGTTTCGGTCGAGGGTCTTATAGTTCTGGATGCGGTCGATGCGGTAAATGGTGGGGGAGTTATCCTGCGGGTTCTGGAAATGCTTATCCTTGTCGATGCCCTCGATGAACGCTGCCAGATAGAAATAATACTCGCTGAACAGGATTCCCACCGGCTCAATGGTGCGCACACGGGTCTCGCTGTCATGGGTGCGGCAGTAGGTAATTTCCATAACATTGTGATTTTCTACTGCCGTACCGATCTCCCACAGGCTTTCAATAAATTTCCGGCCATGCTGTGGCTCAACGTAATGGAAGCGTTCGTTGCTGATGAGATCTTTGACCTGATTCAATCGATCCAGCGGGGTGCACACCTGCACCAGCTTGTCCAGAATGGGGAACATCTCCTCCTTGACCATGGAGCGGCTCTCCAGCAGGATCTTGCACACTGCCAGAATCTCGCTGCTGGTGAGGAAGCGTGAAAGCGTATCATCCAGCAGATAGCCGCCCTTTGCGGAGTTGTATAAGATCTCCCGGCGCGGCTCGCTGTCTGCAAAATGATTGCGCAGGGTGTCAAGGTCGCGCTGGATGGTTTTCTCACTGACACCGAAACGATCAGCCGTTTGCTGTTTGTTCAGCACACCGCCCTGTACCAGCACCTGTTGGATATAGAGTATAC
>OBLG01002899.1_pt1 | contig 9862 bp, 5 predicted proteins | sample 1517451 | NCBI WGS metagenome assembly OBLG01 (sample SAMN04571694, study PRJEB22368) | human gut metagenome | biome: human gut; material: stool | host: Homo sapiens | place: Luxembourg | collected 2012-06-29 | reverse complement strand
CTACATCGTGGAGTCCCGGCGGGGCGGCGGCGGCTACATCCGCATCACGCGGGTGCAGGTGGACCGGCAGACGCTGCTGATGCACGTTATCAACACCATCGGCGATACGCTGGACTACGCCAGTGCCCGGGCCATCACCCAGAATCTGGTGGACTCCGAGGCCATCAGCCGTGAGCTGGGCCAGTCCATGCTGGCTGCCACCGGCGAGCGGGCCCTGCGCAGCGTCGCCAAGGAGCAGCGCAGCGGACTGCGGGCCGATATTTTCAAGCAGATCCTGATCCATTCAGTCTGATTTTTCAGCAAGGAGGTTACGATTATGAGATGTGATCGTTGTGGAAAGAACGAGGCAACGTTCTACTATAAGAGCAATATCAACGGCAAGGTGACGCAGGTACACCTGTGTCACCAGTGCGCCGAGGAGCTGGGCTACACCGACTCCTTCCGCTCCGCCGGTATGACCGGCGGCCTGTTCGGGGATTTCTTCTCCCGTCCCTTCGGGATGCTGGAGCCGTTCTTCAGCGGGCTGGGCTCCCGCATGCTCACCGAGTTCCCTGAACCGGTGGATGTGCTTGGGCAGGCGCGGGAGAGCACACCGGCCCAGGAGGACACCGGCGACCTGCTGCCCAGAGACGAGCAGGATGCCCTGACCCGGCAGCGCAAGCGCAACGCGCTGCAGACCCAGCTGAATCTGGCAGTGCAGGAGGAACGCTTCGAGGAAGCGGCCAAGCTGCGGGATGAGCTGAAGGCGCTGGAAAAGTAAGCCCGGCGCGGAACACGACAGTAAGAGAGGAAGTGCTTATTTATGAGCGAGAATAAATTCACCCCCCGGGCCGAGGAGGCCCTGCGTCTGAGTCAGGAAGCGGCGGAGGAGATGGGCCACGGCTACGTGGGCTCCGAGCATCTGCTGCTGGGCCTGATCCGTGAGGAGGAGGGCATCGCCCACCGCGTGCTGGCGGAGTATGGCGTCACCGACGAGATGGTGTGCTCCGTGCTGCAGCGCAGCGTGGGCAAGGGGATGTCCGGCGCCGCGCCCAGTCAGGGTCTGACTCCCCGCGCCAAGAGCGTGGTGGAGCTGGCTGTGTCCGAGTCCGCCCGCATGGGCAGCAGCTACATCGGCACGGAGCACCTGCTGATGGGCATCCTGCGCGAGGGCGGCAACATGGCTCTGCGCATCCTGCGCACCATGGGCGTGGACCCCAATAAGATGTACAGCAGCATCGTCAAGAAGCTGCATGATACCCCTCACGCAGCCGCCGGCGGTGCGGCCGCCGCCAACCGTGAGGGCGATAAGAAGAACAAGACGCTGGCCGAGTTCACCCGCGACCTTACCGAGGCAGCGCGCTCCGGCAAGCTGGACCCCGTGATCGGCCGCGACAAGGAGATCCAGCGGGTCATCCAGATCCTGTCCCGCCGCACCAAGAACAACCCTGTTCTGATCGGTGAGCCCGGCGTGGGCAAGACCGCCATCGCCGAGGGGCTGGCCGAGCGCATCGCCTCCGGCGACGTGCCCGAGGAGCTGCTGGACAAGAAGCTCCTGTCCCTGGATCTCAGCGGCATGGTGGCAGGCACCAAGTACCGCGGCGAGTTTGAGGAGCGTATCAAGAACACCTTGGCCGAGGTGAAGAAGGCCGGCAACGTCATTCTGTTCATCGATGAGCTGCACACCATCGTGGGCGCAGGCTCCGCCGAGGGCGCCGTGGACGCCGCCAACATTATCAAGCCGGCGCTGGGCCGCGGCGAGATCCGTGTCATCGGCGCCACCACCCTCAACGAGTACCGCAAGTATATTGAAAAGGACGCCGCGCTGGAGCGCCGGTTCCAGCCTGTCACCGTAGGCGAGCCTACGCCGGAGGCCACGCTGGAGATCCTGAAGGGTCTGCGCGACAAGTACGAGGCGCACCATAAGCTGACCATCACCGACGAGGCGCTGGAGGCCGCTGTGCAGCTGTCCAAGCGGTATATCGGCGACCGGTTCCTGCCGGACAAGGCCATCGACCTGATGGATGAGGCCGCGTCCCAGGTGCGCATGACCGCCGAGGCCTCCTCCCCCGACCTGAAGGCGCTGGAGGAGAAGATCGCGGCGCTGCACCGCGAGAAATCCGAGGCCGTGACGGCGCAGGACTTTGAGAAGGCCGCGCAGCTGCGTGACATCGAGAAGGACTATCAGGAGCAGGTGGAGATCGAGCGGGACAACTGGCGCAAGCAGATGGCCCAGAACCGTGGCAGCGTCACCGCTGACGACGTGGCCAAGGTGGTGGCCGGCTGGACCGGCATCCCCGTCACCCGTCTCACCGAGGACGAGAGCATGCGCCTGCTGAAGCTGGAGGAGAAGCTCCACCAGCGTGTGGTAGGCCAGGACGAGGCCGTCAACGCGGTGGCCAAGGCCATCCGCCGCAGCCGTGTGGGTCTGAAGGACCCCAAGCGGCCCATCGGTTCGTTCCTGTTCCTGGGCCCCACCGGCGTGGGCAAGACCGAGCTGTGCAAGACGCTGGCCGAGGCCATGTTCGGCGACGAGAACGCCATGGTGCGTATCGACATGTCCGAGTACATGGAGAAGCACACGGTGTCCCGTCTGGTAGGCTCGCCTCCCGGCTACGTGGGCCACGAGGAGGGCGGCCAGCTCACCGAGAAGGTGCGCAGGAAGCCGTACTCCGTGGTGCTGTTCGATGAGATCGAAAAGGCCCACGAGGATGTGTGGAACATCCTGCTGCAGATCCTGGAGGACGGTATCGTCACCGACTCCCAGGGCCGGAAGGTGGACTTCAAGAATACCATTATCGTCATGACCTCCAATGTAGGCGCCAAGAACATCACCGCCGATGCGGCGCGCCTTGGCTTCGACGGCAGCGAGAAGGGTGAAAAGGAGTCCGAGGAGGTGCGGTTCAGCCGCATCCGCGACGCCGTGATGGCCGACCTGAAGCGGACGTTCCGCCCCGAGTTCCTGAACCGTATCGACGAGATCATCGTGTTCCGTCAGCTGACGGAGGACAACATCCGCCAGATCGCCCGCCGTATGCTGGACGTCACCGGCGCGCGCATGGCCCAGCAGGGCATCACGCTGGCAGCGGACGATGACGCCGTGGCCGAGCTGGCCCGGGACGGCTTCGATCCCCAGTACGGTGCGCGGCCCCTGCGCCGTGCCATCCAGAACATGGTGGAGGATGCTGTGGCCGAGAAAATGCTGGAGGGTGAGCTGAAGTCCGGCGACACCGCACACGTGCGGCTGCGGGACGGCAAGGTGGTCATCGAGAAGTAAACAAAAAGAGTGCCTGACGGATTCCTCCGCAGAGCTCCATATCTGTATAAAACCTCCTATTGCTCTGGTAATGTGGTTGCCAAACCTTTACCAGTATACCGCAATAGGAGGTTTTACTTATGAGGGGCCGGGATCGTTCATGCCCCGGGCGCCCTGCTTCCAGCAGGAATTCGGTGTGAAGAATTCTGACGCGGCGGTGAAGCCGTCGATCGCCCCCTACCGCTCCAGCACCGGCAGAAGTACCTGCGTGATGAACTTTGCGGGGTCCTTGTGCTGGGGTGGGCCCTCCAGATAAATGCGGCGGATCGTGCCCGCAGGCGTAAGTCCCTGTTCCCGTGCGCTGGTCAGGAGCTGCTTCACCACCGCAGGCAGCTGCTCATACGCACCGTGGTGGTAGAGACTGAGGGCCGGCGCTGCCGGCAGGGTCTCCACGTACTCCCCCCGGCTCTCCGGCGGGATAGCCACGCAGAACGCCACCTGATCCGGTTTGTCGATGGGCGACTCCACCAGGTACATCCGGTGGGAGATGTCCGTGCCGTAGAGCCGCATCCCCTCCAGCGCAGTGCTGCGGAGCAGCGTCGTCCGCTCCGCCACGGTGGCCGCCGCGTACACGCGGCGATAGACGGTCTGCGGCAGCAGTCGGATCAGCTTCACCTGCGGCGGCTCCGCGCCGGACCGCTCCCGCAGGCTCTCGATATGCCGGTCCAGCTCATCCCGCTGCGCCTCCAGCCGCCGGATCAGCGGCGCCAGCGCGAAGTCGCCGTCAAAATATCCGAGGACGTCGCTGAGGGACAGTCCCAGGTTCTGCAGGATGCGGATGGTCCGGAGCTTGACGAAGGTATCAATGGTATAGTAGCGGTTTCCCGTGGCGCCGTCCTTGACATCCGGCCGGATCAGCCCGAATTCCTCGTAGTAGAGGATGGCGCGGCGTGTGATGTTCAGCGCCCGCGCGACTTCGCCGATAGAAAACAGATCTCGTCCTTTTTTCATAAAATCCCCCTGAAAACGCAAAAAACTCTTGCATCGCACGTTAACGTACGGTGTATGATACCATCATACAGAAAATCGGTAAATATGCAAGGATTTTTCACGGGCAGCCGAGGCTGCCCATCCGCACGTCCGCGCATGACCGAAAAATGCGAGCACATACGCTGAAGGAGGCCCACATGAAGAAACGAGTATTGAGTCTGTTCATGGCACTGGCGCTCTGCCTGACCATGCTGCCCACGGCGGCATTCGCAGAGACGTCCGATGCCGCCGCACAGACGGCAGGCGGCACCACCGATACCGGCGGCGCCTACACCATCGACAAGGACACCGCCGCGCCGGACCAGGAGGAGCGCGATGCGCTGTCCGTATGGGCCTTGCGCGCGGAGAGCAGCGAACACGCCCACTGCGTCTGCGGCGTCAAGGGCTGCGAGAAGTGGCTTGTTACCGCTTCCGGTTCCCACACCAAATCCATCTCCTTCTCCGACCATGCGATCTCGCAGGACGCTGAGGGCCTGAAAATAAACGGCACGGTATGGGAGAAAAGAGAACTCAAAACCTCCGACAATACCGTTGTGGGATATTATTACCTGCTCCCCGCGGGCAACTACTATCTGACCACCGACCTCGATCTGGGGAACGCTTACATCACGACCGCCACAGGGACAGTCGACCTCTGCCTCAACGGCCACAGCATACAGACCACCGCCAAGTACGTGATCTATGTCAGCAACGCGACCAGCACGCTGGTGACGCTGAGCCTGTGCGACTGCAAGGGGACCAGCGGCGCCTACGGTGAGATCACCCGCACAAGCGGTTCCAGCGGTTCCGGCGTAGAGATACGTACTGAGAACAAGTTCAATATGTACGGCGGCCGCATTACCGGCAACAACAGGAGCGGTGTGGACACGAGCGGCGGCTATTTCACCATGTACGGCGGTGAGATCACCGGCAACAGCAACAGCAGCGCCCGCGGCGGCGGTGTGACCATCGGAGGCCAGTCGTTCACCATGTACGGCGGCAGCATCTCCCACAACAGCGCTGACTACGGCGGCGGCGTGGGCTGGTACAGCTACGGCAAGTTTTATATGTACGGCGGCGAGATCACCGGCAACACCGCCGCTGTGGACGGCGGCGGCGTGTATACGCAAAATAGCCGTGTCTATGTCAAGGGTGCGGTAAAGATCACCGGCAATTCCACCGCGGACGGCAAGGCCAATAACGTCTGCCTGAGCAGAGTAGTCCCTTACCCCAGCGATTATTTCGTCCTGGACGGAGCGCTGAAGGAAGGCTCGCAGCTGGGCGTGACGCTGAGGGACGGTCACGATGGTTTAATCACCAAAGGCTGGAAAGCCAAAATGCCGGATGTGACAGCCGACCAGCTCACCGATCACTTTATCTCGGACGCTTCCGGAATGGAGTTCGACCTGAACCGTGCCGGCGAGGTGACGCTGACTGCGATCCCGCACAAGCACCTCCTCTGCGGCACGGCATGCAGCCATGGCGGGGAGACGCACACCAAGATCCTGACCTGGACGGCCATTTCCGACCTGACGAAGATCACCAGAGCGGGCTATTACTACCTGACTCAGGACATCGAAACGACGGATATCTGGGTGCCCGCCGACGGTGTGGTGCTCTGCCTCAACGGCCACAGCATCATCAATACAAACCATGGCTACACCATCATGGTCCGCAAAAACTATACCTTCACCCTCTGCGACTGCAAGGGCGGCAGCGCCGAGTACGGCAGGATCACCCACGCGGAGCAGGCCGGCGGCACAAAATACAGCGGTCAGGGCGTATATGCCATCGGCACCTTCAACATGTACGGCGGCAGCATCTCCGGAAATGTCAGCCAGCACAGCAGCGGCGTGCTTCTTGACAACGGAGCCAACAGCGGGGGCAAGGGCACCGCATTCAATATGTATGGCGGCGAGATCACCGGCAACACCGCCACCAATGGCGCAGGCGGCGGTGTGTATGTCTTCGCCAACAGTCCCTTCCGCATGTACGGCGGCAGCATCTCCGGCAATACCGCCAAGTACGGTGGCGGCGGCGTGTATGTCGGCAGCGAAAGCGTCTTCACCGTCTCCGGCAGCGTGACCATCACCGGCAACACCGGCAATGACAGCAGCGCCTGCAATGTTCAGCTGGCCAAGGGCAATACCGCAGGCACGACTTTCGCCATCGGCGAGGGCGGTCTGGCTGAGAGCGCCCGCATCGGCGTGACCGCTGATGCTGCGCCCGCCATCGGTGAGCATATTGCCGTTGCCACCGGCGCGGACAATGGCTATTACGAGGGCAGCATCACCAGCGATGCCGGCGGTCAGTACGGCATCCTGCGGGAGGGCGACGAGGTCAACCTCTACAACGGCCTGCCCCACAAGCACCTCCTCTGCGGCACGGCATGCAGCCATGGCGGGGAGACGCACACCGATGTCCTGACCTGGACGGCCGTTTCCTCCCTGAGCGAGATCACCAAGGCGGGTCACTACTACCTGGCCCAGTCCGTAACGCAGAGCAGTGAGTGGCAGCCTGTGGACGGCGTAGTGCTGTGCCTGAACGGCTACGACATCATCTGCAGCAAGGACGGCGCCAACACGATCAAGCTGGCCAACGGCGGCAGCTTCACCCTCAGCGACTGCAAGGGCACCGGCAGGATCACCCACGCCGACGGGCTCACCGGTACCGGCGTGTATCTGGACCCCGACGGCACCTTCACCATGTATGACGGCAGCATCTCCGGCAACAGCGCCGCCGAAAAGGGCGGCGGCGTATACATGACCCGCAGCACGTTCCGCATGCTGGGCGGCAGTGTCTCCGGCAACAAGGCCAAATACGGCGGCGGTGTATACGTATACAGCGGCGCGTTCACCCTGTCCGGCGGCACGGTCTCCGGCAACTCGTCCGATGAGGATGGCGCCGGCGTATATACGGCCGGTACGTTCAACATGACCGGCGGCTCTGTCTCCGACAACTTCACCACCGATGCCGCAGTCACCGGCTACGCCACCAAGCGCGGCGGCGGTGTGTACGCGGCCGATGTCTTCAACATGTCCGGCGGCACCATCTCCGGCAACACGGCGGCGGAATATGGCGGCGGCGTGTACGTCATCCTGAGCGCCGCGTGTACCATCACCGGCGGCACCATCTCCGGCAACACCTCCGGCAACAGCAAGGGCGGCGGCGTGTGCGCCGGCAACAAGCTCACCGTGTCCGGCGCGCCGTGCATCACCGGCAACCTGGGCAAGGACGGCGCGGCCAACAACGTCTATCTGGGCCGCCGCGAGACCATTCATGTGGGCGGCGCGCTGGAGAGCGGCGCCAGCATCGGCGTCACCACGGCAGATCCGGTCATCGACGGCAGCTATGTCCGCGTCGCCGACGGCACGGGACTGGCGGCGGATACCACCTCGTATTTCACCAGCGATGCCTATCCCGGCTGCACGAAGCGGCTGATGGGTGACAGCGTCATCTTCTCCAGCGGCACCCTGCACGAGCACGCTGTCTGCGGCAGATCGGACTGCACGGACGCGGCCCACGGCAATACAGCCTGGATCCCCCTGACCTCCGTTGACGGCAAGCTGCTGTACGGTGGGGCCAATGCCTCCAAAAACGGCGATTCGTACATGCTCTACGCCGGCAATTATTATCTGGCCGCCGACATCGAGCTGGACGGCCGGCTCTTCCTGGCCGGTGATGTGAACCTCTGCCTGAACGGAAAGCAGATCACCACGACGAACACCTCGGTATCCGCGGTGGTGGATGACCACTGGGGCCTGACGCTCTGCGACTGCCGGGGCAATGGCCGGATCGCCGCGCCCGGCGAGACTGTGAACGGCGTGTCCTCCAGCCAGAGCTTCACCATGTACGGCGGCACCATCTCCGGCGGCCGGTACGGCGCATACATCTATGATGACCACGGCGCTTTCCGCATGCTGGGCGGTAAGATCACCGGCAGCCAGACCGGTATTTACCTCAACTCCAGCCGGAATCCTCTGACCGTTGGCGGCGACGCCAACGTCACCGGCAGCACCAGAAATGTGTATCTGGCCTCCGGAGTCCTCACCATCGATCCCAGCCTGACCCAGGAGGCCCGCATCGGCATCACCACATCCCGCCAGCCCACGGACGATGTGCCGGTCCAATTCGCCGCCGGTGCGTCCAACACAGCGCTGGACTACACCAAAATTTTCCTGCCGGATTCGGCCGGACAGGGCTATGTGGTCACGCAGGAGCAGGATAAGCTCTATCTCAGCAAGCACCAGCACAGCTGGGCCTACACCGCCAGCGGCACCACCATTACCGCCGCCTGCACCAACGCGGACGGCACCTGCCCCGACACCAATGGCGGCAGCGTGACGCTGTCGGCCCCTGACCAGACCCTGTTCTACAACGGCATGGCCCGCGCGGCGTCCTGCACCAGCAGCCTGACCACCGGCGACGCCGCCATCATCACCTACTACGCCAAGCCGGCGGATACCACCGCTCTCTCCGGCGCACCGGTCAACGCCGGCGACTACATTGCCCGCATCCAACTGGGTGAAGCCTCCGTCAGCGTGTCCTACACCATTGAAAAGGTCCGCCTGCTGGTGACCGCCAACAGCACGGTCATCGACTACGGCACCGCTCCCATGAACGACGGTGTGAGCTGCCAGGGCTTCGTCAACAACGAGGACATCGACGATCTGGACGGAACGCTGACCTACGCCCACACCTACCGCCAGTTTGACGACGTGGGCGAGTATACCATCACCCCCGGCGGCCTGACCTCCGACAACTACGACATCTCCTTCCTGCCCGGCACGCTGGAGGTGCGGCCCCGCACTGTCACGCTGACGTGGCACAACACGGAGGGCCGTATCTACGCCGACGATGAGGGTGCGATTACCGCCACCGTCAGCAATGCCGTCAACGGCGACCGGATCGGCGTCACCGTCACCGGCGGTGAGCTGACCGCCGGTACTCACACCGCCGCCGCCACCGGTCTCACCGGCGACAAGGCCAAGAACTACCAGCTGTCCACGGTTGAGGCCGACAAGACCGTGCAGTACACGGTGGCCCAGGCGGCCCAGACCCTGGTCTTCGTCCAGCAGGGCAGCCTGACCAGGACCTACGGCGACGACGCCTTCTCCAACGCGGCGTCCAACAATCGCAGGGACGGCGGCAGCATCACCTACGCCAGCAGCCGCGAGAGCGTGGCCACGGTGGCCTCCGACGGCACCGTCACCATCCGCCACTGCCGCGGAAACCGCCAACTATCAGCAGAGCGCGGCGTCCTACACCCTGAGGGTGTCCCCGAAGGGCGTCACCATCACCGGCCTGCAGGCGGAAAGCAAGACCTACGACGGCACTGCCGCCGCCGTCATCACCGGCACGCCCGCCCTCTCCGGTCTGATGGCCGGGGATGACGTGACTGTGGACGCGTCCCGTGCCGCTACCGCCTTTGCCGACGCCGACGCGGGAACCGGCAAGACCGTTCTTCTCTCCGGCTACGCCCTCACCGGCGCGGACGCGGCCAACTACACCCTGATCGCCCAGCCCACCGGCATCACGGCGGACATCACGAAGGCCGCCATCACCGTGACTCCCGATGCCGGTCAGGGCAAGACCTAC
>OBLG01002897.1_pt1 | contig 9867 bp, 10 predicted proteins | sample 1517451 | NCBI WGS metagenome assembly OBLG01 (sample SAMN04571694, study PRJEB22368) | human gut metagenome | biome: human gut; material: stool | host: Homo sapiens | place: Luxembourg | collected 2012-06-29 | reverse complement strand
GCCCCTGACACCGTATCCACATTGGTACTCTGTGTCGTAATAATAGAATCGATCAGAGAAGCTGCTTTGGAAATATAATCGCTTCCGTCACTGTTCTCCACAATCTGGATGGATGCGATCTTCCCTCCGCTGATTTCTACCATAACCTTCAGCGGACCGCCAAATCCGGTTCCCGAACCGTAATAAGTTCCGTCCTTATACGCTGCCGCATCTTCTACCTGTGCCACACTAGTTGAGCTTCCTGCCGCCGCCCCTGTCTGACCGGACTGCGCCTGTCCTGTCTCGCTGGTATCCTTTTCCCCGGTCAGCGCATTTTTTACGGCGCTGATGATTCCTCTGGAACTGAACGTTGCTCCCGATACAGTATCCACATCCAGCGTCTGACCTTCGATGATCTTGTCGATCACCGCTTTCGCACGCGTAAAAAACGCCGCATCATCGGAAGAGCTCAGAATATCAATCGAAACGATCTGCTTGTCCTTGATCAGTACCGATACGGTGATGTCTCCTGCATACCCGGTTCCGGTTCCCTTATACACACCATCCTCCAGATCAAATGATCCTTTGGCTGCTGTCTTTTTTTCTTCTTTCTTCTCTTTTGTCTCTTCTTTTTTTGCCGGTGTTTCTTCCTGTGTCACCGCATAGACCGGAGCCTCATATCCACTTAAAGAGCCTGCCACGCACGCCGTAACCAGTGCAACTGAAAGAACGGGTGCAAACGGTTTTAATTTTTTACCGGTTTCTTTGATGTCCATCTCTCATTATCCTCTCATTTCACGCAAATTATTTCGTAATAACCTTCATGTCAAGATCCGTTGTAAAGCTGTCTTTCAGACCTTCTGTCACATAAATCGTCCCATCATCTGTCGCAAAGATCGCCTCAAACTCATTACTGTGCGCCTTCCAGAACTCTGCCGCTTTTTCTTCTCCCATGATAAAAAGGGAGGTGGAAAGCCCATCTGCAAGGGTTCCGTCCGAGCTTACGATCGTGACAGATACCAGTCCGTTCTCTGCCGGATATCCGGTCTTTGGATCAATAATGTGATGATAGGTCACACCATCCTGTTCAAAATAGCGTTCATATCCACCAGATGTGATCACCGCTTTATCCCGAATGGATAAAACTCCCAGATAATCCTCTGTGTCGTCCGGACTCTGTACCGCAACCCGCCAGTTACTTCCGTCTGTCTTGGTTCCGAGTGCCTGTACATTTCCACCCAGATTTACCAGACCACTTGTAATCCCGTTTTCTTTGAAAATATCCATAATCCGCGAAGAAGTATAGCCTTTTGCAATTCCTCCAAGGTCGATTTTCATCTGGTCATCTTCAAAAGAGATTTCTCTCGTATCCTTATCGTATGAGATCTTCGCTGCATCCACATGCTTCAGAAGCCCTGTCAGTTCGTCAGCTGATGGGACACGGAAATTCTGTATCGGAAATCCCCACGCCTCCATAACCGGATAAATTGCGATATCAAATGCCCCATCCGTTTCCTTATTCAGTTCCAGTGCGCGCTTCACAAGATATCCGCCATCTTCTGAAAGTGTTGCACTTTTCTGTTCATTCAGTTTTACAATCTCACTGCCTGCATTTCCCGTTGATAAAAGTGTATCTAATCTTTCAATCTCTGCTTCAGCGGCATCCACCGCATCCTGTGCTTTTTCTCCATATGCTGTCACTGTCATATAGGTATCCATTGCAAAAATGTCTTTTGATGCCTCATTATCCTGAGAGGTTCGTTCTGTACTTTCCTTCGAACTGGCTGTTCCTTCACTATTTTTACTCTTTGTTGTATTCTGACCACCTTGACCGCATCCACCCGCGAATACAGATACGCACAGACAGACCACAATGATTTTATTTTTGAATTTCATTCTGTTTCCTCTTGTTTGTATTCTCTAACTTAGAATAGTTTATATTACCACAAGTTAGTATGTCAACATTGAAGTTGTTAGTTAAGAAACTTTCTCATTTTACAATTCATACTTGTATTCAAAAAGAGCTTATGGAAAATGTGCCATTACATTTTCCATAAGCTCTTTCGTTTCTTTCTAAGATTCTAATGTTTTACTCATAACATATCTTCGTTTCCCGCCATACTTCTTTGTCTCGAAAACTGCCTTCATTCCAAGCTTTTCCATATTGCGAAAACTGTATATATTATCCGGATGAACTGTTGCCATCAGATACCTCATCTGCTTATTTTTTACGATTGCTTCTGACTGACAGAAAAGCTCATATTGCAGTCCGTATCCCTGATACTCCGGTACTACAACAGCAATCTCCAGATGCGCAACCCGCTTCATTTCTTCCCTGGAAATCTTCAGATATTCTCCCAGGTTGTCCTCTGCCAGTCCTGGAATACGGACAATCATGATTGCTGCAGTCTGTCCATTTTTCTTTGCCAAAAGGGTAAATCCTTCCTCACGGATATGCTTTGCAAGAAATTCTTCATCCTCTGCCTCAAACCATTCTTTCACGGGAACACTTTCTCCGGCAAGCTTTACTATACGACAAATTTCAGGAAGATCCTCCTCATTCGCCCTGCGGAACTGAAACGCATTTCTCTTCGTCATACTCTCCATTTACAGCATCTCAACAAACGCAGCAAGTCTGGTGTTCAGCTGTCCGATGTCTGCCTGAGAGTAATCGGTTTCCACACTGATATACGGAATTCCCTTTTCACCTGTCACAAACTTGCGGATGGTATTGGTCTCCACATTGTAGGTATGACAGGCCTGAAGGATCATATCTACCACACCGTCTACCTGATATTCGTCAATCAGTCTTCCAAGAAGCTCCAGACGATTCGGGTTCGGCGTCATAACAGAACATCCAATACTGAGGTATCTTCTTGCGATTGCATCGTAGATATCTTCTGCGTCCTCGTCTACCAGCTTGTCAATGGATTTTGCACCGCTGCAATTTTCAAAAGTTACAACAATACCACCGTTGTCTTCTACGGCACGGATTACTTTTTCAGTTGCTCCTCCGATTGGACATCCTGTGATCAGGATACGTGGTTTCTTCTCTTCTCTTTTGCCCTCTGCATATTCTTTTTCAATCTTCGCAGTAAGAGCATCCACTTCACCCGGGATCAGGGAACGGTCAAATTTGAAGGTGCTTCCGTACAGAACTTTGAACAGATCCTGTCCTTTGATCGGAGCCGGATCATATTTCATTACTTCATAAAGTTTCTTTAAGGATCGACGTGCCTGATTCTCTGTCTTTACAGCTTCACGGATCTGCTCTTCCGTGATCGTCACGCCAAATTTCTGTTCGAGATATTCCTTGAAACGGATGATCTCGCCTTTCCAGAGTTGAAGTCCCGGTTCTCTCTGGCTATTCGGAAGTTCCATAATAAATACATCTTTGAATTCTGACATATATTCATACATCTTCTTCTTACCATCACAGGTTGTTTCCCCAACTACTACATCTGAGAAATAGAAGAACGGACATTTGTCTGTCTTTGCAAATCCATAGCTTGATTTGATCAGCGGACAGAGGTTCTTCGGAAGATCTTTCTCTGCTTCCGGAATTGTCTCATCAGAAGTTGAGCAAAGGCTTACGCATCCTGCCCCCATCGCCATTGCAATCTCTTTCGGGAAGTATGTACAGTACGATCCAACAACCGGAACCCCTTTCTCTTTTAACTCCTTGACAGCCAGAAACGATTTCTGTCTCTGCTCTGCGAATTCCTCAAATACCTCTGGTAAATCTTTAATCAGTTCCATTTTCATTATCTCCTTTTATCCTTTTTTTCTCTGGCAAGAAGTGCTGCCCCGTATGCCCCCGCAAAACGGCCAAACTCTTCTGATTCCACTTTCTGATCCAGCTTGTCTGACAGGATTCCTGTGAAATAAATGCTGTGACTGAGTCCTCCGGTCAGGATCACTCTGTCTCCAAGTTCCTTTTTCTGCGCAAGCTGCACTACTTTATTGGCAACAGAATCTACAACTCCGGCCGCAATATCTTCACGCTTTTTTCCTTCTCCGATATAGTTAATCACCTCAGATTCGGCAAATACCGTACAAAGTGAGCTGATCGGAATAACTTCTCCTGCTGCCGCCATATCAAATAATTCATTGATCGTAACACCCAGGCGGTTCGCCATGATCTCCAGAAACTTTCCTGTTCCCGCCGAACATTTATCATTCATCTGGAAATCGGATACCATTCCATTCTGTACAATGATCACCTTCGTATCCTGTCCTCCCACATCAATGATCGAACAGTCTCCCCCTGCAAGTTCACGACCACCTCTGGCATGGCAGGTAATCTCTGTAATTACATGATCTGCAAAATCAACTGCGATTCTTCCATATCCTGTAGCAACTACCTTTGTATCATCTGAGGTAACATCTACCCCCATCTCAAGCAGCTTATTCTTGATCTTTTCGCAAGTCTCTTTGCTGCTCCATCCTGTCGGCAGTACGAAATGTTCTTTCTTATCTCCTTCAACAACAACCTTGGATGCTGTTGATCCGATATCAATTCCTACATAATTCATATTTCTTCCCTTTTCTCTCTTTAATGACATCCTGTTTCTATGCTGTTTTTCCAAAATGCCTCTGGTTATTAGAATAACATTTTCATAATATTTCTTCAATAAAACTGCCTGTTTTACTTATTGTTTATCCGGATAGACCGACTTCTCTATAGAGTTTTTCTATTGTAAAATTTCTCCGATATGTAGTACCTTCTATTCGGAATTTCCTGTAAAAAAATGAGCCTGCCTAAAAAGCAGACTCATGCACTATTCTTCATTCTGATAGCGGATTTCCATCAGGCAGAGTCCCTGCGGCGGTGCCGTGACCGCTTCCCTGGTTCTTTCTCCGCCTTCCAAAAGTTCCTTTACCTTTTCCGGTTCGTAAAATCCTCTTCCGACACGCACCAGTACCCCGGCTATGATGCGCACCATGTTATACAAAAATCCATTTCCCGTGATCCGGATCGTAATATGCTCTCCGCTTTGCAGAATCTGCAAATCCGTGATTGTCCGCACCGTTGTCTTTGCATTAGTACGGATACAGCAAAATGGTGCAAAATCGTGTTCTCCTTCCAGATAAGCCGCTCCACGTCTCATCTGCCCCACGTCCAGGTCAAAACTTACAAAGTAATTATAAAGCCTCTCTGTCGGAATCGGCACTTTCGTATTGATGATATGATATTCATAGGTTTTCAGAGTATCCTGATAACGTGGATGCCAGTTAAGATCCACCTCATCTGATTTTACAACTACAATATCTTTCGGAAGACGCTGATTCAGGGCATAAGAAAAACGTTCTGCCGGTATCCTGCTTTCCGTGTCAAACACAGCAATATTTCCTCTTGCATGAACCCCGGAATCCGTCCGGCTCGCCCCTATCACCTGAATCTCTTCTCCGGTGAGCTTACAGATTGCCTTATTCAGCACTTCCTCGATCGTAATTCCATTTGGCTGGATCTGCCAGCCACAATAATTTGTTCCATCATAAGCCACTGTTAATCTGATTCTTCTCATCTTATGACTCCTTAAAAGATCCACAGCTTGAATGGAACATATCTTCCAACAACAAATGTGATCACAACATACAGGATCGTAATCAGGTATGCCATGTGGTCAGCACTCTTATAAATCAGAGGTTTCATCTTGGTTCTGCCATTACCACCGCGATAACATCTTGCTTCCATTGCCATTGCAAGATCATTGGCACGGCGAAATGCGGATACAAAGAGCGGAACCAGGATCGGAATCATTGCCTTTGCCTTCTGGATCAGATTTCCACTTTCCATATCCGCACCTCTGGCAATCTGTGCCTTCATGATCTTATCCGTTTCCTCCAGAAGGATCGGAATAAAACGAAGTGCGATCGACATCATCATCGAAATCTCATGTACCGGTACATGGAGCTTATTCAATGGGTGAAGAAGCTTCTCCAGACCATCTGTCAGTGAATTCGGTGTAGTTGTCAGTGTCATAAGTGAGGATCCCATAATCAGATAGATCAGCCGGATCGCCATATAAACCGCTGTGCTTAAGCCGTACTCCGTGATCTTGATAAAACCCACATGGACCAGTGTCTTTCCGCCCGGTGTCAGAAATAAGTTGAAACCTACTGTGATCAGAAGCAGAATGATAATTGGCTTCAGTCCTCTGACAATGAATTTAAACGGTACCTTCGCCAGCTTAATGCATCCAAACAGGAACACAGTCGCTAGTACATATCCCAAAATACTTTTAAATGTAAAAAGAGAAATCAGATACAGCAGTGTGCATACAATCTTCACACGCGGATCCAGCTTATGGATACGGCTGTCAGCCGGATAATATTGTCCAATCGTTATGTCTCGAATCATTTGGCTGCCCTCTCCTTCTTCAGTGCTTTCATAATGCCATCCGCTGCTTCTTCTATCGTGGTTGCATCTGTCGGAACATCCATTCCCTTTTCCTTCAGCGCATGCATGATGTACGTTACCTGTGGTGCCGCAAGTCCCACACTCTCCAGTTCTTTGTAGTGTGCAAACACTTTCTTTGGCACATCATTAAACATGACGCTGCCTTTATTCATCACAATAATACGATCCACATATTTTGCAATATCTTCCATACTGTGGGAAACTAGAATGACAGTCATGTCTGCTTTTTCGTGCAGATAGGCAATCTGATCCAGGATCTCATCTCTTCCCTTCGGATCCAGTCCTGCAGTCGGTTCATCCAGAACCAGTACCTTCGGACGCATTGCCAGTACACCTGCGATCGCTGCACGTCTTTTCTGCCCGCCTGACAGATCAAACGGGGAATGATCGAAATATTTTTCTTTGAGACCAACAAGCTGCAACGCCTCTCTTGCCCGCTTTTCACATTCTTCCGGTGAAAGTCCCTGATTCTTCGGTCCAAAACAGACATCCTGAAGTACATTGACCTCAAAAAGCTGATGCTCCGGATACTGAAAGACCAGCCCGACCTGATTTCGCAGCTCACGTAAGTTATAGTTTTCTCCGTAAATATTCTCTCCGTTGTAATAAAGTGCTCCGCTTGTCGCCTTGATCAGTCCGTTCAGGTGCTGGATCAGTGTCGATTTACCGGAGCCGGTGTGACCAATGATCCCGACAAATTCACCGTGTGGGATTTCCAGGGATACATCCTTCAGCGCATGCTTTTCATATGCAGTTCCTTCACTGTATACATAATTGATATGTTCTAATTTAATCGACATAATATCTCCACCAATTCTTCCTTCTTCAAAACTCCCGCCGGAATATCAAGTCCTCTTTTTCTCAGTTCATCAGCAAGGATCGTCACCTGCGGCACATCCAGTCTGTAGTGCTTTAAAGTATCCACCTGTGAAAAGATTTCTCTCGGTGTTCCCTGCATTACCACATGACCGTGATCCATTACGAATACGTGGTCTGCATCTACAACCTCTTCCATATAATGGGTGATCAGAATCACTGTAATGTGTTCTCTTTTTCTCAGCTCCATTACACTTCTAAGTACTTCTTTTCTTCCATTCGGATCCAGCATCGCAGTTGGCTCATCCAGTACAATACACTTTGGACGCATTGCCATGACACCGGCGATCGCAACCCTCTGCTTTTGCCCCCCGGACAATTTATTCGGTGAATGGTGACGGTATTCAATCATCCCAACCGCTTTCAGGCTATCTTCCACTCTCTGCCAGATCTCCTCTGTCGGCACGCCCAGGTTCTCCGGACCAAATCCCACATCTTCCTCAACGACCGTTCCTATGATCTGATTATCCGGATTCTGGAATACCATTCCGGCGCTCTGACGTACATCCCACAGATGTTCATCTTCCTTCGTGTCCATTCCGTCTACCCACATGGTTCCGTCAGACGGAACCAGCAGGGCATTCATATGCTTTGCAAGTGTAGACTTCCCAGAGCCATTATGCCCCAGGATCGCAATAAACTGTCCCGGCTCGATATCCAGCGATACCTCATCAATAGCGCGGCTTTTCCCTATAATATTACCTTCTTCGTCACGCTTTGCATATTCAAATACAAGTTTATCTGTCTTGATCATTTTCATGGTATTTCCTCATATCCATTCTGTAATTTATCTGTCCATACTGTACTAGATTATAACCTAACTGGAATGCCTATGCAATTGATTTCCTGATTGTATCAAAAAAAGAATGCGCCTTCGCACATTCTTTCCCTGTGTTTCTACTACATTTTTTCAATCTTATCCCTGAGTTTCAGCATTTTTGCATCCAGCTCAGAAATTTCATCTGCATAGGTTTTTAATTCCTTTGCAACCTCTTCATTCTCTGTCTTCTTATAAAATATCTGGTACTCGAGCACAGACCAGTAATCCATTGCCACCGTACGGAGTTGGATCTCCACCTTTTCCTTCAGTGGTCCTTTGGATGAATAAATTGGGACCTCCACGATCATGTGAAGACTCTTGTATCCGTTCTTTTTGGGATTCTTAATATAATCTTTCTCACGGATGATCTGTACATCTCCCTGCGCTTTCAGACGGTCTGCGACCTCGTACACTTCATCTTCAAATGGACAGACCACGCGGATTCCGATCAAATCCTTCAGTTCTGCTCTTGCCGTGTCAAAATCCGGCTCCAGGCCTTTCCGGATCAGTTTTGTATAAATACTCTCTGCCGTCTTCACTCTGCTGCTGATCTGGTTGATCACAACATGGCGTTTCTTGCGCGAAAGATCTGCATTTATCATATTCAGCTTTGCTGTAAGAAGATCGATTGCAGCTCTGCATCTGAGCTGATACTTCTGATCCTGAAGCGAACGGTCTATCTCTGCAATCTCTTTTGCAGCCTCTGTCCGGATCAGCTTTTCAGGGCACTTATTTTTCTGCTTTATCTTTGCCTTCTGTTTCTTTGGCATAGGCATCTCCCTTTTTGTCTTTTTTTTCACACAATATATATTGTATCATCTTTTGCCCTGAAAATCATCAATTCTTGTTCAAGGAAACGTTAAATTTTTTCTTCCAGATTCAAAAAGCGCAGTAAAAGCTCGATATTCTTTTCATCTTTCAGGAGTACACTGTAAGCCGATAGCATATGAGTAAGCTCTTCTTCCGGAATATCCAGCCATGCAAGTGCACCAAGCTGAGAATACTCCCATGCAAAAAGGTTTGGATAAATCATTTTTTCCATATTCAGTGCTTTCTGGCATTTCTCTATGCTCTGACGGATACGTCCAAGAGAAGCGGCATCCAGTGAATAACCAAATTCCAGTGCCGTCTCCGGACAGCTCTTCAGAACTCTTCTCCGGAATTCTTCCAGAAGTGCAAGGATATGACCTTTCTCCCAGTCTTCTTCTCTGTCCTCCAAAAAAAGAATTCCCACATTTTCTCCGATCATTGCGATTCTGGCATATTTGATCAGACTGCTTTTCCTGTAAGCCTCAAGGATCTCTTTTCTCCGGTTTGGAAGTTCTTCCTGATTGTCCGCGCGCCGGAACAATACATACCTGTATTTTGTACTCATGGAAATTCCCTGTACATTCGCCTGAAACATCATCTTCTGTGTATCATCTTCCGTTGCACTCAAAGCGTATAACACAAAGTTCTCAAATCCGATATTTCCCATGTTCTGTGCCGCTACGATCTGCTCATATAATCCCTGCAGCATCAGATAGGCAATCCGGATACTGTACTCATCATAATAATCCAGGAATTCCCGCGCTTCCATCACGGCAAAATACGCCTGTACACTTCCATTTACAGAAATCGGGACCCGTATCCAGCTGATTCTCGGTCCCTCCTGGTGACTCTGATTCACAAGACGGTATCTCACCATGTCCATGTAATCACAAAGCGTATGCCGGGTATACGGCATTGACGGCTCCCAGAAATCCTCTGTTTCAAGTCCGAATCCTTT
>OBLG01002880.1_pt1 | contig 9916 bp, 10 predicted proteins | sample 1517451 | NCBI WGS metagenome assembly OBLG01 (sample SAMN04571694, study PRJEB22368) | human gut metagenome | biome: human gut; material: stool | host: Homo sapiens | place: Luxembourg | collected 2012-06-29 | reverse complement strand
TTCCGGACAGAGACACAACACGATACACTGCTGTCACCTCCAGCATTACTGCGATCATGGCAGCCACCAGTCCGATCAGCGGAAGCTTGTAATGTTTCGCTGTTCCCTGAATAAGATCCCTACAAATGGTGATAAATACCGTCAGGAAGGTTCCTGCGATCACCATGTGGGACAAAAACATTGTCGAGATAAAATCTGCGATATTCAGTACCTGTAAGGCCGTGCATAGTACAAAATTCACACAAGTGATACACTCTGCCACATGATAGACCTTCCGGTATCTTCCCTGCTGCACACTGTCAATATAGAACAGGATCGGAATCGGGCAGATCATCACAACAAAGAAGCACATATTCGACAGAATAGAAGCATTGGAAACAAACAGCTGGCGCAGCTTCGATTCTCCCAGCATCCACACTGCTCCCAGGATCATGCACCATCCCAGGTACTCCAGATCAAATCTCGTCTTGTATACAATATCGAGCACCAGACTGATGATCAGCACGACCAGTCCGGCAAACAACATCGTACAGGCGATCAAAGTTACCATAAAATAGCAGTGGAACATATATGCCCAGATATCTAATTTATCCCCACAATATACCGTATTGACGACACCGGAATACTTGTGGGTAAAGGACTGCAGTTCGATCCGCACTTCCTTTCCCGCATCCTCGCCTGATGTCTCGCAGAACACATACCGGCTGGCAGAATTTTTCCCAAAGGGCCTGGTATTCTCCGTATCATACACCGTCCTCAGTTCCCCTCCGATGTAAATACGCACATTCTCCAGGGAGGACCTGATGGCGATCGTATTTTCCTTATAATCCTGTGGAAGCACTGACCGTATGACCAGAAGCTCTCCTGCAGGCACATCACATCTGCCCGGGACCTGGATCTCCTGTTCTGTTCCGTCTGCCAGCACCCGGTAAAAGGTTCCCGTAAAAGTAATGCTTTCCTCCGTGACCGGTTCCCTCTCACTGGGGTAAATGCGCTGCCCTAAAAAAAGGCTGCAAGCAGCACAAGGATCACCACATAAAATAAAATTCTTTTATACTTTCGGATCGTATATTTCTCTTCTGTCAACTTTTTCTACCTCATTAAATGATACCGGGGCAGCTCCCGCTTTTATTCCCTTATCGGAGTTCTGTCCATGATCTTTTACCCACTTATCAACAAGTTTATCACACGTAGCTGAAAAAAGTAATTATCTATTTTACCCCGTAAAATGTTTATGGAAAATTCATTCGACAAATCATGCTTTCCGAACTAAAATAGGAATGCGATATGATAATTTCATGATCCTATGAAAGGAGACAACATGATATGAAGAATAAAAAATATTCCATCATTTATAGCAGCTTAACAGGTAATACCAAGGTGCTGGCTGATGCGATCCACGAGGCATTACCTCAGGATGAATGTGAGTATTTCGGTGTGTCCGACACAGTGATCCCTTCTTCCGAACTGCTCTATATCGGATTTTGGACAGACAAGGGAAATGCAGATACCAAGACATTACAGCTATTATCGCAGTTAAAGAATAAACAGATTTTTCTGTTTGGAACTGCAGGCTTTGGTGGCAGTGATATCTATTTCCGGAAAATCCTGAATCAGGTTAAGCAGTTCGTTGACGCAAGCAATGTTATCGTCGGAGAGTATATGTGTCAGGGCAGAATGCCGCAGTCTGTCCGGGAACGCTACTTGAAAATGAAAGAAGCTCCTGATCATCCGGCAAATCTTGATGTATTGATCCAGAATTTTGACTGTGCATTGTCTCACCCTGATGTAGATGACCTGGAGAGACTCAGACAAGCCGTTAGGAACTCATCCTTCTGATAAGACCATAAAATAAGGCAGCCCCACATAGCTGAGTCTGCCTTACTCTCTTTATTTAACATTGATGCCACTGGCATATTGCTGTAGAAACTGTTCCTTCCCGCAGGGTCTGCCAAAATAATATCCCTGCAGATAATCCACCTTCATTTCTTTCATTTTCAGAAGCCATTCTCTTTCCTCGATGCCTTCTGCACATATTCTGACATTAATACTATGTACCATGGGGATGATATTTTTATATAATTCATAATCCCTGTCACTGTTCATCGCCTTGGCAGTAAAATCCCTGTCCATTTTCACGTAACTCGGATTCATATCACGGATACAATGAAGGTTAGAATATCCTGTTCCAAAATCATCGATCACGAAGGAGATCCCGTTCTTTTCCAAGCTTTTACGGAATTTGCAGAACGAAGGTGTCATATCCATAAATCCGCTTTCTGTCATTTCAACGCATAAACATTCCGGCTTTAAAGCATACTTTTGAATCACATCCAAAATATCCCGCTCCACATTGCCCTGCAGGATCTGAACATAAGAAACATTGACATTTATCCTGAAATCCGGAATATATTTCTGCATTTCACAGCACATTGCTGCAGCTTCGTTCAAAATATATCTTCCGGCGGGAATGATCAATCCGGTCTCTTCCAATAGTGGGATAAACTCCATCGGTGAAACAAACTCCCGTCCTTCTTCCGTTATCATGGAAAAACGCATCAGTGCCTCTGCTCCAATGATCTGTTCCGTCTGGCAATCCACGATCGGCTGATAATTGACTTCAAATCCTTCATAATTGTTTACAATAGCATTACGAAGTGCTGCTACAATTCTTCCTTTTTGCAAAAAGACCTCATAGTCATCCTGATCAAAAACATAGAATCCGTTTTTACCCATGCCCTTTGCCTGTTTCAAGGCAAATTCAAATTTTTTGCGGCATTCTTCGGTTCCCTCACAAAATGTTGCTGCATCTACAACACCGATAGAAATGGAAAATATAGCTTCATAATTTTCGGTTACTATGAAATTATGAAGTTTATCTGTGATCTTTTCTTTCAGTGCCACAGCGTCTTCTGCGGAGGAAGCTTCCAGATCCACGATCACATACTGATCCGCTACCAGATGGTAAATTCTCTGCTTGTCCGAAAGGCATTCCTTCATACAAGTGGCTACGCTTTTCAGGATATAATTACCATAATCAGCTCCCCTGGAGCTATTGATCGCTCCGAAATCATCAATTCCTACATGCATCAAAAAGCCCTTGGAAATGGGTTCCTTTTGCGAACACAGGTAAGCAAGGAATTCCGGCCCGCCAAGCAGTCCTGTAACATTATCGGCTCTTCTCTTGTTGCCGGTCTCATTCAGACACCCGATCAGATACACTGCCTTTCCCTGCTGATCATTGATCACGATACCACGGCAGTTGATCCAGACCGGCCTACCTTCTTTATCGAGCCACCTGTAATGAAGATTATGTACCTTTTCTCTTCCTTCGCATATATCCGCGAGATGCTTTGTAAGCATCTCACGGTCTTCCTCATACACTACCTTCATAACTTCATTTGCAGCATCTGTCAGAACATTTTTCGACATATTAAACCGTTCCACAGCTGACTGTGAAATCTCAAAGATATTATTCTGCAGATCAAATATATACAGGTAATCATCCATACATTCTGTAATGATCTGAAATAAGATTTCTGCTGTCTGCTCTCCAAACACTTTAAATATATCATTAATCACAACAAGAACCTTCCTTCCGACAGCTTCACTCTATTCCTGCCATTTTTCTAGAATAACTTCATTTTCTAGAATAACTTAAAGATCTTCACACGGTCTTGCATCTTGGCTGCTCCCTCTGCCAGATTAACACTGATCGCGGTATTCTCTTCTGAGGATGCTGCATTGCCTTGTACCACGCCGGACAGCTGTTCAATTCCCTGACCGATCTGCTGCAAGGACTCTGCCTGGGAGTTGGCTTTCTCCATGGTGTTCTGTGCAATCTCTGCAAAGGACTCCATATCTGCAATGATCTGATTGAATGCGTCTGCTGTTGTTCTTGTAATGTTATTGCCCTTATCGATTTCCACTAAGGTCTTATCGATCAGATCTCTCGTATTTACAGCGGACTTTGCACTATCCGCTGCCAGCTTGCCGATCTGATCTGCAACCACTGCAAAGCCTCTTCCTGCTTCTCCTGCTCTGGCAGCTTCAATGGAAGCATTTAGGGATAACAGGTTGGTCTGGGATGCAATATCCTCGATATCTGTGATAATATTACCGATCTCCTTGGAGATTTCTGTAATGTGCTCCATTTCCGTGAGCAGCTCATTCATTTTTTCTTTTTCTTCGTTTGCTTTATTTGCAGAGGCTTTTACACGTGCAGATGCGCTCTGCGTTTCCTTCGCTGTATCTGCAGCCAGATCCACGACAGTGTCAATGGTGGCATTCAATTCCTCGATGACTCCTGCCTGCTCTGTTGCACCATCCGCCAGGGATTTTGATGCATTTTCCACCTCTGATGCATTTGATGATACCTGTTCTGCCAGATTGCTGATCTCGGTCAGGGTACTGTTAAAGCGCTTCAGAATATACAGCAGTGATGTCTTCAATTCTGAGAAATCGCCCAGGAAATCCGTAATGTCATCACCATTTCTGGTCAAGTCACCCTGTGCGATTGCCTTTACCTCCACAGAGATCTCGCTGACATAATCTGCCAGAATACCCATAGCTTCTTTCAGATTCCTGATGGTACCACCCAGCTCATCCTCAGACTCATAGGTAAGCATTTCTACGTTGGACAGTTCGCCCTTGCGCAGGCTGGCAACTGCTGCCTCTATCTGTTCTACCGGCTCTGTAATGGAATTGGTAATGATCCTTCCGATCAGTGTTGTCACTACAGCAATCGCAAGACCCGATGCCACGATCACAACAAATATGATGATGGTGCATACATTGGCCATGGTCTTTGCCCGGTCTAATTCTACCTGGAACTCATTACGCAATGTAGTTAATTTCTCAGCAAATGACGTATACTCTTCATACACCTCTCCGGTCATCAGTTTCGCTGCTTCCTGCTGTTTGCCCTCACGGCTTAATTTCAGAATTTCATCCGAAGCAGCTCTGTATTCTTCCCATGCAGTGTTTGCTACGTCATAATCATCCCGTCCTTTTTGAGCATCGCTGTCTGCAGACATGATTGCCTCCAGATTCGCATCAGTCTCCTGGATCTGACTCTCCAGCTTCTGAATTTCTTCTTCGCAGGAGGTCATAACAGCATCATCTGATTCTACCAGATGTTGATACTGTTTGATTCTATATTTCGCAGTCATTGTTTCCAACTCCTGCAGATCTTCCAATGCCGGAGACCAGACCTCCGTGATCTTCTCTATATTTGAACGGATCACTAATGTCGAGATCAGTGCCACTAACACTAAAAATAATGTCATAACAAGCACTGTCATTCGATATACTTTTAATTTTCCTGCGACCTTTAAGTTAGCTATACGCTTTTTGATCTTTTCCATGATAGTTTTCCTTCCTTTGTAAATTTTCAATTCAACTTCTATAGTGCTTAAACGTTCTTATTATAGCACAGTTGATTGGAAAAATCTATTAAAAAACATAAATTCTTTTTACTAAATATTAGTGATTCTGTTGCAATGAACTGGTGAAAATTGACCAATTCTATCTTACATATGATCTTTTTCGGTTATTTTACGAATAACACGGCATGGGTTTCCGGCCGCCAGACTATAGGGAGGAATATCTCTCGTCACAACACTTCCTGCTCCTATTACGCATCCCTCCCCTATGGTAACACCACCACAAACAACCACATTGGATGCCAGCCAGCAATTATCTTTTATAGTGATCGGCTTCGCATACTCAAGAGTATAAAGGCTGCCATCTTCTCTTTTCCTGACATTACGCTCCTCAGGCAATAATGGATGCATAGGAGTTGCCAATGTAACATTAGGACCGATCATCACATTATCCCCTATATGTATTTCACCTACGTCTAAGCATGTGAAATTAAAATTAGCAGAGCTATATTTTCCGAAGTAAGTATGACATCCATAATCAAAATAGACCGGTGCCTGCAAATACGGAAGCTCCTCTGTTGCCGGCAATAATTCTCGCAATATCTGTGCCTGCACTTCTTGCTGATCTTCATCTGTTAAATTATATCTTCTTGCTAATTTACGTGCATGCAAACGTAATTGTTCCAATTCGTTATCCGATGAATCATACAACTCTCCGCTTAACATTTTTTCTCTTTCCGTCATTTCTGATGGCCTCCTGTTTCCAATTTTCCTATTGTTATATTCGCTGATCAAGGTCGCGCATCTTCAATTGTTTAATATACATCACCTTGCTGGCTACTGCAAGCAGTACGGCAGCTATACAACCTGTGACATATAGTATATCAGCTTTGCGATCTCATTCCGGTTTTAATCCTGCCTGATCCATAAATTGCTGCTTCCTTACAGCATATTCCTGCTTTCTTTCATCCGGAAGCTTTCGATAGATCTCTTCAAAGCCTGCTTCCGCATCCTCTGTCCCATATACAGGCTGCATCACTTCACTGTAAAGCCACTCATCCCACAATGCTTCAAACAGTTCTTCTGCATTACGATATACCTTATTTCTATCAAAACAGGATTTCTGCTCCCTATAATATGTTAAATATACAAATCCAAATTCACCTGCATCCAGGACACAGGTATCACCTAACATATCATACAATTCCTGGAACACTTCTGCAACTTTTTTACATTTGTCATGATCTTCTTTTGAGTACTTTTCTCCCATGCACAAATACCTCATTTCTTGGAATATCTATCATTTAACTTTTCTCTATCATTATTGTATTTATTCTTTACTGCATGGAATAATATATGTATAATTATATCGAAGAATTGATATGAAAGGAAAAAGGATAGCGCTTCCCGCCTTGCGGCTACGCTATCCTTTTTCTATACATTTCTATACATGATTGTTACCGGGGATACAACCCCTTACTTTTTTGATGAGTATAACTAACGGACGCTCTCAGCCTCCCACTCCACTACAGCTCCACTGGATGCATCGATCGTAAAGTCATATTCCGTTCCGCCATAGATGATCTTGCCTTCGTATTCCGGACGTCCATCGTCATAATCGAATTGCCATTCGTAGATGTCCTTTTCCGTTGCACCGCTTACACTGCCAAGTGCTGTCTGCTTCGCATCTGCCTCACTGACAGTAACGTTACTGCTATTGCTGACACTCCATCCGGATGTTTTTTCATCGTATCCGGAACTTAAAATCTCACCGGTATCCACGGCTATTTCATAGTCGTACTTTTTACCGCCTGCGTACCATTCAATTTCATATACCTGGCGTCTGCCTTCATAGTCCAGCTTTGACTTGGTGATCGTTGCATCCGTTGCCTTCACTCCGGCATGCTCAAGAGCTATCTTCTGTGCTGTTTCCTCATCCACTGTGCCGGTTACCGTCTGCGCAGTAGCTGCGGCAGAACTCTGCGTTGTGGCAGAATCGGCAGCGGGGGCTGTCGTCTCCGTCTGTGCCTGGGTATCTACCGCATTCTTCTCCTGGCTGCTTGGCTGCTGATTTATCACTGGTTTACCGCCACATCCGGTCATAGCCACTGCCAGGGACAGTGCTGCGCCGGTTAAGATCAATTTACGTTTCATCATCTATCTTTACCTCCTTCTATTCAAAGTGAATTGCGTAGATTGTAGCAGGCAGCCATATCCATACTCATATCAGCAATTCACATTAATCATTTTCGTTCAAATACATATTCCGATTCAGATGACAAATCTCTTCTGAAAGTATATCCAAGTCTGTCAAATTTTCGTATCTCTTCAGGATTCTCAATTTCTCTTTCTGCCATGAACCGGACCATCTCCCCTCGGGCCATTTTGGCATATGTCCCTTTCGTTACCAGTTTATTTCCCGATAACTCACAAAAGGAGACCGTAATATAGGTATCCTTAGGTGTCAGATACTTTTCTATGCATTTTGAGTATTCTTTTGATGCCAGATTAATGATAACCCTGCTGTCATCAATCACTGAACGATATAATCTCTCCCCCCAGTAATCATACAGATTTTTTGCATCTCCTATCCCAACCTTTGCCTGCATTTCTAGCCGGTACGGTGTCACCCCATCCATTGGTTCCAAAACACCATAAAACGCAGACAGGATTCTCAAGTGCTTTTGTACATACGCAAGCTGTCTATTCTCAAACACAGCTGGTGCCATATACTGAAATGCGATTCCTTCATAGGATAATACTGCCGGAGTAAGTCCACGGTACAGATCCATAGTTTCCAGTCTGTGAAAGTTCTGTTCGGCAATCTTATCGTTACATTTCCAGACTGCTTTCAGCTCTTCTTTGGATTTGCTTTTCATCCAGTTTAATACTTCTGCTGTCTTATCAATATAGACAGGCAGTTCAACCGGTGCTAAGTTATCGGTATCTACAATCATCTTTTTTGCAGGTGATAAAATAATCTTCATTATGCCAATTCCTTAAGCATATTTTCAGGATCATCTGCCGCCTTGACTTTATCATTTGCCTTTATAATGATTCCCTGCTCATCAATAAGATAAGTAGTTCTTACCACGCCCATAGATATTTTTCCATAGTTTTTCTTTTCTTTCCAGACATCATAGGCTTCAATAACCTTACGTTCCGGATCAGCTAAAAGTGTAAATGCCAGACCATATTTTTCTTCAAATCTCTTATGAGAAGCCACGGAATCTTTACTGACTCCAAGAATGACCGCACCCTTTTCCGCAAACTGCGGATATCTCTCTGAAAAACCGCATGCCTGTTTCGTACATCCGGGTGTGTTATCCTTTGGATAAAAATATAAAATCACTTTTTTGCCTGCATAATCACTTAATTTATGCATTACGCCGTCCTGATCCGGCAATTCAAAATCGGGTGCTTTTATTCCTAACTCTAACATTTACTATTCCTCCGCTTTTGTATTTTCCACCTGTTTTCTTGTTCTTTTATTACCTGAAATCATTTTATGACCAGAATAGACTGCCATAATCATGCATATCAGAGAGCCAAATGCAAAGTATTTGTGTGCTGCTTTTAACCCTTTATATCCTGTATAAAAAGTTCCAACCATTGTAACTATTGCTCCGATTGACCAATATTTATGTGCTTTCATTTTATACCTCCAAATTGATTAAGCTGTTTCCAAAATAAATATCTCTGGATCATTAACAATATTATACATTCCATCCATTACTTTCGACAAGCAGAGAAAAAAAATAATCAATCCAAATACAAAAGGATGTATCCCGATAATTCTGGCATTACCTTGACGCATCCTTTCGTGTTGTATTTTTTTATTCTTCTTAATGACAGCTATGGCTTCCGCATCCATGCTCACCACACGTATGTCCTTCCCCATGGTTGTGCTCATGGTGAGAACACTTCACATCCGGATTATAATCAAGCGTATCATTGATAAAAGCTTCTACTGCTTTATCCGCATCTCCTGAAACTCCGCCCAAAAGCTTAATGCCCGCTGCCGCTAACGCAGTCTGAGCACCTCCTCCGATTCCGCCGCAGATCAAAACATCGGCATTTAATGCATTAAGAACTCCTGCCAATGCACCATGTCCGCTTCCATTCGTATCTACTACTTCTGAATGTAGCACTTTTCCTTCCTCTACATCGTAAATCTTAAATGTCTCTGTGTGTCCAAAGTGTTGGAAAATCTGTCCATTTTCATATGTTACTGCTATTCTCATGATACCTTCTCCTTTTTCTACTGCATATTTTTGATAAATCTCATGTTTGTAACATCCTCCAAAGCTGCAGTCGCTGCTCTGACCGTCACAGATTATGAAATACCCACCCTCAATTTTAAGCGGATGTCCATCAATGAGAGCATCTGCTATTTTCTTTCTGGCAATCTCGTAAATCCGTTGGACCGTCGTTCTTGCGATCTGCATAGATTCTGCACACTGCTCCTGACTGTAACCTTTCTTGTCCAAAAGACGGATTGTCTCGTACTCATCTACCGTCAGAACAATGGG
>OBLG01002864.1_pt1 | contig 9974 bp, 7 predicted proteins | sample 1517451 | NCBI WGS metagenome assembly OBLG01 (sample SAMN04571694, study PRJEB22368) | human gut metagenome | biome: human gut; material: stool | host: Homo sapiens | place: Luxembourg | collected 2012-06-29 | reverse complement strand
TGTTTCCTTCGAACAGTGTACGAGAAATAAAAAGAGAGTACTGTAAATTAACCTGATCCTGTTCGTAATTGCTGTGGTTGGTAAACTCTGCATATCCGCTGAGAGTCAGGTTCCTTTCGTGATCAGAATGATTGGTCACAGATAATGCCCATACTTCATAACTTTTTCCAAGAGGAACATAGTAAAGGGCTTCTGAGTGAATATCACTGTAGTCGGCAGAAATTTTTGTATAACCGATTCCGTGACGGCATTCGCTCTTATACTGAGCCAGATCTTTGCCTACAGGCTGCCAGGATGCAGACCAGAAGTCTGATGATCTGTCATCGCGAATGTAGATGTAACGTCCCGGCTGGTCAAAGTTATTAAAAACATAGCGCAGGATACGTCCGTTTGCACCGGATTTTGCAAAACTGTAGCCCCCTGCATTATTGGAAATGATTGCACCGTACTCCGGGGAACCCAGATAGTTTACCCATGGTGCAGGTGTTGCCGGATTAGTAATCACGTATTCTCGGTTTTCATTGTCAAAATATCCGTATTTCATATAGTAAATCCTTTCTGTTAGAACAATATTTATAACTGCCTGTCGCCTGCTTTTATGGAGGCTGAACAGCTATTGTTTTCAGGCAAGTGTCACTGTAATTTCATGAAGATCAGAAGAGAGGTTGTTAATAAATTCTCTGGAGATCATAATATGGGAATCTTCTGCGATTTCTATTGCTGTTTTGTCGCAGTCCGCAGCGGCGATATGATAAGAACCATAATCTTTTCTGTCTGTATTTCGGTAGGTAACATGGAACTGTTTTCCTGCAAAAGTAACAGAGACAGAAGCAGTTCCTGCTTCATCGAACTGTTCTGCCAGAAGTTTTGGATGAACCAGAAGGTTTCCGAAAACTCCACGGACACCAAAGACCTCTGTGATCATGGTAAAAAGATACCAGCTTGCAGCACCTGTCAGATAATGATACATGCCACGTCCGTCTGAACGGAAATATTCAGGAATTCCCGGGTAAATATGGCTGGTATCAAAGTCGAGAGCTGTATCAGACAGAGAACGCAATGCTTTCCAGCCTTCTTTTGCAAAGCCTCTCTGATATAAGGCATTTGCATACATAACTGCCATATGAGAGAAAACAGCACCGTTTTCTTTTTCGCCATAAGCGAAACCGAACATACGTCCCATATCAAACTTCAGTTCCTGAAAATCTGTGTTCAGGCGGTAACCGCCAATTTCTTTTCTGTAAAGATAATGATCTGCGCTTTTTACGATTTTTCTGATCTGCGCATCAGTGGCAACATTTCCCATAATAGAGAAAACCTGGCCCGTGAGCATCATACGCACCTGTTCATGGTGGAAACCTTCCACTGCCTCTCCATGATTATCGTAATAGCTGTTATACCATCCTTCTTCGCTGTCTTTGCCATCAATCCATTCCTGTGAACGGATATGATCTGTCAGCCAGTTGGATTTCTGGATCAGGTTGGCAGCAAGTGTGGAGAGAGAGAAGTTTTTCTTTCTGCCGCTTAGGTTATGCCTGCAGCTGTTGGCATATTCAGTAAGAATCTTTTTCTTTTCAGATACACTGTCAAACATATCTGTCTGGTCGTTCAGCAGGATTTCAATTTCCTCTAACAGCGGGATACTGGTTTCGCCTGCAGATTCCATAAGGCGTAATATGGAAGCAAGAGTGTGGAGATTGCCCGCATAAGCACAGGTAAAGGCAACACTTTCACCATTTTCTGCTGCCATATCCAGGGCATCGTTCCAGTCAGCTCCGCGAAGACGGTAAATATTATGAACACCTACATCATAAAAAGCGGCAAGCTGCTGGATCAGAATGTGCTCCAGAACACTTCCGGTATATACCTGACCGTCTTCGGTGCGCTGTTTATTTCCATATGCGTCATTCCAGAGAGTATCAATTTCTGTGCCGCGCATGGTTTGTGCATCTTTAAAATAAGGAACCTGTTTCTTAAGGATCTCTATATCTCCGGTCTGATTAATATAAAGACTGGTCGTGATTAGCGGCCAGAGTGCATGATCCATCCATACACGTGCGATTCCGTTTCTGTCAGCGATAAAATTGCCGTCACCGTCTCCGATAATAGTAGCATTTGTACCATCAATACGTACGCCGCCATAATTCTTTTCAATCATGGCACCTACATTCTGAGGATTCATCAGCAGAAGAGAAAGACAATCCTGCCACAGATCACGCCATCCGCGTCCACCACGTCCGTAATCATGATGAGGAAGGAAAGAACAGCCAAATAAACGGCGCAGGAATGGCTGGAAACTTACCCATTTCATATAACTGTCAAAGTCAGGATCCTGTGTGTGGAAGTCAACGTTTACCTGTTTTTTCCAGTAAATTCTGGTTTCTTCCAGTGCATTTTTTACTTTATCGGAAGTATTGTATTTTTCAAAAATATTTTCAATTTCTTCTTTACTGTCGGCAATACCTGATAATAAAATAAAGTCTGTTTTTTCACCGGGAGCCAGTGTGAAAGATGAGAAACAGAAAGCACCCATTGCTTCCTTTCCTGCTGCCATACTGTGTGCGGGAACTCCTTTATATCCTTCATATACTGTGCGTGGATGTGTATAGGTACCACCTTCTCCGATAAAATCTTCTACAGTCGGATAATAGGAAATCGGATTTTCTCCCTTTCCGGAACAGCCATTTACATAATAGATTTTATGATTTGGCTGATGTCCCCGCTCGTCAAATGACATGGTGGGGCAGACGTTGATTCCATGTTCTGTTGTCTCGATACGATGGAGCATGGAAGTGACATTTCGATGATCACGAATGTTATCCGCACTTCTTCCGTAAACAGGAATTGCACCATATGCAGTAAATTTCTGTACAGTATCTGTCTGGTTTTCAACCGTCACATACATAATCTCCACATTATCACTTTTGGGGATAAAAGAAGTAACTGTGGAGATGAGCCCAAGTTCTCTGGAAGTCCTTTTCAAAGTCTGCCACATGAATCCGGCGGTTAGTTCACTGTCTTCCTGCCTGTCAGTAAAACGGTCGGCTTCCTGCTGAGTAGAGGAACCTGTTACTGAATAAGGAATGTGTCCTTCTTTTACGATCCAGAAATTTCTGGAAGAACGATTGTTATGAAGATTCTCGGAACTGACCGGTTCCAGCAGGAAGGTATCCTGATCAATTTTGCTGTCACCTCCAAGCACTGGTGTGACGGAACTTTTCAGACCTGCTTCTGATGCAAGAGGAAAATAAAGATAACTGGTATTTTCCGGTCTGTTCACACAAAAGCTTCCATGATTATCAATAAACTTAATATGTTTCAACATTTTTCTCCTTCCATAAATATTGTATGGAAATTATATCGGAAATGAGATCTTTCGGAAATAAGAAACATGAAGTAAGTATCAGAATCATGACATAAAATAACACAATTTCAGAAAAATATATGAGCAGGTAATGAATCAGATTGCGAATATTCATCTGGCTGATTTATAGAAAAATGGTACTTTTTATACAAAAATACTAATAAAAAAACAGAAAGATTATGATTTTAGGAAAGATTTCCTTATTAAATGACAAAATCTGTCTGTATATAAAAAGAACACAATGAGGTCATGAATCTGACATTTTGGTGGAAATTATAATATACCCGAAAAGCAGCTTAAGCTATAATCTGATACATCAAGTGAGGCAAGAAACTCACAAAGAGAAAAAAAGAAAAAGGAGGGCTTTTTTAATGAAAAAGAAAGCATTAGCTGTTTTACTTACAGCATCCGTAATTGCAGGTACAATGGGCGGAACCGCTACAATCGTACATGCAGATGAAGAAGGAAAAGTAATCAATATTTATTCCTGGAATGATGAATTCCGTCAGCGTCTGGAAGCAGTATATCCTGAAGTAAAAGAAACATCCAAAGACGGAACAGTAACAACATTAAACGATGGAACAGAAATTCACTGGATCATAAATCCAAATCAGGATGGTGTTTATCAGCAGAAACTTGATGAAGCTCTTATGAATCAGGCTGATGCATCAGCAGATGATAAGGTAGATATCTTCTTATCAGAAACAGATTATGTATACAAATATACAGATGCAGCAGCGGATGTGGCAATGCCTCTGACAGATCTTGGAATTGATCCTGACAAAGATCTTGCAGATCAGTATGACTTTACAAAAACAACTGCATCTGATGCAGATGGAGTACAGAGAGGATCTACATGGCAGTGCTGCCCTGGACTTCTTGTATATCGTCGTGATATTGCCAAAGATGTGTTCGGAACCGACGATCCTGAAGAAGTAGGCAAGAAAATGAAAGACTGGGATACAGCAAAAGCTACAGCTGAAGAACTGAAAGCAAAAGGATATTACACATTTGCTTCTTATGCTGATACATTCAGACTGTATGGAAACAGCATTTCCCAGCCATGGGTAGAAGACGGTGCAACAACTGTTAACGTAGACCAGCAGGTAATGAACTGGATCAAAGATTCCAAAGAATGGCTGGATGCAGGATACCTGAACAAAACTGTAAAAGGTCAGTGGAATGATGACTGGAACAAAGCTATGGGATCTGAATCCAAAGTATTTGCATTCCTCTTCCCGGCATGGGGAATTGACTTTACATTGAAACCAAACTGGGATGGAGAAGACGGAGAATGGGCTGTTACAAATCCACCACAGGAATACAATTGGGGCGGTTCTTACATCCATGCAGCAACAGGAACAGATAATCCGGAACATGCAAAAGATATCATTCTTGCACTGACAGGAAATAAGGACAATTTATTAAAGATTTCCAAAGATTATTCTGACTTTACAAATACAAAGAGTGGTATGCAGGAAGTTGCAAAAGATGATACTTTCGCATCTGACTTCCTTGGCGGACAGAATCCATTTACATATTTCTCACCGGTTGCAGAGAACATCAAGATCGCACCACTTTCTGCTTATGACCAGGGATGTGTAGAACTGATCCAGAACGCTTTCAGCGATTACTTCCAGGGTCAGGTAGACTATGACAAAGCAAAATCAAACTTTGAAACAGCAATCAAAGAACGTTATCCGGAAATCCAGGAAGTTAACTGGGCTGAATAATAAACGCTTTTGAATTGACAGTTAAAAAGTTTCAGGTGTAAATAACCTGTACAGATGCATTTGTATTTGCCAGGCACGCATGAAAGAGATGTGTGTCTGGCACTAATATGTAAAGGAAGGAATGCTGAACTATGAAAAAAAAGAAAAGCATCAGCTATGCAAAATGGGGATACATCTTTATCCTTCCATTTTTTATAACTTTTTTAATCTTTTCTTTGATTCCGCTGGTAGATACTGTACGTTATAGTTTCTATGAATATTATCGTTCAGGAATTAAAGAAATCGGACCGAATTTTATTGGAATTGCAAACTATCTGAGTCTGTTGAAGTCAGATATGCTCAAATACAGTGCTAATACACTGATTCTGTGGGTAATCGGATTTGTACCGCAGATCGTGATCGCACTGGTTCTGGCATGCTGGTTTACAGATGCGCGTCTGAAGATCCATGGACAGCAGTTTTTCAAGGTTGTTATTTATCTTCCTAACCTGATCATGGCTTCTGCATTTGCATTATTGTTCTTTACCATGTTCTCTACCAACGGACCGATTAACTCTATTCTGATGTCTCTGGGATGGGTTAAAAAACCGATAGATTTCCTGGGTTCTGTAATCGGAACCAGATCTCTGGTCGGATTTATGAACTTCCTGATGTGGTTTGGTAATACAACAATTATGCTGATGGCTGCTGTTATGGGTATCAGTATGGATATTTTTGAAGCATCTGAACTGGATGGCTGTAACAGTATCAAGAGATTTTTCTATATCACATTGCCGCTGATCCGTCCGATCCTTGCTTATACACTGATCACATCTATCATCGGTGGTCTTCAGATGTTCGATGTTCCTCAGATTCTTACAAATGGACAGGGAAATCCGGACCGTACATCTATGACTCTGATCATGTTCCTGAACAGCCACTTAAAGAGCAAGAACTATGGTATGGCAGCAGCGGTATTTTATGTATGATCGTATATAAGATGACAAATGACACAGACCCGGATGGTTCCAAGAAAGCTGCAAAGAAAAAAGCAAAAGAAGAAAGAAGGAGGAGATAAACTATGAAATCAAATACATCAGGTCGTGTGCGCAGTATTTTTGTTCATCTTGTGCTGATCTTTTTATCCTTCCTGTGTCTGTTTTTCTTTTACATTCTGATTGTAAATGCAACACGTTCCCATGCGGATCTGCAGAAAGGATTTTCAGCACTTCCCGGAAAATATTTTCTTGAGAATCTGAAGAATGTGGCAAATGACGGAAGTTTCCCAATGTTCCGCGGTATTCTTAACAGTGTTGTTGTATCTTCCTGCAGTGCTGCACTTTGTACATATTTTTCTTCTTTGACAGCTTATGGTCTATATGCTTATGATTTTAAAATGAAGAAAGCAGCTTTTACCTTTATTATGGCAATTCTTGTTATGCCTACACAGGTAACAGCAATGGGATTTTTACGACTGATCACAAAGATGGGAATGTATGACTCTTTACTTCCGCTGATCATTCCATCCATTGCATCTCCGGCAGTCTTTTACTTTATGTACAGTTACCTTCAGTCTTCCCTTCCGTTATCCCTTGTGGAAGCGGCAAGAATTGATGGCTCCGGAGAATTCAGAACCTTTAACAGTATTGTACTTCCGATCATGAAACCGGCAGTAGCAGTACAGGCAATCTTTACTTTCGTAGGATCCTGGAACAATTACTTCGTTCCTGCCCTGATCATTCAGTCAAAGAGCAAAATGACAGTGCCGATCCTGATTGCAACTCTGCGTGGTGCTGATTATATGAACTTTGATATGGGTAAAATTTACATGATGATCACTGTTGCGATCGTGCCAATCATTATTGTATATCTGCTTTTATCCAAATACATTATTGCAGGTGTAACACTTGGTGGTGTAAAAGAATAATGAGAATTAAGAACCCCCATAGAGAGAATGCTATGGAGGTTCTTTTCATGAGAATTATAATATTAAAAACAGGAGTATAATTATATGAAGAAATGGATTTACAGTGGAACTAGAGAAGAACAGCCGTCAGAGAGAGAACTGATGCATGGAAAGCTTGCCAGAAAAGCGGCGTCAGAAGGCATTGTTCTGCTGAAAAATGAAGGAATCCTTCCATTAAAGAAAGATACAGCTGCTGCACTTCTTGGGTATGGAGCAGAGAAAACCGTAAAGGGTGGAATTGGTTCTGGAGATGTTAACAACAGAAAGAATATTTCTATTTATCAGGGACTGAAAGAAGCAGGAGTAAAAATTGTAAGCGAAGACTGGATCAGCGATTATCACAATCGCTATGAGCAGGCGAGAGAGGCGTGGAAAGAAAAAGTTCTGGAAGAAGCTAAGAAAGTAGATAATCCTTTTGATGCCTATGCAGAGAATCCTTTTGCAATGCCGCTGGGACGTAAGGTGGCAGAGGAAGATATCTGTGAAGCAGATGTGGTGATTTACGTGATCAGTCGTATTTCAGGAGAAGGAAAAGACCGCCGCAAAGTAAAGGGAGATTACTATTTAAGCGAGAGAGAAGAGGAAGATTTACGTTATCTTGCAGAAATGAACAAACCTGTGATCCTTATTCTTAATGCAGGTGGTCCTGTGGAGCTGACAGATATTCTGGAACAGACAGACAATATAAAAGGAATCTTAAATATTTCTCAGCTTGGTCAGGAAGGGGGAGATGCCCTGGCTGATGTACTTCTGGGAAAAGAAGTGCCGGGCGGTAAACTGACAACAACCTGGGCAAGGCGATACGAGGATTATCCGGCTTCAGAAGAGTATGGGTATCTGAATGGCAATCTGGAAAAGGAAAAATACAAAGAAGGTATTTATGTAGGTTACAGATATTTTGACAGCTTTGACAAAAAAGTGATGTTTCCGTTTGGGTTTGGTCTTTCTTATACTATGTTTGAGATGAAGTGTTGTAGCATAAATATGGAAGAAAGTAAGATCAGAGCAGAGGTTCAGGTTACAAATACAGGAAATGAATATGCTGGTAAAGAAGTGGTACAGATTTATGTTACGCTTCCGCAGACAGAACTGGAAAAAGAGTATAAGAGACTGGCAGGTTTTGCAAAAACCAGACTTCTGAAGCCGGGAGAAACACAAACACTTACTGTTGAGATTCCACAGAAACAACTGGCTTCTTTCAATGAGGAAACACATACATGGATAGTGGAAAAAGGCAAATATGGCATTCTGGTCGGAAACAGTTCAGACAAATTGAAACTGGAAGCAGTTCTGGTAGTTTCAGATGATACAGTACTGGAACAGATGGATAAAATCTGTCCGCTTCAGGAAGAACTGGAACAGATTCATTTGACAAAAGAATTGAAAGAAAAATCTGTGCAGAGACAGGAAAAACTGATAACAGCGCAGGTTCCGGAATATTATTTTAAACCTGCGATGATACCGGCAAAATCGGAAAATGCCGGAAAAAATCAGGAAAATCTGACAGAGGAAGAAAAAAGATTTGTTTCTGTTCTGGAAGACAGAACTACAGAAGAGCTGATTCCTCTGCTTTATGGAAAGATTTCAGAGAATATCAGTACTCTTGGTGCAGCAGGGATTCGAGTACCGGGATCAGCAGGTGAAACCTGCGGTACTTTGGAAGAGTATGGAATCCCCTCTCTTGTTATGGCGGACGGTCCGGCAGGTATCCGCCTTAGACAGTGGTATGAAGTAGATAAAGAGGCAGACAGTATCTATGAAATGGGTGTTCTTGGCTCTCTGGAAAATGGGATTCTGGAACCAGGCGTACACCATGAGAATGCAGATACTTATTATCAGTACTGTACTGCTTTTCCGGTAGGAACAGCACTGGCACAGACCTGGGATACAGATCTCATGACAGAGTTTGGAAAAGCAATCGCAGAAGAAATGGAAGAATTTCATGTAAATCTGTGGCTTGCACCGGGTATGAATATTCACAGAAACCCATTATGTGGAAGAAATTATGAATATTATTCAGAAGATCCGTATCTGTCAGGTATGCTTGCAGCGGCAGTGACCAGGGGAGTCCAGAGTAAGCCGGGATGCGGTGTGACAATTAAGCATTTTGCATGCAATAATCAGGAAGATAACCGCATGGGTGTTGACTCCTGTGTATCCGAACGTGCGCTCAGAGAAATCTATCTCCGCGGATTTGAAATTGCAGTAAAAGAAGGAAATCCTGTTTCTATTATGACTTCCTATAATCTTATCAACGGTATTCATGCGGCGAACAGCAAAGATCTGTGCATGACAGTTGCCAGAAAAGAATGGGGATTTGACGGAGCAATTATGTCAGACTGGAACACAACAGTTCCGGAAGATGGAAGCGTTCCATGGAAATGTGTGGCAGCAGGCAATGACATTATCATGCCTGGAAATCCGGATGATGATAAGAATATTCGCCAGGCATATAAAGAAGGTAAACTTACAGAAGAAGAAATCCGAAATTGTGCCGGACATCTGGTATCTATGATCCGTAGATTAGAGCGTACAGATTGTTGAAATGATTTTTCAAACATGCTCTAAATGAAAACAGATAGAATTCTGGCATATGCTGAAAATACAGTAATGAGAGGACAATATTAATTATTAAAATCAATCGGAAGACCATCAGAGGCCTTCCGATTGATTTAGTGCTCATAATAACTGGATTTTTTATTTGCATCAGCAGATTTTCAGCAGATTTTCAAAGGAGAAAATCTCTTTTTCAGACATTAATTCTTCAAATCTGTTCAGGTTAAGATCTGAGTGTTCCAGTTCTCTTGAAAACTGATAACAGATACGGATCTGGTCATCCAGCTTAAACTGCCGGTTGTTTTTTAGATAGGTTCCCACATTTAATTCATGGATAAACAGGGTGCACACAACTGCCATTTTCACCTTGGCGAAG
>OBLG01002863.1_pt1 | contig 9974 bp, 9 predicted proteins | sample 1517451 | NCBI WGS metagenome assembly OBLG01 (sample SAMN04571694, study PRJEB22368) | human gut metagenome | biome: human gut; material: stool | host: Homo sapiens | place: Luxembourg | collected 2012-06-29 | reverse complement strand
AAAAGACAGGTGCTAAGATAGTTCTCCGTGCTCTTGAAGAGCCTGTTCGTCAGATTGCCGCTAACGCAGGTCTTGAAGGCTCTGTTATTATCGACACTATCCGCCGTGAAGGCAAGGTAGGCTACGGCTTCGATGCTCAGAAGGAAGTATACGGTGATATGATCGCCGCAGGTATCGTAGATCCCGCAAAGGTAACACGTTCAGCTTTACAGAACGCCGCTTCAGTTGCAGCTATGGTTCTTACAACAGAGAGCCTTGTTGCCGACAAGAAGGAAGAAAATCCTGCTCCCGCAATGCCCGCAGGCGGCATGGGCGGTATGGGCGGAATGTATTAATTCCGAACACAACAGAATAAGATCAGCCCGGTACGGAAAAATCCGTACCGGGCTTTCTGTTTGTTTATAACTTATAATAGTTATACGCAGCTATTTGCCGCCTTTACCGAATGCCTTGCTCCAGTCAACGTTACGGGCGATTCTGTAACCGCTGTCGGTTTTAGTAAGGTCGGCGGAGAAAACCATATAACAGCTTGTACCGGGTGTCTGAGAATTAAGCACCATATAAGCCAATTTTACGTTATCACCGTCTTTATAGGCTTTGGCACAATCATAAAGGCATTCACGCTGTGATAAACTTTCTAAAGCCGGACCGTGCAATCCCGTCTCATTGCACCTGCCGATTGAAATTCCTTTCACGCAGAATTTACCGTCCTGATATGTGAATGTGTCAAAGTCCTTTTCAAACTGTTCAAATGTCGTAATATCGGAATATACCGACTTTTCCGATTCATAAAATTCCTTCATAGACGTAAACGCAGTCGGCTGTGCCGAACTTTCAAACCACTTATCATAATCGTCTTTTGGGACAGCGGTTATATCCGGCATATCCTTTATCTTGTTACCTGCATTGTAAAGCTCGGTTTCAAGCTTACCACACTTTTCAAGAATATCGGCAACCTCTTTTTGCACCTGCTCATCGTCAATGATTTTATCACCGAGCGCCTCACTGAACATTTTGTCAATTGTGGTTTTGCCGGGCGTCTTATATTCACTGCCGTAGTCGTAGATAAATGACGCTATATCACGTTTGCTTTCCTCTGCAGAACTGTCCACCACGCCTATTGCAGTAAATTTTTCGTCTTCATAAGCGGAAGTGGATTCTTCAGGCACAGAGGTTTCGGGAGTTGTGATGCTTTCGGTTGTTGATTCCGATGCAGATGATGTAACAGAGGTATCCTGCGATGAAACCGGTTGGGAGGCGTTATTGCCGGCACAGCCGCTGAGCAGAGAAACAAGAATTAAAGTGCATATCAAAGTTGTTTTTTTCATAGAATCACTCCTTTTGAATTAGCTAATTTGAAAATCGGCAGAATTCTGATTAATGTAATCAATAGTTACCATTTATTTAATTAAAATGTACCTTTATTTATATCATAGCAAAATTGTTTTAATTTTTCAACGGCATTCTAATAAATTTGCACATAATCAACAAATAATAAATACTTTTTTGTGTATTTATACACTTTTGTTCGAATGCACAGGCAAGTTACATATATCACGTTCTTAGAAAGCTAATACATGACCGCTTTATTAGCTTTTTACTTGACATTCGCACTTTTAAGCGGTATACTATTAAAGTACGCATAAATTTATTTTAGCTTTTTAAAAAGGAATTTGAGCATGATATACAAAAACCCCGTGCTGAAAGGCTTCTACCCCGACCCCTCCGTCTGTTTTGCAAACGGAAAATATTATCTGGTAACAAGCACCTTTCAGTATTTCCCCGGTGTTGCGCTCTTTGAGAGCGACAACCTTGTAAACTGGAAGCAGATAGGCTATGTACTGACACGTCCCGAACAGGTAATGCTTGACAAGATACCTGCGTCAGGCGGCGTATTCGCTCCCACTATCCGCTATAACAACGGCAGGTTCTATATGGTGACTACAAACGACACCACCCACAGAAACTTCTATGTTTATACCGATGACATCTACGGCGAATGGTCAGACCCTATCGAAGTCGATCAGGGCGGCATCGACCCGTCGCTGTACTTTGAGGACGGCAGAACATTCTTCATAAGCAACGGACAGGACGACTACGGCGAGAGCGGCGTTGTACAGTGCGAGATTGACATTGCAACGGGCAAAAAGCTCTCCCACAGCAAGTCTATCTGGAAAGGTTCGGGCGGACGTTATCTTGAAAGCCCCCACGTTTATAAGATAAACGGAAGATATTATCTTATGGCGGCAGAGGGCGGCACAGAATACGGTCATATGGTGACATATGCCGTATCGGACGATATATGGGGCGAGTATATCACAGGCGACAACAATCCCATACTCACTAACCGCAACAAAGCGCCGTACATAATACAGGGTATCGGTCACGGAGATCTGATACAGGACAAGAACGGCGACTGGCATATATTAAGTCTTGGCTTCAGACAGATGGGCATATGGATGCCCTTCCACAGCCTCGGCAGAGAGGTTTTCCTCTCCCCTGCACACTTTGACGAAAACGGCAGGCTGTTCGCAGGTCTTGACGGCACAACAGACGCACAGTATGAAATAAAGGGCGATTTTACTCAGGATAAGCTGCCCGTGTTCACATTCGGCAATACAGATCCTTCGGTTGACTGGTGTTATCTGCGTAAGTACCACCCCGAAAACTATAAGCTGTCTGCGGACAAGTACGAGCTTTGCGGCACCGATCTGACCCTTGACGATATGGATTCACCTACATTTATCGCAATGCGTCAGCGTGACTTTGATATGGAGCTTTGTGTCAACGTAAACCTTTGCGGCAACGGCGAGGGCGGTGTCACAATGTATATGTGCGAGAACGAGCATTACGATATTGCACTTAAAAAGACGGCGGACGGCACTTTTGCAATACTGAAGCTCAACATCGGCGGAATAAAGCACGAGCAGAACAGAGTTGCGGTAAATGCCGACAACGCAACGCTTATCGTCAGAGCCGACCATTATAATTATAATTTCTTTGTGAAATGCGGCGACACCGAAACACATCTCGGAATCGGTCAGGTGAAATATCTGACAAGCGAGGTTTCGGGTGGTTTCACGGGAACAATGACAGGATTATACGCTGTAGGAGGTACGGCACAGTTCACAGGTTTCAGCTGTGCATACACCGAGAGCGAAGAATAAAAAAGAGGGTTATAATATGAGTTTTTTCCAGAAAGATATTGAAACTATGCCGAGAGCCGAGCTTGAAAAGCTCCAGCTTGAAAAACTGAAGCACATAACAAAATACTGTTATGACAATGTGCCGCTGTACAAGAGAAAATTTGACGAGGCAGGCTTTGATTGCACAAAGATAAAGGCGCTGTCGGACATACAGTACATACCGTATACCACTAAGTCGGATTTCCGTGACAACTATCCTTTCGGTATGTTCGCAACACCGCTCAAAAACGTAACACGTCTGCACGCTTCGTCTGGTACAACCGGCAAGCCCACCGTTGTAGGCTACACAAAGAACGACCTTGATATGTGGTCTGACTGCGTTGCAAGACTTGTAACAGCCGCAGGCGCTACAGATGAAGACATAGTGCAGATTGCATTCGGCTACGGTCTTTTCACAGGTGCGCTCGGTCTGCATTACGGCCTTGAAAAGATAGGTGCTACAGTAGTTCCCTGCTCATCAGGCAACACCGAAAAGCAGGTTATGCTGATGAAGGACTTCGGCACAACGGCACTTGTCGCTACCCCCTCATACGCTATGAGAATAGGCGAGGTCGCAGAAGAAATGGGTATCGGCAGAGATGAGCTAAAGCTGAGGCTCGGTCTTTTCGGCTCAGAGGGATGCACTCCCGAAATGAGAGCGCAGATAGAAGATTATCTGCATCTGCTTGCCACCGACAACTACGGCATGAGCGAACTTATGGGACCGGGCGTTTCGGGCGAATGTTCACTGCGTTGCGGTATGCACTTCAACGAGGATCACTTCCTCCCCGAGATCATCAACTCCGAAACAGGCGAGGTTCTCCCCGAAGGCTCAAAGGGTGAGCTTGTTATAACAACACTTTCAAAGGAGGCAATCCCTGTTCTGCGTTATCGCACAAAGGATATTACTTCTATCACCTACGAAAAGTGCGAATGCGGAAGAACTCACGCCCGTATGAGCAAGCCCTCCGGCAGAAGCGATGATATGCTGAAGATCAGAGGCGTAAACGTATTCCCCTCACAGATTGAGAGCGTTATAATGACAATCCCGCAGATAGCCCCCCACTATCAGCTTGTTGTTACCCGTGAGGGAAGCAGTGACAGACTGGAGGTCAAGTGCGAGCTTGTTGACGGAAGCGTGCTTGAAAGCCTTGAATCGCTGTCCAACTTACAGAAAAATATCCGCCACAATCTTAAGACGGTTCTCGGCATTGATACAAAGGTCACACTTGTTGAGCCCAAGACAATTGAACGTTTTGAGGGCAAGGCAAAGCGTGTAATCGACCTTCGCAACAAGTAATATGAAGCTTAAATATGACGAAGCGGATATGCACGCACAGCTTGTAAAGGTACTGTATCCCGATGAAACCGCAATGTTTCCCGTATACTGCGTATATAACGATAAATCCTTTATGGGAAGTGCTATGGAATACGGCTATTTAGCTGTTACCGACAAGGGCAGACTGCTGATGATACGCTATGATTTTATAGGCGACGGCAACTGCGGTTCGTGTCCGCTCACCGCTATAAAGAGGCTTAAGATAAAGAAGCTCCTTATCGGTCAGTACAAGCTTGAATTTACGCTTATGACCGACGGTAAGGATTTTAAGACGACAGTACAGGTAGCACCGAAAATGGCTTTCGGAGCATTCCCCCATCAATACGCAAATTTAAATATGCTGCTTGACGCACTGCTTCCTTATACAGAAAATTAAAGAAAAAGAACCGAAAGAAAAGAGAAACTAAAATGTCGCTTGAAAAAGTAAAGGAATATTTCAAGGCATACGGCATAGAGGACAGAATAATTGAGCTGTCCGAGTCGAGCGCAACAGTCGAACTTGCTGCTCACGCACTTCACACCGAGCCTTGCAGAATAGCAAAGACCTTATAAAATGTAGCATAAAAAGCGGAACGTGAAACCCACGCTCCGCTTTTCTTCATATTCTGTTAAAATCAAAGTATCGTAAACACCGTACCTGCGACAATAAGCACAAGCCCCGCAGAAGACATCGCCGTGAGCTTTTCCTTAAGGAATATCCTTGAGAACAGCACGACAGCAAGTATACTCAGCTTGTCTATCGGAACAACTACCGATGCATCACCGATTTTCAGTGCGTAATAGTAGCATAGCCACGATGCCGCAGTAGATACAGCACTGAGTGCGATAAACACAAATGCCTTACCGCCAAGCCCCGAAAAAACATTCTTCTTGCCCTTTGCCGCAACAACTATCCACGCCATTACAAGAACAACAGCCGTTCTTATGGCAGTGCCGAGATTTGAATTGACATTCTGTACGCCTATCTTTGCAAGAATCGAGGTCAGTGCGGCGAATATTGCTGACATCCACGCAAATATCATCCACCTGCCTGCCTTTGACCCTCTTTTTCCGGTATGTATGCTCATCATCAGCGTTCCGATGCCGATAAGCACCATCGCAATTATCTTATAAGCCGTTAGCTGTTCGCCGAGAAAAATAAACGACATCAGCATAGCGAGTACGGTCGAGGATTTGTCGATAGGTGCGACCCTGTTCACATCGCCCGTTTTCAGAGCCTTGAAATAGCACAGCCACGAGCCGCCCGTCGCACAGCCCGAAAGTATCAGAAACAACAGTGTCATTCCCGTTACATTAGGAAGATCGTGCCATTCCCCCGTTATCCATACGACCGCTATCGACAGCACAAGCACTATCGTTGTACGCAGTGCCGTTGCCGCATCGGAGTCAGCGTCACGCAGTCCGCACTTGCACAGTATCGTTGTTATGGCCGCAAAGAATGCGGAAAGCAACGCTATAAGTATATACATCATAGATCAGAAGCTTCTCCTGCAATAATCTCTCGGTGTTACGCCCTTCATACTCTTGAACACCTTTATAAAATAGCTGTAATCGTTGAATCCGCACTTCATCGCAATATCTATCAGCTTCTCATCGGTACTTGCGATAAGTTCACAGGCAGATTCGATACGGAAATAATTGAGATATTCAACAGGTGTCTTGCCTGTATATTCCTTGAACGCACGGCAGAAATAATTCCTGTTCATTCCGCACTCGTTCGCAAGTTCCTCAAGCGTTATGTTCTTACGGTAATTCTGCTCGATATAGCTTATAACATTCTTGAAACGGCGTACCTTCTTTATATCGCTCGCCGCTGTTTCTCCGCTCTGATAATGCTCCTGCCTTGCCACAATGTGACCGAGCATACACAAAAGCCGTCCGGGTACGGTAAATTCATATCCCGGCTCTTTTTCAAGCATTGCGTCTATAACCGCCTTTGCGTCCTTTGCAGGCTCGCTATCGGCGGAAAAGAAGGTGATAAACCGTCTTTCGTGGTTGATTATCGGCTGAAGATGCAATGTGCATATCTGACTTGATTTAAGCAAAGCCGCCATATCAAACACAAGACAGTCATATCTGCAGTTGTCCTTCGGCGTACCGCCGTGCATACTTCCGCCTATTATCAGCGAACAGCAGCCTGCGTCTATCCTGTGTGTATGACCGTCAAGAAAAAGTTCGAAATATCCGCTCCTGACATAGATGATCTCGCACTCGTTATGCCAATGCGGTATCATATTATAACGGGGAAAATTCTCTGTCACTCTGTAGCAGGCATACGGAAATTCCCTTGTGCCATGCTCACGTTTTTCTCGGTATTCAATGTATTTCATATTACGTCCTTTGGCTAAATTGTCAAAATCGTCATATTGTTAATCGGAGCAAAGTTTAATATCATGAAAAACTACTCCAAAATACAAATCATCAAAGAGTTTATATAATTTTCGGTGAGTGGGGTTTGGGGCGTAGCCCCAAGACAGGTCGCAGGGGCGTCAGCCCCCGTATTCTCCCCCTTTCCCGGGGAAAGGGGGTAAGGGGGATAGGGATAGAGAATTTTTGACTATTTTTAATAAAATGTACTCTTTCGACAATTTGTATTTAAAATAATTATATCATTTTTCCGCCATATTGTAAAGCAATCCGCTACTTATATATCAATATAGTGCAACTAATCGTCACAATGCACTAACACAGCCCGTTTTTTTGTGCAGATTGCGGATTTTTACTTTTCACAAAAATTTTTATTTTTAAAACGATTACAGCCCTTGCTAAAAAATTTCATTTAAGATATAATTATCATAGACGTTTCTGTAACGTTGTAATTTTTTCGCTACAGGAACAAAAACATTAGGAGGATTCTATGAAATTCGGTTATTTTGACGATAAGAACAGAGAGTATGTCATTACATCTCCCAAGACCCCTTATCCGTGGATAAACTATCTCGGCACACAGGGCTTTTTCTCGCTGATCTCTAACACAGCAGGCGGTTACTGCTTCTACAAGGACGCAAGACTGAGAAGAATTACACGTTACCGCTATAACAACGTTCCCGTTGATATGGGCGGACGTTACTTCTACATAAACGACGGCGGTCATGTATGGAACCCCGGCTGGTCGCCCGTTAAGACAACGCTTGACAGCTACGAGTGTCGTCACGGTATGGGCTACACGATCATAAAAGGCTCATCAAACGGCGTTACAGCCACAGTTACATTCTTCGTTCCCCAGAACTTCAACGGAGAGATTCAGAAGGTTACAATCAAAAACGACAGCGATAAGGAAAAGAACTTAAAGCTGTTCAGCTTCCTTGAGTGGTGCCTCTGGGATGCAAACGACGATACAACAAACTTCCAGAGAAACTTCAACACAGGCGAAGTCGAAATTGACGGTTCTGTTATCTACCACAAGACCGAATATAAGGAAAGACGTGACCACTACGCATTCTACTCTGTAAATGCCGATATAAACGGTTACGATACCGACAGAGAGAGCTTCCTCGGCTTATACAACGGCTTTGACGCTCCTCAGACAGTATTCGCAGGCGCACCCAATATGTCCGTTGCTGACGGCTGGTCACCCGTTGCTTCTCACTATATCGAAATCAAGCTTCAGCCCGGCGAAAGCAAGGATCTTGTATTCTGCCTGGGCTATGTTGAGAACAAGTTTGAAGAAAAGTTTGCTCCCGACCTTGACGAGAACAGCACGATTATAACAAGCGGCGACAGAAAGAAGAACATCGTAAACAAGGCTAAGGCACAGGCTATGATGGCTATGTGCGATACAGCCGAAAAGGCTGACAAGCTCCTTGCAGAGCTGAAGGAACACTGGAACAGCCTGCTCGGTCAGTACAGCGTTGATTCTCCCGATGAAAAGCTCAACAGAATGGTAAACATCTGGAACCAGTATCAGTGCATGGTTACATTCAATATGTCACGTTCCGCATCTTACTTTGAGAGCGGTATCGGCAGAGGTATGGGCTTCCGTGACTCCAACCAGGACTTACTCGGCTTCGTACACCAGATCCCCGCAAGAGCAAGAGAAAGACTTATCGACCTTGCCGCTACAATGCTTGAGGACGGCGGTGCTTACCACCAGTATCAGCCCCTCACAAAGATGGGCAACAACGAAATCGGCGGCGACTTCTCCGATGACCCGCTGTGGATGATTCTCGCAGTTGCGGCTTACATAAAGGAAACAGGCGATGTTTCTATCCTCGACGAGAAGGTTCCTTATGAGAACCGTGATGAGCTTGCAGACACAATGCTCGACCATATGAAGAGAGCGTTCTACCACGTTGTTAAGAAGGTAGGTCCTCACGGACTTCCTCTCAGCGGACGTGCCGACTGGAACGACTGCCTTAACCTCTCCTGCTTCTCAGACAAGCCCGGCGAGTCATTCCAGACATACAACAACAAGGAAATGTTCAAGGAGCCTCCTTACTACAGCAAGGTTGCAGAATCTGTAATGATTGCAGGTATGTTCTGTGCAATCGCTCCCGAGTACGTTGAAATGTGCAAGATGAAGGGTGACACAGCAGAAGCTGAAAAGGCTCAGGCTGAGATTGAAAAGATGAGAAAGAACACCCTTGAATACGGCTATGACGGCGAATGGTTCCTCCGTGCTTACGACCACTACGGCAAGAAGGTCGGCTCACACGAGTGCGAAGAGGGCAAGATATTTATCGAGCCTCAGGGTTGGTGCGTTCTCGCAGGTCTTGGCAAGGACAAGGGCTACGATATTCAGACCCTTGACAGCGTAGACAAGTACCTTAACTCAAAGCACGGTCTTGTTCTTAACAACCCTGCATTCACACACTACTATCCAGTACGGCGAAATCTCCACATATCCCGGCGGTTACAAGGAAAACGCAGGTATTTTCTGCCACAACAACGCTTGGATAATCTGTGCTGAAGCCGCAGTAGGCAGAGGTGACAAGGCATTCGAGTATTATTCAAAGATTGCTCCCGCATTCAGAGAGGATATTTCCGATCTGCACCGCACAGAGCCTTATGTATACGCTCAGATGATTGCAGGTAAGGATGCTAAGCGTCACGGCGAAGCTAAGAACAGCTGGCTCACAGGTACAGCCGCTTGGAACTTCGTTGCAGTATCTCAGTACATCTTAGGTATCAAGCCCGAATACAACGGTCTGAAGATTGATCCCTCAATTCCTCATGAGTGGGACGGCTTCACAGCTTCAAGACTGTTCAGAGGTGCAACCTACGAGATCACAGTAAAGAACCCCGATCACGTTTGCCACGGCGTTAAGTCCGTTACAGTTGACGGCAAGGCTGTTGACAGCAATGTTATCCCCGTATTTGAAAACGGCACTCACAAGGTTGAGGTTGTTTTAGGTTAAGGGTTACAAGGTAATATAATAAATGCGAACTCCCCGCCGTGTTGGCGGGGAGTTTCAGACTGTCGAAAAACCTCTATCGTTGATAAAAATGGG
>OBLG01002836.1_pt1 | contig 10093 bp, 8 predicted proteins | sample 1517451 | NCBI WGS metagenome assembly OBLG01 (sample SAMN04571694, study PRJEB22368) | human gut metagenome | biome: human gut; material: stool | host: Homo sapiens | place: Luxembourg | collected 2012-06-29 | reverse complement strand
GCTTCCCACCGGGGCGAAGTCCCGCGAAGCGGGAAAGGGTGTACGGGGCAGAGCATCGATAGGATGCTCCATCGCGGTCCTGACCGCCAATCGGCGGCCCCCCGAGCGAAGCGGTGCACAGCGAACACATTTTGCACTAGCGAACTGGATTTGTAGGGAAGCATCAGCGACCCGAAAATCCAGTGAGTCAGTGACAGCAGAGGATGAAGGAGCGCTAGCGGCGCGCAAAATGTAGTGAGTCGTTTCCCCTTTAGGGGGCCATACTTATAAAGTCAGGGTTACGGGATTTTCAGGTCGCTGTGCATCCTCCTCCCTTACGCCTTCTGCCGGCAGTCTGCTGCCAGCTCTTCTGTTTCCATTTCCTCTCCTTCTTCTTTCCGGAAGATTTTATATACGCCCACCGTGAGGAGCGGCAGGAGGAAGAGGGCCATGAAGGCGTAGGCCAGGGCCATGTAGCCTTTGGCGATGAGGTCGATGATGCCTACCTGGGCCAGAGCTACAGCGCAGGCCATGATGACTACCGTAGTCAGCCCCTTATTTCTGCGGGACAGTGCGGTTCTTCCCTTTTCTTCCAGTCCCTTGTCCACCCTTTCCAGCAGAGCGTGAATCATACCGGTAGCTGTTTCTACCAGGGTCCATCCCATGATGAAGCTGAAAGCCACCATCATCCAGGAAGGCACGCCGCTTTCCTGCATCATCATCATCCAGGGCACCTGGGCGCCTAGTACTTCTTTGGAAGGATAGAAGCCCATGACGGCAAAGTAGGTAAGGAACCAGGGCACCGTAGCCAGAAGGCCGGCCAGCACACCGCTCACTACCGATTCTCTCCGTTTCGTCTGTTTCTTAATTGTGAAGAAGGAAGCAGGAAATACCACCAGATTGCAGGCCATGTAGAGAAGGCCGGTCCAGAGAGCATGACCCATGGTGGCATCGGGCACGTAGGAATGGTCTGAAGAGGCCATGACGGCTGCAATATTTCCTGTGTGTCCGGAAATGACGAGGACCGAGAATGTAAGGTAACCCACATAGAGGGCCACGGTGCCGAAGGTCTCAAAGAAGGAAATCACCTTTTCCCCGTAGAAATTGAGGAGCCCTGCCACCACCATGATACCTACCACGCCAAACCAGTGGGAAACGCCGAACATCTGCTGCACCACAGCACCGGTGGCGGAAGACATGACCGCCAGGATGATGACCATGAATACCGCATAAACCAGGTCGAAGACCCGGTAAAGGGGCCCTGCAATGGCTTCGATAAAGGACTTGTAATCGTACACATGGTACAGGCGGATCAGCTCATAGCAGAGGACCGCCACCAGGGCAAATCCCAGCATAATGCCCAGGCCCGCATACCAGCCGTAGGCGCCGAATTTCGCACCGTACTCCACGATTTCCCGGCCCGTGGCATAACCGCCACCAATCATGACGGACTGCAGCACAATGCCTGGAAGAAGATATTTCCCCAGGTTCCCATCAAACATCGAAGATACTTTCATAATGACCCTCCTTCAATATTCGGCAGGGCAATAAAAAAGCCCCTGCCACAATAGACAGAGGCGGATGTTCCGCGGTACCACTCTGATTTATCACTCAGACACAAAGCATAAAGACGATGGAAAAAGAAAAGCCCCTGTCCGAATGATCGGACAGGGGCGAAATCGCGGTACCACCCTGCATTATACTTATGTCATAGTCCTGTAACGGGCACTCCCGCTTTCCTTACTGCTGCTTCAGGAAAGATGCTCCCAAGTGATTGTCCATGACCCGTGTGTACCGGCTTTCACCATACGCCGGCTCTCTGGGACATCGTCAGCCATGTCCATCTTGCTCATCGCTCTTTATGGGCTATTATAGCACCATGAGACCCATTGTCAAGAAGAATCTTGTTTGGGGTATGCTGACGGGCAGAGTCACCGGCATGGGGCTGCCAGCTCTTAGGGAAGCACTGATTAAATCGTTGTCAGATTTCATTCTTGGAATTTTATGCAATGCAAGGAATAACTCGACGCGAATAGCTAGCTATTTAAGGAGAGTTATGACGAAGCAGTGCATAAAAATCCTTATGAAATCTGGCTCTGCGAATTAATCAGCGCTTCCCTAGCTGTTAGCTTTCAGGAAAGCTGGCCAGCCTACGGCATGAATTCTATTCTGGAACATGGGGCGGAAAGCGCCGCAGGCGGATCAGTTTTCCTGGCAGCTAGAAGCTAAAAGCCAGCAGCCCCGTGCTAATGACTCTATCCATAAACACCTCACACCGCCTTCTGTTATAATACATATAAAACTCTGTATTCCAAGGATGTGATTTCTTGCAATCCCAAAGCAGCATAAAGGCCTCATCCACCATCCGGCCCCATTGGGTGCTTATGATGGTTACCTTTCTGTACATACTCATTAATATTACCCACCCGGAACTGAAGGGAGAAGCCATTGCCTGCTCCATGGGCCTCTTCATCTTTTACACCTGGCGCCGGATCCTGCTGATTCTCATCACCGCCGCCATAGCCTTTGCCCTGGTGTTCTTCTTCCCTTTCCTGGCACCTGTGGCCTTTATTCTCATGGTTATCATCTTCATAGCCCGGCTCAGCTATATCCTGAAAAACTGGCGGGCCGTGCTGGCAGGATTCTACATGTATGCCCTGGCCTTCGGGTTTGCTTTCTATGGTTCTGTATTTGGAGGATTGATCTGGGGCTTTTCTTTCTATCATTACCGGTTGAATGGTATAGAGCCCTTTTTGGGGTACCAGGGCCTGGAATATACCCTGGCCGTGGTGGCAGCCCTCTTTTTCACGGTCATTTTCCATTTTATCATGCGCTGGCTCTATCGCCACCATTATACCCTGCAGCAGGCCCTGCCCATTATGGGAGTGGCGCCGCTTCTTATCCTCCTTCTCTTCCTCCCCTTCATCAAAGCCTTCGACAGCTTTGAAACGGGAGTGGATACAGTGGATGCCGGCGGCCATTCCTTCGATGGCATAGATGGAAGCGGGCATACCGTGGATACAGTGGATTTCGGCCATACCAATATGGACGATTTCAGCCATCCCGACATCATCCATCATGACTCCATAGATGCCGGCAGCCACGATGTCTCCGACGCTCCCGGCGTCCACCACACCCATGATTACTTCCGTACCGGTCCCGATGGGGAAGTGCAGCATGTCCACGGCTATGAAGCCACGAATCCCGATGGCATTCCGGAAAATAACTATTCCTACCACGGGGATTCCTATGCAGACAGCACCGATGGCTCCATCCCCTCTGATGCCATAGATGCAGCTCCCATCCATGGCACTGAAGGTCCTCTTGCAGAATCCCCGGCAGATACAGCCCTTCTGGCAGGCACAGAAGGGGCCATGGAGAAGGAACGCAAAGAGCAGAAAGAAAAAGAATTGTCCCTGGACGATGCCATCCGGCATAACAGGAATGACAGTTAGGGATAGTATGAAGAGCCTCTCTCCATGCTTGTTGTGACCCCCCCGGCGAATGTATGCTGATGGGTAGAGCCACTGGCACGGAGCTGCGAGCTGGCAGCCCCCGCACATGTGACTCTGTCCATCAGCATAAAAAACGCCTCTTCCAATAGTCATGCAATCAAAAAAGAGAGAAAGCCTGAATGGCTTTCTCTCTTTTTTATGACCGGTTATTCTCCCAGCACCGCATGAACCGCTTCGGTGCAGAGTTTCACTGCCTTATCCATATCTTTTCTTTCTATGGTAAGGGGCGGATTGAAGTAGATAATATCTCCCATGGGACGAAGCACCAGTCCCAGGTCCATGGCTTTCCGGAATACGTGCCAGCCGATTCTCTTTGCGGGGTCGAAGGCCTTCTTCGTCTTCGGATCCTCCACCAGCTCTATGGCATTGATGAGGCCGATGTGCCGGATTTCTCCCACATTCTTGTGGTGCCCCAGGGCCTTCATCAGCTCTTCGTGGAGATACTTTCCATCTTCATTCACCTTTTCCAGGATGTGGTCCCGCTTCATGATTTTCAGCACCGTCAGTGCAATGGCGCAGCCCATGGGGTTCCCTGCGTAGGTATGGCTGTGGACGAAGGCTTTGTGGGTGCCGTAGTCATCGTAGAAGGCATCGTATACTTTGTCGGTGGTAATGGTCATGGACATGGGCATGTAGCCAGCGGTAAGGCCTTTGGAGGTACAGAGGATATCCGGAGACACGCCGGCATGTTCGATGGCAAAGAGGGTGCCGGTCCGGCCAAAGCCGGCGGCGATTTCATCGTCGATGAGAAGAACGCCGTATTCATCGCAGAGTTTCCGCAGTTTCCGAAGGTATTCTGCCGGATAGATGCGCATGCCTGCAGCGCCCTGCAGGATAGGCTCCACAATGCAGGCCACCGTTTCTTTTCCGTATTTCTTAAAGGCTTCCTCGGCACTTTCAAAGCACTCCACGCTGCAGGTTTCACGGGTCTTGCCGTAGGGACAGCGGTAGCAGTCCAGACCTTTGAAATGGATATTGTTCATGAGCATGGGGTGGAATATTTTGGCATAAAGGTCCATGGAGCCGACAGACAGGGCGCCGATGGTTTCGCCGTGATAGGATTCAGGCAGGCACATGAAACGGGTCCTTTCGGGATGACCGGTCTGGTACTGGTACTGGAAGGCCATTTTCAAAGCCGCTTCTACAGAGGAAGAGCCATTGTCGTGGAAAGTGAACTTGGTGAGTCCCTTCGGCAGCAGCGGTTCCAGCTCCCGGCACAGTTCGATGGCCGGTTTATGGGTGAAGTTGGTGAAAATGACATGCTCCAGCTGATCCACCTGCTTCTTCAGGGCCTCATTGATTTCCGGATTGCAGTGGCCCAGAAGATTGCACCACCAGGAGGAAATAATGTCCAGGTATTCCTTGCCATGGGTGTCATAGAGGTATACCCCTTTGCCGTGGTCTGCCACCACCGGCGGAAATACTTCGTTATCCTTCATCTGCATGGCTGGATGCCAGATGTATTTTTTATCTTCTTCTTCCCAGTTAATGTCTGCCATTTTATATACTCCTTTGTGTTTATTGTCATTTGGTCTGGATGGATATGGTGTCAGTTTCCGTGAAAAGGGGGGCACGGCTTCGCCGTGGGTTGTGTAGGAGGGTTGTGTAAAAAGGTTCTTAGGATTGACAGCGGCTTCGCCGCTGAGGGTTCTTAAGTTTGACGCGCCTGACGGCGCGAGGGTTGTAGTGGCGGCTTCGCCGCAGTTTATAGCCTCCTTGCGGAGGCTGGCTCGCTTCGCTCGCAAAATCGTATAACTGCGCCGCAGGCGGCATATATACTCATCGCCCGACAGGGCGATACCACAACCCTCAGGCTGTGCACATTCTGCAGAGAATGTGCAAGTCAGTCGAAGTTGGCCCATAGCCTGCCCATAAAAGGGCCTTCCTTTTAATCGACTGACCGTTAGGCCTGTCAAACCTGAGCCCCCTCGGCCCGGCAGGGTCGTCAACCTTCGGAGCCAAAGGCTCCGTCAACCCTTACGCACATTAGGGAGCACAGCCATCCCCTCAATCACTCACACTTCCGCGTAGCATCCTTCCAGCACCTTGGGGTCGCAGTGGAGGATGGTATCTCCTTTTTTCACCAAGGCAATCACCTTGACGCCGGTGATTTCTTCTATCATCTTTACATTGTCCTCTTCCATGACGCCGGCCTGCCAGTTGTTGAGGATAATGCCTTTGATGGGGATGTGGCGGTTTTTGATGTATTCGCAGGTAGTCACCACATGGTTAATGGTGCCAAGGCCGGCATCGGCCACCACCAGTACCGGCAGATGGAGCCAGCCGATAATGTCGGTGAGGTAGTAATGGGCTTTTTCATCGTGACGGATAGGGCAGACAATGCCGCCGCTTCCTTCCATGGTCACGTAGGGATATGCTTCGGTGACCCGTTTCCAGGCCTTCAGAATCACTTCTTTTTCCAGGGGATGGCCTTCCAGCTTTGCTGCCAGATGGGGCGATACGGCATGCTGGTAGAGATAGGAAAGGATCATGTCTTCCGGTTCATGAATGTCAGCAAACTTGTTTACAAAGCCTGCGTCAGAAGCGGCCACCGTAGGCGCACCGCTGATGGCAGCCTTGTAGTAGCCTGCGTTATAGCCTGCCTGCCTCATGGTTTTCACAATCAGCGCCGTTACGTAGGTTTTGCCGATATCCGTGTCGGTGCCGGTAATAAATAATCCTTTACTCATTTCAAACTCCCCCTTGCAATAAAATAAGGAAGACCTTTTTCGTTCTTCCTTGTGAAACCTTTACTCATGGATGCCCAGTGCCTTCACCAGCCTCTTGGAAAGAAAGGCTGCCAGAATGCAGAGGCAGATATCACCGGGTACAGCCAGCAGGAAGCAGTACAGAATTACTGCCCATACGCCAATGGTTTTCCCGATGTAGAAATTATTGATGAAGTAGACGTAAATCATGCCGAACAGATACACCACTGCCAGTCCGCAGAGATTGGCAAAGAGGACCTTGCCAAAGGACCAGGAGCCGCTCATTTCACGGAGCTTTCCCGTGAGCCAGGCGCCGGCAATGAATCCCACCAGGTAGCCGAAGGTGGGCTGGAAAATATAGGAAGGGCCGCCGCCCTCCGTAAATACGGGCACTCCCACCAGTCCCAGCAGCACGTAAAGGGCTACGGAAAGAGCCCCTTTCCGGCTTCCCAAAAGGAGCCCCGCCAGGGTGGTGAAGAGAAGCTGCAGCGTAAAGGGACACACCGGCACCGGAATGCGAATGAAAGCGCCAATGGCAATGAGCGCCGTAAACAACCCGAAAAGAACGATTTCCCGGGACCTTCCCTGTCCCTGTTCCAATGCATTTTCCCGAACCATGCTCTCGCCTCGTTTGTAAACTAATTGTTATTCATTCTCCGTATACGCGGTTTACATACGTATATAATATAACAACCTTGCTTTTATTTCAACGTTTACAATATATTTTTAAGTAAAGGAATCACCCATGGATTCATCCGGCCTTCTTAGCGGCAGATGACCGCATCAGGGATTCCAATAAAAAAACTGCCATGGAATCATTCCATGACAGTTTTTGAAATAAGGCATCAGCGAATCACAGTACCCTTGGTATCCTTGATGAAAAAGAGCACATTCACCGCTGCTGCCACATAAACGCAGGACAGGAGGGCGAAGGCGGCGCTGAAGCCGTGGGACTGGGCCAGGGCGCCGATAATGGCAGGAGCAAAGCCCCCTACGGCACGGCCCGTATTGAAGATGAAATTCTGGGCGGTGGAGCGGGCATCGGTGGTATAGTTTTCAGAAAGAAGGGTACCATAGCCTGCCATCATACCGTTGCAGAAGAAGCCCAGGAAGGCGCCGCCGAAGAGAAGGGCCACCGGGGTGCCCAGGTTCACGTAAATATAAACCATGGCCGCTGCGCAGATATAGAAAATCAGGTAAGGAATCTTCCGCCCCAGACGGTCGCAGAGATAACCAAACACATAAATGCCGGCAATCATGCCGATAACGGTCACAATCATCCAGCCGGACATGGATTTCGTGGTAAGGCCGTGTTCCTTCAGCAGGATCATGGGCAGCCATACCATAATGCCGTAGTAGCCGAAGTTCTGCACACTGGTCATCACCGTGAGGGACAGGGTAGTTACGGTTTTGGAAGGACTGGCGAAAAGATGGGCCAGGGGGAACTTCTTTGCTTCCTCCAGCTGCTCTTCTTCCTCGGCCGTCAGGGTTTCTCCCCTTTCCTTTCTGGCAGCCAGTTCCTTCTTCATTTCCTTGCGCTTCACCCACATAGGCGGTTCTTTAATGCCGTGACGGGCCCAGGCAGCCAGGAGCGCCGGTATCACGCCTACCAGGAAAAGGCCTCTCCAGCCATAATCCGGAAGCACCACAGCCGCCAGGATAGCTGCCAGCACGGCACCGGCCTGCCAGCCCATGGCTACACCGGCAGTGGCTCTGGCCCGCTTGGCAGCCGGCCAGGTTTCAGAAACAAGGGTCATGCCGATACCGTATTCGCCGCCCAGGCCAAGGCCGGCCAGGAAACGGAGAATATTCAGATGGGTCACATTGTCTGCGAAGGCGCAGGCTCCGGTAAAGATGGAGAAAATAATGATGGTCAGGGAAAAAGTATGGACACGGCCGAAGTAATCGGCGAATATACCGAAAAGATATCCCCCCAGCACCGTACCGATGAGGGTGTAGGTGGCAATGAGGCCCCCTTCTCCCAGGGTCAGGCCGAACTCACTGACAATAGCCGCCATGGCAAAAGAAAGAATCAGCACATCCAGACCGTCCATGGCATAGCCGATGATGGAAGCCCACATGATTTTCCATCGTTCCTTCCGCGTGACACCGGTTTCTTCAAACTCCAGTTCTTCCAAAGATTTTTCCGACATAGTATCCCCCTAACAGGTCTTCCAAATGAATAAAAAACTGACTGCGCCAATTTCGGCACAAATTGTCTTATTCTATAATGGAAATCTTCATTTGTAAAGGGGGGAAAAATAAAAAAAGGCCGCTTGGCGGCCCGGGATGCAAAAGGAACAAAGGGAGATGGATGGCCGCTTCGGGGCAATGCATATCAATGAGCCGCCGAAGGCGCCTGAACCCTCCTGCGTCTTAAATGACAGTCATCCTCCAGGGACTCCATCCTATTTTCCCTTCACCAGTCCTCCCTGGACTTCCTGCACATCGAAAACCGAGAGAAAGGCGTTGGGATCAATGCCGTGAACCACCTGTTTCAGCTTTGTCACTTCCAGACGGGTCACCACACAGTAAAGCACATCCTTGTCGTCCTTCAGGAAACCGCCCTGGCCGTGGAGTCGGGTAACGGCCCTGTGCATATCGTGGACAATGGCGTCCGATACCTTGTCATAGTCCGTAGTCACGATGAAGACGCCTTTGGAAGAATCAAGACCGGTGGAGACAGCGTCAATCATGCGGGAGCAGATGAAATAGGCAATGAGGGAATACATGGCGCTGTTCCAGCTGAACACAAATCCGGCAGCGCCCAGGATGAAGAAATTGAAGAACATAATGATTTCCCCTACGGAAAAGGAGGTCCTGTTATCCATCCAGATGGCCACGATTTCCGTACCGTCCGTGGAGCCGCCGCTCTTAATGACAATGCCTACGCCGATGCCGATAATGATGCCGCCGAAAATGGTGGACAGGAAAGGATCCGTGGTGGCCGGTTTCAGCTGTTCAAACCAGGAGGAGCAGAGGGAAAGGACAACGATGGCATAGGTGGAAGATGCCGCCAGCCCGGCTCCCAGTCTACGATACCCCAAGTAAAAGAAAGGAAGGTTCAAAATCACAATGAGCAGGGAGAAGGGAATGCCCGTCAAAGCCTGCACCAGAAGGGAAATACCGGTAATGCCACCGTCGATGATGTGGTTGGGGATAAGAAACAGGTTCAGTCCGGCTGAGTAAATCACAGCTCCCACCGTAAGCCCCAGTATTTTTCTAAAAATAGACAACAGGTCCATATTTCTTCCTGCCATAGTCACAGCCTCCATGATGATACAAAAAATCCGCGGTCCATGCCGCGGATTCATTTTTATGGCGGAAGGGATGGGATTCGAACCCATGAACCTCTCACGAAGTTAACGGTTTTCAAGACCGCCTCCATCAACCGCTCGGACACCCTTCCATAACGATACTATTATAGGGGAGAAAAGGGGGATTGTCAATGGTGCAGGACTGCTTTGGACACACCTGCGGTGTGAGGGTTCAGAGGGTTCAGAAGGTTCAAAGGGTTCAGAGGGGGGTGGTGGCGCCCTTCGGGCGCGGATTTTAAAGAAAGGGGCGCGGCTGACGCCGCAGGTTGTGTAGAAGGGTTGCGGAAAAAGGTTCTTAAGATGGATGGGCCTACGGCCCAAGGGTTCTTAAGTTTGACGGCCTTGCAGGCCGAGGGTTGCGGATTGCCGCTTCGCGGCAATGCTTATAAAGTCAGCGTTACGAGATTTGCCTTTCTGTGTCATAGGGCTTGATTAGCATTCTGGTGATTAGCCGCTGCGCGGCTCCCCCTTATCCGGCTGCGCCGGACTTTCCCCCATCCGGGGGACAGAATAAATCGCTCTATGCTTTCCTGCAGAGACATGGCTCCATTGCTAAGCACCCATAGTGCCCCCG
>OBLG01002833.1_pt1 | contig 10108 bp, 9 predicted proteins | sample 1517451 | NCBI WGS metagenome assembly OBLG01 (sample SAMN04571694, study PRJEB22368) | human gut metagenome | biome: human gut; material: stool | host: Homo sapiens | place: Luxembourg | collected 2012-06-29 | reverse complement strand
AGGCGGCACGCTGGCCAACGACACCCTTTGGCAACACGCCTACACGGACCGGGTGCTGAACATGTACCACTTCTCCAAAAATCACCCTTCGGTCATCATGTTCTCGTTGGGTGGAGAGGCCGGACGCGGGTACAACATGTACGAGGCATATTTGGCTCTGAAAGCTATCGAAAAGAGCCGGCCAGTCATCTATGAAGGGGCTGGAGCCGAGTGGAACAGCGACATGGTCGTGGGCACTCCGGACGATCGGAATGAATCGGATCACCGATATACGTTACATTTCGCAACTCCTGCCCAGTGGCAGGCTACCCCAATGCCCCCGACATCAATCAACATCGAACCGATCGACATCGAACACGGTAAGGCAACAATTCGCAACGGTTTTACACTGGCCAATCTGCTCAATTTTGATGTAGGATTTATTGTGTCGAATCGATCGAAAGAGATTCTACGCGGTCGGTTGGCTTCAGACATCAAACCGGGAGGCAGTGCGCCGGTCGAAGCAGCCTTTGACGGGCTTAAACCGGGTAAATATACGCTCACCATCTTTGTTGCACACAAGGATGCCACCCCTTGGGCCAAGAAGGGAGATCGGTTAGCGGAACACTCCTATCCTCTCGTCATTCCCAAACAGAAAAAGTAATTTTATTGATTGGGGCACACTCCCCCCTTTCGTCTGTATAAATAAAAACAGGACCGAATCGGTCCTGTTTTTTGTTTATTTTGCTCGCCATTACTGGATTTCTCATCACAAGCATCTCCATCTCCATCCAATTCTCTAAAAAGACGGGCAGCGCGACCATGCCCCTAATGTCTATGCTCAAGTACGCCGTTACTGCCGTTCCTGTATAATAAAAATCCGGCTATACAGTCATTACCACCCAATCTCTTATACACAACAAAGGGCACCCCCAAAGGGGATCGTCCTTAAAAAAACAGGACAGGAGCAATAACGTATAAAACGCACGGTAATAGTGTTCTAGTAAGATTGTTCCGGAGGTAAATGAGCGGTTCAGCCGCATTAAAAGGCAAAGTTCGGAAAGAGTTGCGTTACCAGATCGTTACCGCAGCTTTTCCGGACTTCGTTTTTAACGGTTTGTTTTTCAGTTTCTTGCATCGGATTTCACAACAACAAATAACTCTAATGAACGTATTAACCATAAAGTTTTTAGAGTTATGGCAAGAAGCACTTTCAAAGTCCTGTTCTATCTGAAACGTCAGGCCGAACAGAACGGCAAAGCGCCCATCATGGGACGCATCACCATCAACGGAACCATCTCGCAGTTCAGTTGCAAAATGTCTGTTCCTCCCAAACTGTGGGACACCAAAGCCAACAGAGCATCGGGTAAGAGTATCGTAGCCCAGCGGATCAACGAGAAACTGGAGAACATCAAGACCAACATCGGCAAACAGTATCAGCGTATCTGCGACCGGGATTCTTACGTCACGGCCGAGAAGGTCAGAAATGCCTGGCTGGGATTCGGGGACGGGTATCAATTCCTGATGAAAACCTTCGACGACTACCTGAAAGAGTTCGCCGAGAAACGTGTCGGCAAAGATCGTGCAGAGGGAACCCTTGTGAACTATACCCGTTCCCGCCGTTATCTGGCCGCATTCCTGCAATACGAATACAAGCTGGAGGATATCCCGTTCCGGGAGTTGAAGCGTGAATTTATCGAAAAGTATGTGATTTATCTCTCGGCCGTCCGTCATATGCTTCCCGGCAGTATCCATACTCCGGTCAAGAAGCTGAAGCTGATGAGCTATACTGCTTTCAAGAACGGCTGGATCACCTCTGATCCGTTTGCGGGATTCCACATCAACGTCACCTACCGCGACCGACGTTTCCTTTCCGAATCGGAACTGCAGGCCGTGATGAGGGTCTATGTTCCCAATTACAAGACAGCCATCGTCCGGGACATATTCGTGTTTTGCTGCTTCACGGGGCTTGCCTATGCCGATGTAAAGAAACTCACCCATGACGATATTCACTCGGATGAACAGGGGGATCTGTGGATCGTGGATCATCGCCAGAAAACAGGAACGCAGTTTCGGGTCAAGCTGCTCTGCTGCCGGTGGCCAAACGGCTCGTAGAACGTTACAGCCGACTGAGGCTCCCCGGAAATAAGGTATTCCCGGTCAAAGACCGTGATTCGATGAATATGTCCCTACGACATGTGGCACGCCATGCCGGGTTGTCGTTCAATCCGACGATGCACGAGGCCAGGCACACCTTCTCGACCACGGTCACCCTCTCGCAGGGTGTCCCCCTGGAGACGGTCAGCAAGATGCTCGGACACAAACACATCACCACCACACAGATTTACGCCAAAATCACCAACGACAAGATCGGTCGCGACATGGATGCTCTGAGCCAAAAGATCGCTGAAAAGTTTCCGATAGCATAATCCGATAAAGAGAACTGACTATGAAGAAACAGATAAAAGATCTTGGTTCTATTGAGATAGCCGATAACGACTACGGGCCTTGTACGGTCTCGGTCCGACTGGTCGATGGCAATGTCTGGATGACACAGAGCCAAATCGCACGGTTGTTCGGCGTGTATGAGGCCACGGTGCGAAACAATCTGCGGGTGGCATTCAGAAGTGGAATATTACGGGAAGGGGATGTAACCCATCCTTCCTGGAACGGGCAAAGCGGCTTCGGAACACTGTATGGGCTCGAGGTGATTATCTACATGAGCTTCCGCGCCGGAACCTACCGGGCAAAGGCTTTCAGGGAATGGGTAGTGCATACTTTAAACGAATATCATTGTAATGGGAACCGCCAAAGACCGTCCGTAGTTCTTCTGTATAGTTTGAAGATAAAAAACTTTAGACAAACTATGTGTTGAATAAACGACATCGATCTTCTGGATAAGTAAGCCGAGCTATACTGATAGCCCGGCTTACTTGTAAAATGAATCATGAGTACAGTTTAGAAAAATTATATCACTTATAGACAACAGCATTTTTCTCGAAACCTATTCTTATTGTACCCGTATATATGAGCCCCCATTCCTATAAAAATTTCTGTTCAATGATACTTTGTTCATCGAGAAGAGTTTGAACAGCATACCCCAAGGCACCTAAAGATTGAAAAGCCGACAGTAGTTAACTCATCAATTATAATATGTAAAAAAAAGGAGGATGATCAATCCTCCTTTTTTACTCTTTTGAAAAAACATTTTAAAATTCTTTTCCCCAATATATTTTCAATCAATCCTGCGACAAACACCATTGTTGTAGGGAAAAGAATATATAAAACTATTTTTACAAGAATTTGCCATATAAAGCTTTCTGCTTGATACTCCATTGCATACCACAAGAAAGGGCTCCCGGCTAATGTGCTCAATGGAATTCCTATTATACATAGTACGATAATTGTTTTTTTACGAGCTTTAGTATAGCAATCAAAATAAAAACGGAAATTATTCATTATGATTGAATGCCTTGAAAATTTGGTTTAATTCTTCGGCAGCAGCATCTCTATTAAATGCGGTAAAAGGAAGCAATCCGATTACTTGTCCGTTTACAATGAATTGATTGCCGAAGTATTCTCCCCCGATTGTCATTACGTCTGCACCGACAGATAGCGATTCAATAGTTGATAAAGAAATCTTGCCTATCTGTTTTTTCTTGAACATTGTAACGAGTGGTATTATTTTGAAGTTGTGATTTACCAGTCTGTAGTATAAAAATTTATTGGTGACGATTATTCCCAATCCACTGAATGGATATAGTATTATTTTGTTTACGGCCATTAACACCTTTTCGTCGCTTTTAATTGATGCGTACTTTTGATGTTGCTTAATGATACCGTCAGACAAGTTGTAGCCTATAAGAAATATCGTTTTAAATTTCTTTGCGTGTGAAGCAATGTAGGTTGATATCGATGTTTCCAATTTATCAGCAATATTTGTTCCTTGATTGTTTACTACAACAGGGGTTTCAATTGATGGGGATTGGGTGTTTAACCATTCACCACAATGACGGCATTTCTTGGCCGTAGCCATAATTTCTTCGCCACAATAAGGACACTGTTTTTTGTTTTCCATTTTGTTTTTTATTAAGTGGTTAGATGTATGTTAATAGTTACTTTTTATTGGATATCCTCTAAAGATTCAATAAGTTCTGCTGCTTTTTCTTTGTCAAATACAAATACTTCATTAGAGCCTCCAATTTGACGAAAGTCGTACACATATAATGGAGTTGCACTTTCACCTACAGGACTTTGCTTGTATATCTTAACGCCGTTAGATATGCCAGGGATACCTGAATCGACTCTTACGTAACATCCATCATATTTCCCATAGGAAAGCATTCCTATGATCGTACCATTAAAAAGATCAAATGCTCCAGTTTTACTGTTTACTTTGCCGCATAAAGGGAATTCCATTCCATTCATCCAATAGTTGAAATATATCAAGTAAGGGTCGATGGAAGACGGAAAGATTTCATAATGAAGATCTTTCCCTACCCTTGAATCCCTGGCAGCAATATCTACCGATGAAATAATCTTGCGTACTTCTCCAAAAGGTTCCTCCGCAGCTACAATTAATTGTGCACCATAACGGTCGATATAATCACTGGGTTCAGTATCTTTTTTATTGTCTGATGCTACAGCATAAAACCAAGAGAAATCACAGTCAGGAGTCCAATCAGAATCTTCGTAAACATAATATTTTTCACCACCTATTGTTGATGTAATAATTCCTAATACCAAAATGGTGGCCATAACACTTGCGTGAATCGTATCAGATAATTGCCATTTAGCACGAGGAGATTCACTTTCTCCTTTTTTGCATAAGAGAATTAACAGCCAAATAGGACCGATTAAAGGAATCAATCCAACAAGAATCATCCATCCGCTCTTTCCTATGTCGTGCAACCGACGTATTGCGGCAGATAATGTAGGTGCCAGAAAGCCCAAACACAAAATAGCGTATACTACCCATCCGAGCGTAGGATTGCATAGCATAAGGCCTATCGAAACCAAATAACTAAACATCCCGTATAATAATATATACATCCAGTATGCCTTACGACCCATAGAACCTTTGAAATCAGCATAATGTTGAGTTATGATATTCCAGAGATAGGTTTCGAAAAGGCCTTGGGATACGGCGTCTCCTTCATCTGTTTCTACCACATAAGTGCGGGGTGACATGGAGGCCGTATTCTTCATTGGAGCCATGCATGTAGAGTCGTTTGTAGGATGTTGTGATGATGTTTTGGTATGTTCGGCCGTATTTGAACTCGGATTGACAGGTTCATGACAGAACGGGCATACGGTAGCATTGGCATCGATCCGTTCTGCACATATCGGGCAGTCGATTTGTTCGGGAACAGATGTTTCGTTCAGCCATTCTCCGCAAAATTTGCATTTTTTTGCCACGGCAAGAATTTCCTCGCCACAGTAAGGGCATCTTTTTGTTTCCATGATAGTTTATTTTAATGGTAAAAAATTATGTGTGTTTTTTGATTGTCATTTTTGATACACGTCCTTCACTTCAAAAAGTAACATTATCATAATGACATAACCTGTCTATATCGTTGGGCTTTTTGTATCACAACAGATTGCTATTTATTTGAATATCAATATGGTGAGACATGTACATTAATCAATTTTAAAAACATATTTCAACGCCTCTACAAAAGCTACCACAGCTAAACCAAGCATTATCCATTGAAGAATGGGACTATCGAAATACGCTGCAGTATTAACAAATCCATAATATGAATCATTAATACGTATTAGGATACTGTGAGAATTAAGAATAAAATCAGACTTTTTATCTGTCAATACGTCATAAAGAAATTGAACAAAGGAGGTGTTTTCAGCTTTATATAATATTTGTTCAAGTGCAGATATTTTTGTATTAAATGCAATACTCCAACTCCCAAAATGGAAACAACAAAATCCTATTCCTCCCAACAATAAGGTTCCCAAGAATCTTGGGAAAGATGTTTCCTCATGGTCATCTACGCTACTATAGGTTGTTTCTTCTTTTTCTTTCGATTCTTCCAGCCATTCACCGCAATGACGGCACTTTTGGGCCGTAGCCATAATTTCTTCGCCACAGTAAGGACAGTTTTTTTTCATAGGTTTATTCATAACATTGATGTAATTCGGTCAGTGAATTTCCGGTGTATACAATTTCCCAGGTGTAACGATCTTCGTTGTCGTATTCGATTAGATCAAGTAATACATAAAAACCGCTACCTATTTCATATTCGACAAGATATCCGGTGTAAGTATCTGCTATGGCATCGTTGTTTAATTTCCAGTTCAGCATATCTACTTCGCTCTGTGCTAAATTCTCGACGAAAGCAAAGAATTGATTCGTCATATTCGTGAGCATTGTTGTAGTGGCTTCTGGATCCTGTCGGAAGATTTTTATAATATTTTCGCTGTGTATCTTTTCACCAAATAATATGTCGAAGAAACCTTGGTCGCTGTCAATGAGTTCACGAGCCTCTTCCAAAATATTGTTAGAGCATTTTTCATAATTACTTCCCCAATACCTGTCATCCGTACATTCTGCAAGAAAAGCAAGACAGGCTTCAGGCAGAGTCTTTGGCGGATTGGAAAAGTCGTAATCCCCTGCACTGAAATCCTTCACACAACTTTTTCTGTAATCATCGTTTATACAGTTCCGAAAGATCCAACCTTTAAGATAGGTGCTATTTGCATGTTCTGGTTCGAGCAATGAGTTGCACGATACTGTTAAAATGGTTGCTAAGGTGGCCAGTACAATAGTCAATTTATTTTTCATAATTAGAAATGTTTGTGATAAATAATGCACGGATAACACATGTTTAATGGTGGTAAACTATGGAATGTGCTATATTTTTATGATAATTGAATTAGCTATCGCTACTGTTCCTTAAAAAAAGAGACTGGTACCCGATAATATACGCGTACGGCTTGCCCGTTGTGTTTACCAGGGATCCATCTTGGCATCGACTCGATCACACGAACGGCCTCCTGGTCGCAAAGACGATCGACGCCTTTCAGCACCTGTACGTTGGTTACGTTACCATCTTTGCCAACCACGAACTGTACGATAACTCGACCCTGAATGTTGTTCTCCAAGGCAGCCTGCGGATAACGCATGTTGTCACGGATGTATTTCAACAATTCAGCATCACCGCCCGGGAACTGAGGCATAATTTCTGTAGTATGAAATACTTCTTCTTTTGTCTGTGAGGGATCTTCGGTTCTTTCCAGTCCGACGAACGGTTGTTCTATCCAGTGGTACAAGGGCATCTCATTTTCGAGAAAATCGAACATACTCTCAGAAGAGTTTCCCAAAGGGATATAGTCGTATATTAGGTTGGAACCAGAGTCGTTTAATATTGTTTTGTAATGTTGGTCGCCAATGACAATCGTCCCGTAATCACTCTTCGTAGCTTCCAGTAACACTGTTTTTGTTCCGGTTGAATTGTCAAACTCTACAATTCTCATTGCGATACCGTGGTCATATATATATTTCCTTATGTACTGTATGCCTCTTCTCGTGTATTGTTCGATCCATTCGCCGGAGGCCAGTCCTTGCTCATCAAATTGCCCTTTGATGGAATAACCATAAGTGGTGGTTACCGTTAATGTACCTGTAAATTTATTTTCATTAAACGAAGTATTTATTGATAAACCTTCTTTTTGGAAAGTATATGCTCCATTCAACTTCCCGGATTTAAAGCTGTATTTTAACAGGCCACTCGTTTTCCCGCTTATATTATCCAACCAGGTTTCCGTCCATTGTCCCGTCTGTTTCCCATGTTCATAATGTCCGGATACTTTTGCACGTGCAACTGATAATAATGATGGGGAGCCATTAGAAGTATAAAAAGTGCCATGCCAAACTCTCCCATCGCCATCTTCGTAATATTGATACGTGGCATTTATTATGTCAGACCGTATTGAACTAATCATTGACGCTGGCTTTTCTAATGGACCATTATAGGTCTTTATGGTTTGTGCCATTGATGTGTTTGTCGTCCATAATGAGACGGTAAATAATACACTGAAAATTGCCTTGAGTTTCATAGTCAATAAAATTTTAATTTTGTCAAATAAATCATGTGGTAAAAATTTAAAAGAGATAATCCAGTTGCTTGTATTAACATGTCTGTGTCCCTTTCGATGGGCAATGTTTCTGTTAATCTTGGATCAACGTCTCTGATTATCGGAGTCTTGCCTGTATGGTCATGGATACAAATACGAGCTTTCATCATTATACATATATAATAAAAAAGTGCGGAACCTGCTGCCTTCCATCCGGACAACAAGCACCGCCAAGCGCTCTCAACCCTAAATAGAAAAACAAGCAGTCCGCACTATGTCAGTGCAGACCGTGCTTATTCTTCCCGGGTTGAGTCGGTAACGATTTCGTCACCTCAAAATTGGCGGTTTTGTTGTCCTGGGAATCCTAAGATTCACGTGTCTTATATTATGTTACATACGTTTTATCGTATGCATGACACAAATATAAGATTTCTGTCGCACAAAACATAAATGTTTGGACTGCTTTTATTTCACAAATGTATATTTGACTTGTAGGACACCCAAATCCATTACGGTGCATTGCGGTTCATTACTGAAAAATATATCTTTGTATAAGTGGAAAAGGAAACAGAACATATCGAACGGTTGAAGAATGCGGTCGTTACTGCATTCGGACGAACTTTGGATTCTCCTACCGATTACGAACGTCTATCTGTAGACATTCAGAGCAAAACAGGAGAATTGATTAGTGTGTCGACATTAAAACGCTTGTTCGGATATCTCAAACCAGGGACAGTTCCACGTCCGTCCACCTTGTCTGTGTTAGCTCGTTATGTAGGATTCTCAGGGTGGAGTGATTTTTGTTCGGGAGAGGAATGTTCTGAGCCTTGCAAAGTCTCAAAGAAAGCGGTTTGTCGCAGACCAATTGTATGTGTTGCAGTTGTGATTTTGTGTATCAGCATCGGATGGATCGTATGGCGGTCTCAGCAGCCATCACAGAATTCCTATGCCGGAGGAGAAACACCGTCAGTCGTTATGGTGTCTGACTCGGAGGAAACGAACGAACAAAAATACGAACGTCTGTTAATTTCATTCGTTACCATGGCTAACGGGAAGTGTGATTCTGTGCGGGCTTGCAGACAGAATATGGATATTATATCATATAAGAAGCTGGTAGATAGTGTTTATTTCCCGTTTGTTTTTACATTACTGCAAGATTCTATTAAGCGACAAGTAGAAAGAGTATTTCCTGATGATGAATTATTGAAAGTACGCTATAGTAATGATATTTTTGCACAATGCCGTGAGATATGTGTAGAATTGATGCGAGAAATTCCTGCAGATGAACTTTTAGAAGCTTATAATAAAAGAGAAACCACACTCCATTCTACCTCTCAGCAGCAATAGATTAATGCTTAGAGATACTTTATTCCCGTAGTCCTCCACAATTTGAATTTTGGATGCCAAAACCAAAATTTCTGGTAATATTTTATCGAATAAAAGTTATCAGAGGGAAAAATATTTTGTATCTCTATGAAGATAGATAACTAATTATACTATAGTAAAAATTTTTTTTTGGGGGAGAAGGGGCTAATCAGGGTATAAGTGACTAAATAGCCCCCCCAAAAAAATTACATATTTAGAAAAGCTTTTCGACAGACTGTAAATTTCTGTGAAGGGTTTCCCGTATTCCGCTCTCGGGATAGAGAAATACCCGCCCGCTGATAACGGTAAAGGGAATCTGCCGTGTGTCGCGCAGGGTTTGGAGTGTGCGCGGCGAGATGTGCAGATAGCGACAGACCTCCTCGCCCGTAAGGTAACGTTCATCTCGTATCGAGGGACGATAGTTGTCCCTGGCCTGTTGCAACGCCTGTTTCGCCTCGGATAGTTGTGTGAGCGCGGTTTTTACCTCCTCGCTCTCGTTATTAAGATAATCCAGCATGGCTATTGTTTTTGACGGTTCTACGTTCGAGATAGTCGGCCAGGTCACACTCCCGGTAAAAGAACTTGCCGCCGATACGGGTATAGGGCAAGATGCCTTTATCCCGATAGCTTTGCAGAGTACGTTTGGTGATGTTCAATACCCGGCAGACATCTG
>OBLG01002829.1_pt1 | contig 10116 bp, 8 predicted proteins | sample 1517451 | NCBI WGS metagenome assembly OBLG01 (sample SAMN04571694, study PRJEB22368) | human gut metagenome | biome: human gut; material: stool | host: Homo sapiens | place: Luxembourg | collected 2012-06-29 | reverse complement strand
TCGGGGTCGATACAAGCAACTATGCAACCTCTCTGGCAGTTTTTGATACAGCCGGGGAGGTTGTTTGTGCAAAAAAGCGCTTTTTGCCGGTAAAAGCCGGACAGCTTGGCCTACGGCAGAGCGATGCGCTGTTCCATCATACGGCAGCTCTGCCGGAGATGCTGCAGGAGCTGGCGCAGGAATTCGACCTGACAAAAATAGATGCTGTGGGTGTTTCGCAAAAGCCGCGTCCGGTAGAGGGCAGTTATATGCCCTGCTTTCTGGCCGGTGTCAGTGCGGCAACTGCCTTTGCAGCGGCGCGGGATATACCGCTGATCCACACAACCCATCAGCAAGGGCACGCTGCGGCAGCGTTGTATGCAGCGAAAGGCGAGGCGCTGTTCTCCCAGAAGGTACTGCTGTTCCACATTTCCGGCGGCACCACGGACCTTTTGCTGTGTGATCAGGTGCGCACTATCACCACCCTTGGCACCAGTACCGATCTGTACGCCGGTCAGGCGGTGGACCGCATAGGCGTGCGGTTGGGCTTTGGCTTTCCCGCTGGGGCCGAGGTCTCCCGCCTTGCAGCGCAATGCACCGAGGAGATCCGCCCCAAGTCCAGCGTAAAGGGACTGCAATGCAGCCTTTCCGGACTGGAAAACCAGTGCAACGCCTTACTGGCTGCCGGCAAAGCGCCGGAATACGTCTGCAAGTACTGTCTGCTTTGTGTGGCAGATACCGTTGTCCGCATGACAAAGGCCGCGCAGAAGGAATACCCCGGTCTGCCGGTGGTCTGCGCCGGCGGCGTGATGAGCAGCGATATCATCCGCACATGGGTGCAGCAGCGGTTGCCGCAGGTCTATTTTGTGCCGGGGCAGTATTCCAGTGATAACGCCATCGGCGTGTCCATTCTTGCTGCGCGGGAGGCCGGTCTATGGCTGATGTGATCTCGGTATCCGAGCTGAACCATTATGTCAAAACGCTGCTGGATGTGAACGACGGCTTGTTTGATCTTGCCCTGCGGGGCGAGATCGCAAACTTTGTGCAGAACGCCCGCAGCGGTCACTGCTACTTTTCTCTGCGGGACGAAGCTTGCAGCGTAAAAGCAGTGATGTTCCGCACCGATGCCCGCCGTCTGGCATTTCGCCCGGAGGAGGGGATGCGGGTCGTGGTACGCTGCCGCGCTACCCTCTACGAGCGGGACGGCGCGTTTCAGGTCTATGTGAATGAAATGTTCCCGGACGGTCTGGGCGCAGCACAGCTTGCGCTGGAGCAGCTGAAAGCCCGGTTGGAAAAGGAAGGCCTGTTTGACCCGGCACACAAAAAGCCGCTGCCTGTGTACCCCAAATGTATTGGTGTCGTCACCAGCAAAACCGGGGCGGCATTGCAGGACATCCGCAACGTGATCAGCCGCCGCTGGCCGTCTGTCCGGTTGTTGCTATGCCCGGTCACTGTGCAGGGCTTTGAAGCCGCCCGGCAGATCGCCGCCGCCATCCGCACGCTGGACCAGAGCGGGCGGGTGGACGAGATCATCGTGGCCCGGGGCGGCGGCGGCAGAGAGGATCTGTGGGTGTTCAACGCCGAGGAAATCGCTCGGGCGGCATTTCGCTGCAAAACGCCACTGATTAGTGCCATCGGACACGAGATCGACTACACCATTCTGGACTTTGTAGCAGACCAGCGTGCGCCCACGCCGTCCGCCGCCGCAGAGCTTGCGGTGCCGGATCGGGAGGAACAGCAGCGCATTTTTGAAAATATTGAAGAAAATATTCACAAAAATATACAAAAACGGCTTGCGTTGTGCTATAATGGTCTAGAACAATACAACTTTTTGTTGGAGCAGATCGCGCCGAGTAAAATCTTACAGCAGTATTCAAACCGCCTGCAACAGATACAGCAAGCTATCCGGACGCAGCAAAAAGCGCGTATGAATGACAAAAGTATGCAGCTTCAACATGCAGCTGCACTGGCGGCATCGCTGGATCCATACCGCGTGCTGTCCCGTGGCTATGCCCTTGTAACCGATACAAAAGGAAAGGTCTGTACCGTGGAGCAGCTGCAGCCGGAGCAGATTATCTGCGTGCGCAGTCGGCAATATCAGGCACGATGCCGTGTGGAAACGGTGGAGGAGATCAATGAGAGCACCCAAAAGCTTTGAAGAAGGAATGGATCGGTTGAACGCGATCCTTGCACAGATGCAGCAGGAGGACACCTCGCTGGCAGATTCCGTCAAGCTGTATGCGGAAGCGGCCTCTCTGATGCAGTACTGCCATACAACACTGGAAAAAACCTCGTTGCAGATCGAGGAGATCAGTGCAAAGATTGCTGAGACCGTAGAAGCCCCGCAGGAGCAGGAGGAAGAATAATGGAATACAAGGCGCAATATCAGGAATATCTGCTGCAAGCCACGGCTGCGCTGGATGCTGCCAGCGCCCGTTTTCTGCCTGAGGAATCGGAGGTATGCAGAGCCGCCCGTTACAGCTTGCTGGGCGGCGGAAAGCGCATCCGCGCAATTCTGACGCTCAGCGTCTGTGATATGCTGGGCGGCGAGATGCAGACTGCTGCACAGTTTGCGGCAGCTGTGGAGATGCTGCATTGCTACTCGCTGATCCACGATGATCTGCCCTGCATGGACAATGATGATCTGCGCCGGGGCCGACCCTCCTGCCACAAGGCTTTCAGCGAGTCCACGGCAATGCTGGCCGGTGATGTGCTGTTGACCGAGGCCTTTGAGGTGATCGCCAACGCACCCGCTGCGCCGCAAGTCTGCGTGGCAGCCGCCCGTGCGCTGGGTGCAGGTGCAGGCAGCTGCGGCATGGTCTACGGACAGGAACTGGATCTGAAATATGAAGCATTGGCTGCTACGGAGGAGCAGTTGCGTCTCATCCACCGCAATAAGACCGGTGCACTGATCAATGCCGCCGTCCAGATGGGCGCTGCCGCAGCCGGTGCAACACCGCAGCAGTGCGAGATTCTGGCCTCCTACGCATACGGGTTGGGGCTGGTGTTCCAGATCGTGGACGATGTGCTGGATGTTACCAGCACCCCGGAGCAACTGGGCAAGCCCATTGGCAGCGACAGTGAAAACGGCAAGACAACTTTCGTCACCCTGTACGGGGCAGACGGTGCAATGGCGCTGGCGCAAAAACTGAACGAGCAGATTTGCGATGATCTGCAACAGCATTTTGGCGTAAAAGCGGCTTTTTTGCGGCAGTTGGCACAGCAACTTCTGGTGCGCAAAAACTAAAGAAAAGGGAATACGGATATGCAGTTTATTCAAAACATCTTATCAGCCAATCAGATCTTGACGGCATCGCTTCTCAGCTGGTTCATTGCGCAGGTGTTAAAGACCATCATCAACTTTGTTCTGCTGGGCAAGTTCCAGCTAGAGCGGATGTGGGGCGATGGCGGTATGCCCAGCGCACACAGCGCGACCGTCTGCGCCATGGCCATTGTTACTGGGCGCAGTGCCGGGATCTCTTCGCCCATTTTCGCGGTTGCCTGCGTTGTAGCAATCATCACCATGCACGATGCTATGGGTGTCCGGCACGAGACCGGCGAGCAGGCAAAGGTGCTGAACCAGATGATCGCCCAGTGGATCGATGTAAGCGAGAAAAATGCTCCCTTTTTGCAGAATATGCACCTGAAGGAAATGGTCGGTCACACGCCGCTGCAGGTCGTAGCAGGCGTGCTGCTCGGCTCTCTGGTGGGCTTTTTGTTCCCGGTCGTGTAAGAAACGACAGAAACGCCCAAAGTACAAACGCATAAAGGACGTGTGAATATGGAATCGTTGTTGCTGAACAAGATCGATCAGCCCAGCGATCTTAAAAAGCTGAATGCACAGCAGGTGGAGAAGCTTTGCGCGGAGATACGGCATTTTATGCTGGAAAACATCTCCAAAACGGGCGGGCATCTGGCCTCTAATCTTGGCACTGTAGAGCTTACAGTGGCGCTGCACCGTGTATTGGAAACGCCTAAGGATAAGATCGTATTCGACGTGGGGCATCAGTGCTACACCCACAAGCTGCTCACCGGACGCCGGAAGCAGTTTGACCATTTGCGGCAACTGGATGGTATTTCCGGTTTCCCGAACCCTCATGAAAGTGTGCACGATGCCTTTATTGCCGGACATGGCAATACGGCGCTTTCGCTGGCCATTGGCATGGCTTGGGCAAAAAAAATCAAGCGAGAATCCGGGCTTGTGGTGGCGGTGATTGGCGATGGTGCCTTTACCGGCGGCATGGTATACGAGGGCATGAACAACATTGGCGGGCTGGACAATCTGCTTGTGATCCTGAACGATAACAAGATGTCCATTTCTAAAAATGTTGGTGCGCTGGCGCGGTATCTGACCCATCTGCGCACGACTACGGCCTATTATGATGCCAAGGATAACGTGCGCAGCTTTCTGGACGGCGTGCCATTGATCGGTACGCCGATGAAAAAGTCGCTGATGGGCGCAAAAACGCTGGTGCGCCGCGCCATGTACCACTCCACCATGTTCGAGGATATGGGCTTTGAGTACATCGGCCCGGTGGACGGTCATAATGTGGAGGAACTGGAGCGCACTCTGCGCTCGATCTATCAGCGGCCGGGCCCGCATTTTTTGCATGTTGTGACTAAAAAAGGTAAGGGCTATCAGCCGGCAGAGATGAACCCGGGCAACTATCACGGTGTATCCGCCTTTGACCCGGATGGAATGCCGGACCCGGAGGTTGCGCCGAAGGAGTCCTTCTCCACCGTTTTCGGCAAGCTGCTGGTGCAGGAGGGAACACATAACCCGAAGCTCTGCGCAATCACCGCTGCCATGAAGTACGGTACCGGACTGCAATTCTTTGCCCATCGTCACCCGCAGCGCTTTTTTGATGTGGGCATGGCAGAGCAGCACGCTGTCACCTTTGCAGCAGGTCTTGCCAGTCAGGGAATGCTACCGGTGGTATGCATCTACTCTACTTTCCTACAGCGCTCCTACGACCAGATCATCCATGATGTCAACCTCTTAAAGGAAAACGTGGTCTTTGCCATCGACCGTGCAGGCTTTGTTCCCGCAGACGGTGAGACCCATCAGGGCATCTACGATGCTGCTTTCCTCAGCCAGATGGGCATCCCGGTCTATGCGCCCTCCAACTACGAGGAGCTGCAATACTGGCTGCACTATTTACTGCAGGATACGGTCTCCGGCCCGCGGGCTATCCGTTATCCCCGCGGCGGCGAGAGTGCAAAGCTGGCGCAGTATCCCTGCACAAAGCAGGAATACGACTTTTTGCAACAGAAGCCCGGAGCAGAGATCCTTCTGGTCAGCTATGCAGATGAGCTGGAGGAACTGCTGGAAGCTGCTGACCAATTGAACGATGCATCGCAGAATACGGATGTTCTGAAGCTTGTAAAGCTGCACCCCTTTACAGATAAACTTATCGATGTTGTGTTGAAATATAAAATTGTACTGTTCGCGGAGGAATGTGTTGCAACCGGTGGCATTGGCGAGCATCTGGCATATGCTCTGCAGCAAAAGGGCTGGAACGGACGCTTTTTGCACTGCGCCGTCCGCATAGCCTGTCTGCCGCACGCGACTGTTCCGCAGATCAAGCAGTGCACCGGTCTGGATGCTACAGATCTTGTGCAGGCAGTCCGGGCTGCCCTTATGAAAGGAGAAAACGAGCTGTGAAAATTCGGTTGGATCAATATCTTGTGCAGAACGGCCTTGTGCAGAGCCGGGAGCGTGCCAAAGCTCTGATTATGGCCGGCGTGGTTTTTGTCAATCAGCAAAAGGTGGACAAGGCCGGCGAAATGATCAAGGAGGATGCTGTGGTCGAGGTTCGCGGCCACGATATCGGTTACGTCAGCCGCGGCGGTCTGAAGCTGGAAAAGGCCATGAAGTGCTTCCCGCTTACCCCTAACGGCAAGGTCTGCATGGACATCGGTGCGTCTACCGGCGGCTTTACCGACTGTATGCTGCAAAACGGTGCAGTGAAAGTGTATGCCGTAGACGTTGGCTATGGTCAGCTGGCATGGAGCCTGCGGACGGATGATCGTGTGGTGAACATGGAACGCACGAACATCCGCTATGTCACGCCGGAGGATCTGGCAGAGCCTATCGAGTTTTTCAGTGTGGATGTTTCCTTTATTTCTCTGCATCACATCTTCCCGGTGGCGCAGCGCATCACAACCCCGGACGCCATGGGCGTCTGTCTGGTGAAACCGCAGTTCGAGGCAGGCCGCGAGAAGGTAGGCAAAAACGGTGTGGTGCGCGACCCCGCCGTGCACCGTGAGGTGCTGCACAATGCCATGTCTTATGCTGCGGAAAACGGCTTCGTGGTGCGCGGGCTGGATTACAGCCCGGTCAAGGGGCCGGAGGGCAATATCGAGTACCTGATGTTTGTGCAGAAGAGTGACCAGCCCGCAGTGTTGGACGATGAAGCCGCCGCACAGGTGGTGGCAGCAAGCCACACCACGCTGGATCGTTAAGACCCAGCCGTCAGCAAAGGAGAAGCCGGCATGACGATCTACATTTCGCCCAACCCGGGCAAGACCTCCGCCAGCGAGATTGCGCTGCGTGCGGCGCAGATCCTACTGACCCACGGCGCAGCCGTGCTGATGAACGATGTTTTGCAAGAAAACAGCACGGCAGGGGTCGTTTATCTGCCGCTGGAGCAGTGTCTGGAGCGCGCTGACGTGATCCTTACCATCGGCGGGGACGGGACCATCCTGCACGAAGCGAATCTTTCGCTCCGGTACGCAAAGCCCATCCTCGGCATCAATCTGGGACGCTGCGGCTTTCTGGCTACCTGCGAGATCGGCGAAATGGAAACAAAGCTGTCTGCCGTGGCGCGGGGCGAGTTCCAGCTGGACAACCGGATGCTTTTATATGCCCGGGTGCTTGGTCAGGACGGCTGGGAGGGCCACGCCCTCAACGATGTGGTGGTGACCAAAGGGCGCTTGCAGCAGGCCATCGACTTCAGCATTTACTGCGATGATATTCTGGTAGAGCACTACCGGGGCGATGGCGTTATTGTGGCGACCCCCACCGGCTCTACGGCCTACTCGCTGGCAGCCGGAGGCCCGATTCTGGACTCGCAGACCAAGGGTGTCGTGGTGACTCCCATCTGTCCTCACAGTCTGGCCAGCCCGGCCATGGTGTTTGCGCAGGAGCGCAAGCTGAACGTCTGCGTGGGACAGGTGGCAGATGATGAAGTATTTATCAGCTGTGACGGCGGTACGGGCTACCCCCTCAAGGCGGGTGCCACCGCAGAGATCCGTCTGTCCGATCAGAACGTCAAGCTTATCACCTTTGGGCGGGCAGACCAGTTTCAGGCCATTGACCAGAAACTGCGCAAAAGACAATAACACGGGAGGCGATTTTTAAGATGGCACGCAGCCGCAAAGAAGATACAAAAACAAAAGCGGAACGCTTGCAGACGATCCTACGTCTTGTGCAGGAGCATCCCATCAGCCGACAGGAGGTGCTGCTGGAACACCTGCGGAACGAAGGCTTTGAGGTAACGCAGGCCACCGTTTCCCGCGATATCCGAGAGCTGTGCCTTGTAAAGGCAGCCACCACCGAGGGTTACCGCTATGTTTCCAGCCGGAACGAAAGCTTCAACCCCAAGACACAAGGGCGCTTTGAGACCATCTTTCATGAGTCCGTTTTGGGGGTGGATTATGCAGGGCACGTTGTGCTGGTAAAATGCTATTCCGGCATGGCAAATGCTGCCTGTGAAGTTTTTGACGCCTTGCAGTGGAAAAACGTTGTCGGTACTCTTTCCGGTGATGACACCTTCTTAATTGTTGCGCGCTCGGAGCGCGATGCAAAGACCATTTGTTCGGAGCTGACCCGCTATGTGGGGCAGAGATGACAGTAGGAGAACGAAGCCATGCTGAGCAGCCTGCAAATTGAAAATGTTGCCGTGATCCAGAAGGCGGAGGTGCACTTTGAACCGGGGCTGAATGTGCTGACCGGCGAGACCGGTGCGGGCAAATCCATCCTGATCGATTCCATCAATGCGATCCTTGGCAACCGCACCTCTAAGGACTTGGTGCGCACCGGGGCTGCAAAGGCGGTGATCCGCGCCGCCTTTGAGCAGGTGCCGCCTGCTGTGCTGGATAAGCTTGAACAGTCCGGCTACGAGCGCTCGGAAGCACTGCTGCTCAGCCGCGAGATCACTGCCGAGGGTAAAAGCAGCTGCCGCATCAACGGGATGCCGGCCACGGCAGCCGTTCTGCGGGAGCTGTGCGGCGGTCTGATCAACATCAACGGCCAGCACGATTCTGTGGGGCTGCTCAATCCGGCGCATCATCTGGGCATTCTGGATGATTATGCGCAGAACCGCACTGTTTTTCAGGAGTACTATACCCTGTACCGTGAGCTGGTGCGTGTCAAGCGGGAGCTGGATGCCCTGATCACGGATGAGGCCGAAAAACAGCGCAAGATCGACCTGTTGCAATATCAGGTGCAGGAGATCGAGGACGCCGGACTGACTGCCGGTGAGGAGCAGACGCTGGAAAACCGCCGCAAGGTGCTGTCCAATGCTTCTGCAATCCGGGACCGGCTGGCACAAAGCTATGCGCTGCTTTCCGGCAGTGATGATGCCGCAGGCGCAGTGGATCTGCTGGGGGAAGCCTCCAACGCAGTAGATGCCGCCGCGCAGCTGGACCCTGCGCTTACAGCCGCCGCCGGGCAGCTGCTGGACTTATACTATAACGCCAAGGATGTAGCCGCAGACCTGATTGGGCGGCTGGATGCCTACGACACCAACGATGCAGAACTGGACGAGGTAGAGCAGCGGCTGGATCTCTTATACCGGCTGAAGCGCAAGTACGGCAGCACGGTGGAGGACGTGATCGCTTTCGGGCAGAAGGCCCGGGAGGAACTGGACAGCATCCAGCATTCCCAGCAGCGCTATGATGCTTTGCAGGCGGAAAAGCTGCGTCTTTACGCAAAAGCGCGGGAAAAGGCAGAGGTGCTGACCCAGACCCGGCTGAAAGCCTTTGAGGAACTGAACACCCGCATTTCCGGCACGCTGGACTTTTTGAATATGCCGGGTGTGCGTATGACCTTGCGGCATACCCGCGGCCCGCTGGCCAGCCATGGGCAGGACAGCATCGAGTTCTACATCTCAACAAACCCCGGTGAAGCGCCCAAGCCGCTGGCAAAAATCGCATCCGGCGGCGAGCTGAGCCGTATCACCCTTGCCATCAAGAATGCAATGGCCGATAAGGACGCTGTGCCTACTGTGATCTATGATGAGATCGACAGCGGTGTGTCCGGCAAGGCAGCCGGACGCATTGGCGAGGTACTGCGCCAGAGCGCACAGGGACATCAGATCCTGTGTATCACCCATACGGCGCAGATCGCAGCACTGGCCGATTGTCATCTGCTTATCCAGAAAAACGTGTCCAACGAGCGTACCTATACCGAGATCCACCCGCTGGACGAAAATGGCCGCGTAGAGGCGTTGGCACGCCTGATCTCCGGTGACCACGTTACCGAGCTTTCCCGCGCCAATGCACGGGAGATGCTGCAGGAGCACAAGCACGGCGGCTGATTTAGCGGAATGCGCTTTTGAAAAAAGGCAACTCTTGACAAGGCGACGGTCTTGTGATAGAGTAGACATTGTTAATGGCGATGAAGGGAACAAGTACCCTGAAGCGTTCTGTTCAGAGAAGTCCCGGTCGGTGCAAGGGATCACAGAACAGCAGGGGAAATACCTCCCGGAGCTGCAGGCTGAATGCGTAAGGCTAGTAGGCTGTGCCGCGTGCGAGCGTTAAAGACGCAGGAGTGTCACTCTACTCTGGGGTGTGCACTCGTAAGGCCGCTTCCGTGAGGAAACGGCAAACAGAGGTGGTACCGCGAAGTTATCTCGCCCTCTGCCAAATTCAATTTTGGCAGAGGGCGTTTTTTGTTTCCTCTGCCCCAAAAACAGGAGGTTTTTCCCATGACGCTGTACGAAGAACTGAAAGCCCGCGGTCTGGTAGCTCAGATTACCGATGAGGAGATCATCGACCTGATCAACAACGGCAAGGCTACCTTTTACATTGGCTTTGACTGCACCGCCGACAGCCTGACCGCCGGCCATTTTCTGGCGCTGACCCTGATGAAGCGCCTGCAGATGGCAGGCAACAAGCCCATCGCCCTGATCG
>OBLG01002819.1_pt1 | contig 10155 bp, 7 predicted proteins | sample 1517451 | NCBI WGS metagenome assembly OBLG01 (sample SAMN04571694, study PRJEB22368) | human gut metagenome | biome: human gut; material: stool | host: Homo sapiens | place: Luxembourg | collected 2012-06-29 | reverse complement strand
CAGGGGCTTGCCGAACACCTCGTCGGTCAGGTATTTCTCATGCTCTGTCTGCAGGTCGCAACCCCAGCTGACGGGGTATTTGAACGTGCGTCCGGACTCCTCCAGCAGCTTGACCGCATCGGTGTAATCAATACGCCCGAAGTCGCTGTTGATGACCTTCGTCAGCTTGCCGACAATGCCTTTTTCCGTCCACTGGTCGAAGAAAGCCATCTCGTCGGGGCAGTTTTCCAGCACGCTGCGGATGATGGATTTGATGAAATCCTCCGCAATGCCGATGATGTCGTTGATATCCGCAAAGCAGACCTCCGGCTCAATCTGCCAGAATTCTGCGGCATGGCGGGTGGTGTTGGAATGCTCGGCACGGAAGGTGGGACCGAATGTGTAGATGCGCCCCAGCCCCATGGCAGCCATCTCGCCCTCCAGTTGGGCAGAGACGGTCAGCCCCGCCTTGCGACCGAAGAAGTCTTCGGCGAAGTACTCCTCCTCGGTTTTGGCATCGGTTGTCCACGGCTGTGTGGTCACGCGGAACATCTCACCCGCCCCCTCGCAGTCCGATCCGGTAATGATGGGGGCATGAACGTAGCGGTAGCCGTGGCTGTGGAAGTATTGATGCACCGCCTGTGCCAGCTGATCGCGCACGGCGAACACTGCCTCAAAAGAGCGTGTACGCACGCGCAGGTGCGGGATGGTGCGCAGATACTCCAGCGTGTGGCGCTTTTTCTGCAGAGGGAAGTCCGCAGGGCATTTGCCGAGGACGGTGAGCGTTTCCAGCTCCAGCTCGCACCCGTTGCGCTCTGATGCGACCAGCTGTCCGACGGCACATACCGATGCACCGACCGCCATGGCGTCCCGCACCATATCCTCCGGGATGCGCGTCTTATCCACCACGATCTGCAGGTTGCGGAAGCAGGTTCCGTCATTGATCTCCAGAAAAGAAACGCTTTTGGAGTCGCGGGCGGTACGTACCCAACCGCATACAGTCACGGTTCCGTTCAGATACGCCTCGGTGTGCGCAAATATTTCCCTGATATCGGTGTGTTTCATAACTCAACAATCCTTTCTCCGGCGTCGCGTCTCTTCCGGGAGATCTGCGGTGCCCCCGTCTTTCTGTACGGGCATATGTGCCATTATACCACAGCTTAACGGACTTTGTCAAGGGTGCCATTGAAAATTCCCGCGGCAACGGTGTTTTCTTCCGCTGCGTTGCCGGCTGACCTTGCTGCGCCATGCCCGGACAGGGAGCAGTGAATCAAAAAAACTCCGGGGCTGTTTCAGGAAGTCCCGGAGTTTTCTGTTTCGGTGCCTTACCGTTTTCGCCGGAGCGCAAGCGCGCACCAGCCGTTGTCCGGCAGGCGGGTCTCGACAGAGTAGCCGTTCGCGTCGGCGGATGCTATGACGTCGGCACAGCGCTCCTCCACGATCCCGGACAGGAGCAACACGCCGTCCGGCGCGAGGTAAGCCCCGACATCCGGCATCATGCGGATCAGAATATCCGCCACGATATTGGCAGTGATGAGATCGTACCGCCCGTCGTGCAGATCGACCTGCCGGAGCAGATCGGAACGGTCGCAGGTGATGTTGGTCAGCCCGCTTTCCCGGATGTTTTCCCGTGCCACGCGCACGGCGGTCGGGTCGATGTCATAGGCACGGCATACGCCGGCACCCAGTCTGGATGCGCAGATGGCGAGAATGCCTGTGCCCGTCCCGACGTCCAGCATCCGGCACCCGGGCTGTGTGTAGTCCTCAAGCAGGCGGATCATCAGACGGGTGGTCTCATGCGTCCCGGTTCCGAATGCCATGCCGGGATCCATACGGACGACCAGCTCGTTGCCTGTCGGTGTATAGGTCTCCCATGCGGGGCAGATAACAATGCGGTTTCCGATTTTCAGGGGCTTGTAGTACTGCTTCCAGTTGTTCGCCCAGTCCTCCTCGTTGACGCCGACCAGCTCAAGCTTTCCGTTCAGCCCATCCGCCGCCATGCGGTCGCGCAGGAATGCCACATCGTCCGCGTAACTCCGGTCAGAGGGCACATACACCGAAACGGATGCCACGGTGCGGTCGGCGTTCAGAATCTTCTCGTCAATCAGGTCACCGTAGCAGGTGCGCAGATTTGTTTCAATGTCCGAGTAGTCCTCGATCATCAGGTTATTGCTGATCATGCTCATCAGCGCGGTCAGCGTGTCCAACTGCTCCAGCGGCACGGTGACGCGGATCTGCGTCCACGCCTTGACATCGCCGTAATCCTCGCATACGTAGTCCGGGTCGCGCTCCGGCATATTCTGTTCGCTCATTATATTTCCTTTCTCGGTCGGCTTTCCCCTGCACGTGCAAGCCCGGCGGCGCGGGAACGCAGGCACTCTGCCGTTTTCCTGTTGACTCCGGATCTGCGGATCACTTCTTGAAGAAGTTGCGGAAGCGGGACTTCTTGCTGTAATTTTTCTCGCCGCAGGCATCGGCAAAGGCGCGCATAGCCTGCTTTTGCTTTTCGTTCAGTCCGCGCGGCACCTCCACATTGACCGTAAAGGTCAGGTCGCCGCGCCGTCCGGGATTACTGACATACGGAACCCCCTTGCCCCGCAGGGTGAAGGATGTGCCGGACTGCGTTCCCTCGCCTATGGTGTACTTTTCGCTGCCGTCCAGCGTCGGGACGTCGATCTCGGCGCCGAGTGTCGCTTCGGCGATCGTCAGCGGGACATCGCAGTACAGATTCACGCCGTCCCGGCGGAAGATGCTGTGCGAGCGCACGGTCACAAAGATGACCAGATCGCCCGCGGGACCGCCGTTCTTGCCTTCACAGCCCTGTCCGCGCAGGGCGATGCGCTCCCCGTCGTCAATGCCGGCAGGAATCGTGACAGTCAGACTGCGGTTTTCGCGTTCCAGCCCGGTGCCCCGACACTTGGAGCAGGGCGTTTTGATGTACCGACCGGTACCGCGGCACTTTTCGCAGGTAGTCTTGGACTGGAAGGACATTCCGCCCATCCGCTGAACCACGACGCGCTGACCGGATCCGTGGCAGTCCGGACAGGTTTCGGCGGCAGTGCCGGCTTCCGCGCCGGAACCGCCGCAGGCGGGACATTTATGCAGGCGCGCGTAGTTGACTTCCTTCTTGCAGCCGGCAACTGCCTCCTCAAAGCTCAGTGTCAGACGCACCTGCACATCCTCGCCGCGCTGGGGACCCGTGCGCCGCGACGTAGTGCCGCCGCCGAAAGCACCGCCGAAAATGCTCCCGAAAATATCACCAAGATCCCCGAAATCGGTAAAGCCGCCGCTGTATCCGCCGCCGGCGCCCGCCGTCGGATCAAACGCTGCCTTGCCGAACTGATCGTACTTTGCCTTCTTGTCCGGGTCGGACAGCACGGAGTACGCCTCGTTGACCTCCTTGAAGTGCTTCTCGGCATCCGTGTCGCCGGGGTGCAGATCGGGGTGATACTTTTTGGCGAGTTTGCGGTAGGCGCTCTTGATCGCCTCCGCATCGGCGTTCCGGTCTATGCCGAGTATTTCATAGTAATCTCTGTCTTCTGCCATATGATTTATACCGTAGCTTCCGCGCCGCGATCCGCGCCCTGCGGGCGCTGCGACTCATTCGGCGGGGCTTTCTCTTTCTCGTTCAGATTCACCGTGCGGGGAAGGGGAATACGCAGGATTCCCGAAGGTTCCCATAATGGGGACGGGGCTGCCTGCCCCGCAGGCGGCCCCTATACCGCGCAATCCCGGCGGGGGCGTTTTCAGCCTCCGTCGGGTAATTGCTGGTCACGTATTTCTGAGGAACCGCTGACCTGTCCGGCGGCACATTGCCTGTGCCGCCGCCCGGGGATCGCTCTTGCTCAGCGTCCCTTAGTTGGCGTTCCCTTTGTTGTTGTCCTCGAAGTTGGCATCGTAGTAGGTGCCTCCCTCGCCGTTTGCGCCGCCCTCATAGTTGCCGCCGGCGTTGCCGTTCTGGGCATCGCCCTGCGGTGCGGACTGCTGGTAGACCTTCTCGGAGAGCTTGTAGAACTCCTTCTCAAGCGCCTCGGTGTCTGCCTTGATGGCGTCGGTGTCGCCGCCGTTGACAGTCGTGCGCAGCTTCTCAATCGCCGTCTTGACGGCGCTCTTGTCGTCCTCGGTCAGCTTGTCGCCCAGGTCGTTCAGCGTCTTCTCACTCTGATTGATCAGCGATTCGGCGCGGTTCTTTGTCTCGACTGCCTCCTTCGCCTTCTTGTCCTGCTCGGCGAACTTCTCGGCGTCCTTGACTGCCTTGTCGATATCCTCCTTGCTCATGTTGGTGGAGGAGGTGATGGTGATGTGCTGTTCCTTGCCGGTGCCCTTATCGGTAGCCGTTACGTTGACAATGCCGTTGGCATCAATATCGAACGTGACCTCAATCTGCGGCACGCCGCGGGGAGCGGGCATGATGCCGTCCAGATTGAAGCGACCCAGCGTCGTATTGTACTGCGCCATCTCGCGCTCGCCCTGCAGGACGTGAATTTCCACGCTGGTCTGCCCGTCTGCGGCAGTGGAGAACACCTGGCTCTTCTTGACCGGGATGGTCGTGTTACGGTCGATGATGCGGGTAAACACGCCGCCCATGGTTTCAATACCCAGCGACAGGGGCGTAACGTCCAGAAGCAGCAGATCCTTGACTTCGCCTGCCAGCACGCCGCCCTGAATGGCAGCACCGATTGCCACGCACTCGTCCGGGTTGATGCCCTTGAAAGGCTCCTTGCCGAGGAACTTCTTGACAGCCTCCTGCACGGCAGGGATACGCGTGGAGCCGCCGACCAGCAGAACCTTGTCTACCTGATTGACGTTGAGTCCGGAATCCTTGAGCACCTGACGCGTCGGGCCCATCGTGGCTTCCACGAGGTCAGCCGTGAGACGGTCGAACTCGGCACGGGTCAGCGTAGCCTCAAAGTGCAGCGGGCCGTTGGCGGTCGCCGTGATGAAGGGCAGGTTGATGTCGGTCTGATTCATGCCGGACAGCTCAATCTTTGCCTTCTCTGCGGCATCCTTCAGTCTCTGCAGCACCATCTTGTCGTTCCGCAGGTCGATGCCGTTTTCCTTCTGGAACTTATCCGCCATCCAGTTGATGATGCGCTGGTCGAAGTCGTCGCCGCCCAGATGGTTGTTACCGGCGGTCGCCAGCACCTCGAAGACACCGTCCGAGATCTCCAGCAACGATACATCGAAGGTACCGCCGCCGAGGTCAAAGACCATGATCTTCTGATTCTCTTCCTTGTCCATACCGTATGCCAGTGCGGCGGCGGTAGGCTCGTTGATGATACGCAGAACCTCCAGACCGGCGATCTTACCGGCGTCCTTGGTCGCCTGACGCTGTGCGTCGGTGAAGTAAGCCGGCACCGTGATGACAGCCTGCGTCACGGGCGTACCGAGATACGCCTCGGCATCCGCCTTCATCTTCTGCAGAATCATAGCGGAAATCTCCTGCGGCGTGTAGCTCTTGCCGTCAACGGTTACCTTGTAGTCGCTGCCCATCTTACGCTTGATGGAGCTGATCGTGCGGTCAGGGTTGGTGATCGCCTGCCGCTTTGCGATCTGACCGACCATACGCTCGCCGGTCTTGGAGAAAGCCACTACGGACGGAGTCGTCCGTGCGCCTTCGGGATTGGGGATCACGACAGGCTCGGAGCCCTCGTAGATCGCCACACAGGAATTCGTAGTACCCAGATCAATACCAATGATTTTAGCCATAACATTCATCCTCCCAACAGATGTGAAGTATCAATAATTTGTATGATAAGATTTGATTTTTCGGTTCGCGTGGCTCAGTTTGCCACCCGCACCATGGCGAAACGGATTACCTTATCGCCTCTCCGGTAGCCCTTCTGGAACACATCTACAATCTCGCCCTCTCCCCTTGTGTCGTCCTCAACATGCATGACGGCATTGTGGAGATTGGGGTCGAATTTCACGGTTTCCACCTCGGTGACGTCCAGCTTGCGCAGGGCATCTGCCGCCGCCTTGAGCGTCATCCGGACGCCCTTGGCGACCGGGTCATCCTGCTTTTCCGGGGGTATATCCGCCACGGCACGCTCCAGCGTGTCCACGATGGGCAACAGCTCCCGGACAGCGTCCGCACAGGCGTCGGTGTAAATGCCCTCCTTTTCCTTCGCGGTGCGGCGCCGGAAATTGTCGTACTCTGCCAGCATCCGCAGGTATTTGTCCCGCTCGGTTGCGAGCTCCTGCTTTGCCTGCTCCAGTTTCTTGTTTGCCTCTGCCAGTTCCGCCTCGGCACGCTTGAGGCGCCGCCGCTCGGAACCGCGCAGCTTACCGTTTTCATCGGCGTCATCGGCTGCGCCTGCCTGCGCATCGCAGGCGGTGTCTGCCTCGGTGGCGCCTTCCGCCGTGGCGCCTTCCGCCGTGGCGTCTTCCGCCATGCGGGCGGTATCGGCGTCCGGAACAGCCTGCCCGGTCTGATCCTGCGCCTTGTCCGTACACGTAGAATTCATTTCGTCTGCCATTCTGCTCAGTCCTCCTTATTTCCTGCGCCGACCTGCTGTGATCGGTGCCACTGCTATGTCTGTTTTTCGTTACCGTCCGGTAAATCCCCGGCGGCGCCCGGAAGCTGCTTTTCGCCGCCCAGCAGGCTGGATATGTTATCCGATATTCCCTGCAGGGTTGCCAACACGCGGGCGTAATCCATCCGCGCGGGGCCCAGCACACCGACCGTGCCGAGGTTCTTCCCGTCCTTGACGATGGGAATGTATACCAGCGCGGAATTATCCATCACGCGCACGGTGCTCTCCGAACCGATGACCACGTTAACGCCACGATCCTGCGGGTCGGAGACCATGTTGACGATCTCCTCCGGCTTCTCGATGACGCCCAGCACTTCCTTCATCTTATCCGGATTGCTGAACTCGGGATATTGGAGCAGGCGGTCAACGCCGCTGACCCGGAACCGGGTTTCGTCCATCTCACCCATGACCTCGTACATGGCTTTGACGGCGGGGGAGACCAGCTCCGCCCAACTGCCCATGGCTTCCTCCAACTCCATCATGACCGGCAAAGTAATCTGACTGGCAGTCAGTCCTTGCAGGTGCTCGTTCAGTGCCGTCGCAAGCTGATCCGTGACTGCCTGCGACAGCGGACGGTTGCCGTCCGTGCGCAGAGTGCGCGTTTTTACCTGCCCGCCCGATGCGACCATCACGAGAATGAAGGTCCTTTCATCCAGGAACACTACGTCGAACCGACGCACATTCACGGATGAGGTGCCGGGCTTTACGGCAAAACCGGTATAATTTGTCAGGTTGGATGCCACGCGCGACGCGGTCAGCAGAATCTGATCCAGCTCTGCCATTTTGGACTGCAGCAACTGGTTGATCTGTCCGATCTCGCGTGCCGTCATGGCGTAATGCTCGATCAGGGAGTCCACATAGAAGCGGTACCCGCGTTCGCTGGGCACACGTCCGGCAGACGCATGGGGCTGTTCCAGGTAGCCCATAGCCTCCAACTCCGCCATCTCGTTGCGGATGGTAGCAGAGGAGCAGGCAATCTGCTTGCTTTCTACCAGATACTTGGAGCCGACCGGCTCGCCGCCCGCAATGTGGGCATCAATGATTGCCTTCAGGATGAGCTTTTTGCGTTCGCTCAGCTCTTCGGGCGTTCTGTCTGCCTCCGACATCGACTCACCTCCGCTTCGTCTGCCGCCTGTCGGCGGTAGCTTGTATCGGGTTTAGCACTCGATACGCCCAAGTGCTAACCGATGCCTATACTGTACCACTTTCGGGGCAGTTTGTCAAGCCTTTTTGCAAAAAAACAGCCGTTTTAATTGTTAACATTTTATGAACAAGCGGACGCTGCGTAAAAAATCCGGCAATCGGGGGGTCTGGTGTGCTAATCGGGCTGGACGGCTGAGCCGCACCGCAACTCCGGCGGCTCAGCCATCCGCATCGGCGCATATACTGATTGTGGACGTGTGCGCCGGAACTGTATACGTTGCCGGGGCAGGCGTCCGGACAAAAATAATTTCCGGTTCCGCTGTTTAGACCCCGGTCTTTTGCGGGTACACTATCGGTGTCCGGAACCGGTGCTGTCCGTGCCGGATCTGACTTCGGGGTGCCCGTGAAGCTCCGGTGTGCGGGGAGCTACGGAAGCGCCCGCCATACCCGCGAAAACGATGGAGGAGTACGTCATGTCCATGTCAACTGCATCCTACGATTCCGAACATCACGACGGCGCGCCCGATTACGGCGCCTGCCGCCGTCCGACGCCCCCGGTGCGCCGGGGCGATATATTCTACGCTGATCTCAGCCCGGTTATCGGTTCCGAGCAGGGAGGTCTGCGCCCGGTGCTGATCGTCCAGAACGACGTCGGCAACCGTTACAGCCCGACGGTTATTGCCGCCGCCATTACCTCCCGGATGGGCAAGACCCGCCTGCCCACGCACATCGATATTTATGCCGACCGTGTCGGGCTTGCCAAGGACTCGGTCATCCTGCTGGAACAGATCCGTACATTGGATAAACGCCGTCTGCGGGAGAAGATGGGACATTTGGACGAGACGGTCATGGCGGAGGTGAACAACGCCATTGCCGTCAGCTTCGGTCTGCATGAGGGCAGCCGGGATGCCGGTGCGCGACACGGGGATATTCCGGGCGCGGCGCGCCCGAATACGGCAGCCGCCGTGCGGCACACGGACGAAGATCGGACGGTAGCACCGCCGTCCGGCGGAACCCGCGCGGAGGGGTGATTGCGGGAGCGGCAAGCCTGCGCCGGAAGCCTGTGTGATTCGTCGCAAGGCGGCGGACACGGGCAAGGGAAGACGGGAAAGGGAAAATAGATAACAGAGATAAGAGCCGACAAAAAAGCCCGGGGCACCTTCCGTGAGGAGGGTGCCCCGGAGAGCATCTGTTTCGGCTTGATTCAGTGCAACTGGACAAATCCCAGCTTTTTCTGCACTTTTGACAGCGTGCGGCGGGCGACGTAGGAAGCCTCGGCGGCGCCCTTTTTCATTTGCGCCTCCAGCATTGCCTTGTCGGCAATGTAGGTCTTGAAGCGCTCCTGCACCGGGGCGAGCGCGTCGGCGCAGGTTTCACCGACAGCGGTTTTGAAATCACCGTAGCCGCGCCCGTCGAACTCGCGTTCGATCTCTGCCATATCTTTTCCGGTCAGTGCGGCATAGATGGTCATCAGATTGTTGATGCCGTCCTTGCCCTCGGCGTAGCGCACGACGGCGTCCGAATCCGTGACGGCACGGCGGAACTTGCGGATGATGGTGTCGCGGTCATCCAGAATACGCACGACGGCGTTCTCATTCTCGTCCGACTTGGACATTTTCTTTGTCGGCTCCGCCAGCGACATGATCTTCATGCCGTGCCGGGCGATGATCGGTTCCGGAACAGTAAAGGTGTCGGGATAGATCTGGTTGAAGCGGTTGGCAATATCGCGGCATATCTCGACGTGCTGCTTCTGGTCGATGCCGACCGGCACGACATCGGTCTGATACAGCAGGATATCCGCCGCCATCAGCACCGGATAGGTGAACAGCCCGGCGTTGATGTTGTCGGCGTGCTTTGCGCTCTTGTCCTTGAATTGCGTCATGCGGGAAAGCTCGCCGAACATGGTGAAGCAGTTGAGCAGCCATGCCAGCTCGGCGTGCTCCGGCACGTGCGACTGGACGTACAGTGTGTTGCGTTCGGGGTCAAGCCCGCACGCAAGGTAAAGTGCCAGCGTTTCATAGGTGCGGCGGCGCAATTCAGCGGGGACCTGCCGAACCGTAATGGCGTGCTCGTCCACTACGCAGTAAAAGCACTTGTATTTTTCGGAAAAAGCGGAAAAATTCCGCAGTGCGCCAAGATAATTGCCGAGCGTCAGGTTTCCGCTGGGCTGAATGCCAGAAAAGGATACCGATTGATTCTGGAACATGGTTAATCTCCTCACTTTCTTTGTCTCTGCCGTATATTGTACCATACCCGATGCCGGTTGTCAAGCGGAAAGACAGGCGCTTCTGGGCAACAGCATTGGCTTTTTTGCAAAAATGTTGCTCAATATAATATCGGAAGATAACGTTTCCGACATGACAGAACGCGGCGCGTCGTCGGGAGGAGCGGCGGTGCTACATAATTATAACACTACAGCCCCCCGAAAAAAATCTTCACCACTGTATATTTGTCAATGATGTGAGACCAAAAAGAAGAAAAAAATAATCAAGTCCAA
>OBLG01002818.1_pt1 | contig 10155 bp, 8 predicted proteins | sample 1517451 | NCBI WGS metagenome assembly OBLG01 (sample SAMN04571694, study PRJEB22368) | human gut metagenome | biome: human gut; material: stool | host: Homo sapiens | place: Luxembourg | collected 2012-06-29 | reverse complement strand
CTCGGCGAAGCCGTCCGCTTCGGCGTCTGGGAAGAGGCGTGCCACTTCTGCGGCGACTGCGTTCTGGGCCAGACCGGCGGCATCTGTCCCGTGACCCAGTGTGCCAAAAGCCTCGTCAACGGCCCCTGCGGCGGCCAGAAGAACGGCAAGTGCGAGGTCAACCCGGAAAACGACTGCGCATGGATCAAGATCTACAAGCGGCTCGAGGAGATCGGCCAGCTCGACAAGCTCGGCCACACCCGCGAGGACAAGGGCTACGCGAAGTTCAGCTATCCGAGAACGATCAGCTTAAAGGGGAAGAAATAATATGAGTATGTTGAAAGAGGCTTTTGAAGCCGGTAAATTTGGCGTCACCGCCGAAATGGCCCCCCCGAAGGGTTATGATTTTTCCGAGCAGCTGGAAGCTGCCAAGCTCCTGAACGGCAAGGTTCACGGTGTCAACGTGACCGATATGCAGTCCGCCAGTCTCAAGGCGTCCAGCCTCGGCCTGTGCGTCGCGCTCAAGAATGCGGGCATCGAGCCGATCCTGCAGATGACCGGCCGCGACCGCAACCGTATGGCCATCATGGGCGATATTTTGTCCGCAGCGGCCTTCGGCATCGACACGATGCTGGCTCTGACGGGCGACCATCCCGTCGTCGGCGACTGTCCGGAATCCAAGCCGGTCTATGATCTGGATTCCGTCGGCATTCTGAAAATGCTCACAAAGATGGAGCAGACAAACTGCGACTGCGGCGGCAATGAGATCGCCGGCGGCGCGCCGAAGTTCTACAAGGGCGCTTCCGTCACTCCGGTCTATGACCCCATCGAGCTGCAGATCAACAAGCTGCGCCAGAAGGTCGAAAACGGCGCGGAGTACATCCAGACGCAGGGTATTTTTGATCTGGAAACGTTCAAGCGCTTCCTGGATAAGGTCGATGCGGCCGGTATCAAGACGCATATCATGGCTGGTATCATCCCGCTCAAGGCTGCGGGCATGGCGCGGTACATGAACGAAAACGTCCCCGGCATCGCGGTGCCGCAGGATATGATCGACAAGCTTGCCGCAGCGGCAGCTGAGGGCAAGGAAAAGGGTGTCAAGGGTCTTCCCATGCAGCTCGGCATCGAGATGGCAGCGGAGATGATCGCGAAGATCAAGGACGAGCATCTGTGCGACGGCGTCCATATCATGGCCATCGGCGCAGAAAAGAACGTCCCGGCCATCCTCGAAAAGGCCGGCGTTACGATCTGAGTTTTCTCAGCTATATTTCAGCATCCAACCGTCCAAATGGATTGCCTGAGTTTCGATACAAAACCATAATATAGCAGCAGACGGCAGCCCCGTGTCCGGGGGCTGCCGTTTTGCGTCCTGAAAAATGGGGCTTGATGGAATGCCGGATCACAGTTAAACTAGGGTGTATCTGAAAACTCCCAACGCACCCGGACAGCGGGCCTTTTTGCGGTGCGCCGCGTCATTTTTCCTTGAAATACGTCAGTATTCCTGCGAAAAAATGTCTTGCGCAACGCAAAAATCCCTCGCTGCCGGTCACATCATGAGTTTTCAGATACACCCTAGAAACAGAACATAAAGAAAGGGGCTAACCTTGGGCGTTTCCACGCGGAAGCGTCTGACAAAAAAGCCGTGAAGCCCCGGCGTTGGAGCTTCACGGTTTTTGGCTGTACAGGGGGCCTCAGCAGAGCTTCGCGCCGGCGGGGATGGCGTCGTTCAGCATGAGAAGGTTCAGCTTTTCCTCGCCCTTTTCCTTGTGGACGGCGGACAGGAGCATCCCGCACGATTCCTGCCCCATCATCTTTCTGGGCGGCAGGTTGATGATCGCGGCAAGCGTCTTGCCGACGAGCGCCTCCGGCTCATAGAACTTCGCGATGCCGGAGAGGATCTGACGGTCCGTGCCGCTGCCGTCGTCGAGCGTGAAGCGCAGGAGCTTGTCGGACTTTTTCACGCGCTCGCAGGACTTGACCTTGACGGCGCGGAGGTCGGATTTGCAGAAGGTGTCGAAGTCGACCTTTTCCTCCAGCTGCGGCTCGACCTCAACGGCGGGCAGGAGGGCCTTTTTCTGCTCGGCCTCAAGCTCCTCCAGTTCGGCCAGCGCCTTGGCCGCGTCAATGCGGGGGAAGATCGCCTCGCCCTTGTGCACGCAGGCGGTCTGCGAAAGCGCGCCCCAGACGTTGGCCTTGTCCCAGGTCTGGACAGCTGCGTCCGCGCCGATCTGTGCGAAAATTTTCTCGCAGGAGGCCGGGATGAACGGCAGCAGGAGCGTCGTGCAGATGCGGATGGTTTCGAGCAGGTTATACATGACGGAGGCCAGACGCGGCTTGTTTGCCTCGTCCTTGGCAAGCGCCCAGGGCATCGTCTCGTCGATATACTTGTTCGCGCGCTGGATGCACTTGAAGATCTCGTCCAGTCCGTTCTGGAACTGGAACTTCTCCATCTGCGCCTCATAGCGGTCGCGAAGGCCGGAGAGCATGGAGATCAGGCTCTCCTCGCCCGCTTCGCGCGCTTCGGGGAGCGTCCCGCCGAAATATTTTTCGACCATCGCCGTCGTGCGGGAGACGAGGTTGCCGAGATCGTTGGCCAGATCGATGTTGATGGTGTTGATGAGCAGCTCGTTGGAGAAATTGCCGTCGGAGCCGAAGGGGAACGTGCGCAGCAGGAAGAAGCGCAGCGCATCGACGCCGAATTTTTCCGCCAGAATATAGGGGTCAACCACGTTGCCCTTGGATTTGGACATCTTGCCGCCGTCCATGACGAGCCAGCCGTGGCCGTAGACGTGCTTCGGAAGCGGCATACCCATGCTCATGAGCATGGCGGGCCAGATGATGGAGTGGAAGCGCACGATCTCCTTGCCGACAAAGTGCACGTCCGCGGGCCAGTATTTCTCATAATCGTGGTACTTTTCGTTCATGAAGCCGAGCGCTGTGGTGTAGTTGAACAGCGCGTCGACCCAGACGTAGACCACATGGCCCGGATCAAAATCGACCGGCACGCCCCAGCTGAAGCTGGTGCGGGAGACGCAGAGGTCTTCGAGGCCCGGATCGATGAAGTTGTTGACCATTTCGTTGACGCGGGACTTCGGCTGCAGATAGTCCGTCGTCGTCAGCAGCTCGCGCACGCGGCCCGCGTATTTGGACAGGCGGAAGAAATAGGCCTCCTCCGACGCGTCGTGCACCTCACGGCCGCAGTCGGGGCACTTGCCGTCCACCAGCTGGCTCTCCGTCCAGAAGCTTTCGCAGGGCGTGCAGTATTTGCCCTTGTATTCGCCCTTATAGATATCGCCGTTTTCATACATCTTCCGGAAGATCTTCTGAATGGCCTCCACATGATAATCGTCCGTGGTGCGGATGAAGCGGTCGTTGGAGATATTCATGAGCTTCCACAGATCGAGAATGCCCTTCGGCCCGGCGACGATGTTGTCGACGAACTGCTGCGGCGTGACGCCTGCGGCCTTCGCCTTGTCCTCGATTTTCTGGCCGTGCTCGTCCGTGCCGGTCAGGAACATGACGTCGCAGCCCTGCAGGCGCTTGTACCGCGCCATGGCGTCGGTCGCGACGGTGCAGTAGGTGTGGCCGATGTGGAGCTTATCCGACGGATAATAGATCGGCGTGGTGATATAAAACGGTTTCTTGCATACTTCGCACATATATTTTTCCTCTTTTCTGCCCGCTCCGAATGAAAGAGGGGCTGTTACTCTATACTGTATCCTTTTCCCGTATTTTTGTCAACGCTGTTGCGAAATATTTGACATTCGTGGTATACTGACAATGAATCAATTTTTTATCATAATACAGACAGGAGTTCCGATTTTTCTATGATCTCTTTTCACAAGGCGGAGGCCGCCGACCGCGCGTGGGCGCATGAAATCCTGAAACGCTGCGCCTATCCCGGCGCGGAGTACGCGTTCAGCTGTATGTATCTCTGGTCAGATTATTTCGGCGAGCTTGGACGGGCGGGGGAGCGCCTGACCCAGCACGCGCCGTGGCGCGGCCGCGAGGTCTATCTCTACCCCGCCGGGACCGGCGATCTGCGCGAGGCCATTGAGGCCATCCGTGCCGACGCGGCCGAACGCGGCAATCCCATGCGCCTGCGCAGTCTGACGAACGAAACGCGCGCGGAGCTGGAGGCGCTCTATCCGGGCAAATTTGAGTTTACCGCCTGCCGCAATTCCTACGACTATATCTACACCGTCGAAGAGCTTTCCGAGCTGCACGGCAAAAAGCTCCAGTCCAAGCGCAACCACTGCAACCGCTTTGAAGACGAATTCCCCGACTGGTTCACGGCACCCATCACCGATGAAAATCTTCCGCAGTGCCACGAGATGCTGCGCATCTGGTATGAGACGCATGAACCTGCCGTAAACGCGCAGGAGCTTGACCAGCTGCAGCTGGAAAAGGCCGCGCTGCAGCGCGCGTTCGACCATTTTGACGAGCTGGAGATGGACGGCCTGCTGCTGTCCGACGGCGAACGCATCATCGCCTTTTCCATGGGCAGCCGCATGAACCGGGACTATTATGACGTCGGCTTTGAAAAGGCGTTCCCGGATGTGAACGGGGCCTACGCCATGATCAACCGCGAGTTTTCCCGCATGATCGCGGAAAAATATCCCGAGGTGCGCTTTCTCAACCGCGAGGACGACATGGGCTCCGAGGGCCTGCGCCGCGCGAAGGAATCGTACCAGCCGACGGTGCTGCTGGAAAAATACACAGCCGACTGGAAGGAGAGCTGAACCATGCGCCTGCGCAAAACAAACCCCGGCGATCTGCCGCAGCTGAAGGCGCTCTGGGCGCTCGGCTTCGGCGACACGGAACAGGAGATCGAGGCGTTTTTCGCCATTTCCTATCCCACCGCGACCGGCTTCTGTGCAGAAGAGGACGGCAGGCTCATCGCCGCCGCCTACGCCCTGCCGCAGGAGCTTGCGTGGGGCGAAAAAAGCTGCCGCTCGGCCTATCTGTATGCCGTGACTACGCACCCGGACTTCCGGCGGCGCGGGATCTGCGCAAAGCTGCTGGCCTACGCAGAAAAAGAACTGACAAAGCGGTATTTTGACTGCCTGACGCTCGTCCCGGCGACGGACGCGCTGCGCGCATATTATGAGACGCTGGGCTTCGTCTCGCAGAACGCGGCCTTTTTCGACGAGGGCGGCGCGCCGGAGGCACGCGGCGTGTGCGAAGTGCTGACGCCCGCTGAATATGCCGGATTGCGTGAGACGGTCCTCTATGATCTGCCGCATGTGCGCTATGGCCTGTCCGATCTTCGGTATCAGGCCTCCATGTCCGGTTTTTACCGGCTGGAACTCGGCAGCCACTTCGGCTGCGCCTGCGCACATCCGGACGGCGAGACACTCGTCGTGGACGAAATTCTGCCGGACTGCTCTGTCCTGCCCGCGCTTTTGAAGCAGCTTCCGGCCAAGCAGTGCCGCGTACGCACCGTGGGCGGCAGCACGCCGTTTGCCATGTGCAAATGGCTTTCGGATGCGCGTATGCCGGATGTCTATCTGGCGTTTGATTTCGGATGATTCCGGTTTTATGAAAGGGGGCGCTCGCCTTGGCGGAACCGCTTCTCATCCCCGCCGACGCCGCGCAGCGGCTGCTGGCCGCCGCCAACGGCGACGCTGCGCTGCTGTATCTCTATCTTTTTGAGAACCGCCCGCTTTCGGGCGCGCAGACGGCGCTGCGCATGACGCAGGCCCGGTACGATCTGGCCTGCGCAACGCTCCAGCAGCTGGGGCTCTGGCCGCAGGAGGCAAGAACACACCTCGACGCGTCGCAGGCCCCGGTCTATACCGAGCAGGACGTCATCCGCGAGACGCGCACCAGCCGCGAGTTTGAAGCCATCACCGGCGAGACGCAGCGGCGGCTGGGACGGGTCCTGTCCAATGAAGAATTAAAAATCCTGCTGTCGATCTACCGCTATCTGGGGCTTCCCGGCGAGGTCATTTCGATCCTCGTCAACTACTGCATCCAGCGGCAGCGGTCGCGCGGCATTTCGCGGATGCCGTCGCTGCGGTCAATCGAAAAGGAAGCGTATTACTGGGCCGACCACGGCATTGACACGATGGAGCAGGCGGCGGTCTATATGCAGAACCAGCTTCTGCGGCAGTCGCAGTTGGGCAAGATCCGGGAGCTGTTCGGGATTACGGGCCGCAGGCTGACAACGGGCGAGGAGAATTATATCCTGACGTGGCTCTCGTGGGGCTTCGGCGAACAGGAAATCGGCCTTGCCTATGAAAAGACCTGCATGGCGACCGGCGGGCTGAAATGGCCCTACTGCAACTCCATCCTGCGCAGCTGGCACGAGCAGGGCTTCACCACCCTCAGCCAGATCGAATCCGGCGACCGTGCCCCGCAGCGCAGCTACGCGGGCGCAAAGCTCTCGCAGGGCGTCCAGCAGCACAACGACACGCTCAGCGACTTCCAGCTTGCTGCTATTGACCGGATGTTGAATAACAAGGAGGATTGACCGTGGCATATTCTCAGGCCATTGTGCAGCGCGCCATGCAGCGCCTGCAAAGCGAAAACGAGCAGAACGAGCAGTCCTCCCGCGCCCGCATCGCGGCGATCTATGAAAAGCAGCCGCGTCTGGGTGAGATCGATCGGGAGCTGCGCAGGACCGCCGCACATGTGCTTGCCGCGACGTTCCGCCGTCAGGGCGACCCCGTGGCCGCCATGCAGCAGCTGAAAAAGGACAATCTGGCCCTCCAGCAGGAGCGGGATTGGATCTTACAGGCCGAGGGACTGGAGCCGGACGATCTGACCGTCCAGCCGCTCTGCCCGAAGTGCGGCGGAACGGGCTATGTGGGCGCGCAGATGTGCGAATGCCTCCGGGAGCTTTGCCGGCAGGAGCAGAAGAAGGAGCTGGCTGCACTGTTCGGCACGGACAGCTTTGAAAAATTTCGATTGGAACTCTATTCTGACCAATATGACGCAAAATGCCACAGCAGCCCGCGCGAGCTGATGCGTGCAACGTACCGGCGGGCGCAGAGCTATGCACAGTGCTTTCCGGCAGAAGGACAGTCTCTACTGTTTTCTGGTGCGACCGGGCTAGGAAAGACCTATTTATCTGCCTGCATCGCGCGCGTCGTTGCGGACCGCGGCTTTTCCGTCTGCTATGCGCCCGTTGGGCAGCTGTTCTCCGCATTTGAAGACGATAAATTCCGCCCGCGGCCGGATATATCTCGGACAGAGGCGTTTTTCATCAGCGATCTGCTGGTCCTCGATGATCTCGGTACAGAGATGACCACGCAGTTTACTATTTCAGTGCTTTATCAGCTTCTGAATACCCGTCTGATGGAGAAAAAGCCTGTGATCCTGTCTACGAATCTTGCACCGAGCGAGCTGGCCGCCCGTTATACGCCACAGATTACCTCACGCCTGTTGGGTACGTATTGTCTCTTCCAATTCTACGGCGACGACATCCGATTCAAGCTGAAATGACCCGCCTGTTTCCCAAAGCTGAAAAAACCGGAGCCGCAGTATCGCGGCTCCGGCGTTTTTATGCAGTTCAGATCTTCGGGTGGCCGCACGTCGGGCAGAAGCGCGTGTTCGCGTCCAGAGTTGCGCCGCAGGTCGGGCAGACCCAGTTGGTCGGCGCGTACCGCGTAACCGGCGAACCGCAGTTCGGGCAGAACGTATATCCGTTGTCAACGGCCGCGCCGCAGGTCTGGCAGATCGTGGCGGCTGCAGCCGGTCTTGCCTGTGCAGCGGGTGCGCCGCAGTGGGAGCAGAAGCGCTCGGACGGATCCAGTCTGCTGCCGCAGGATGCGCAGGTCAGAGCCGGTGCGGAAGGACGCGCATAAGCACGCGTATTCGCACGCGCGGGAGTGTAGGCGGAAGCCCTGATATTCGGCAGGAGCTTCATGGGGACCGCGCACAGCACACCGAGGAACGGCCACAGCGTCAGGCGGAGCACGCTGTCTTCCAACTTGCCGTTTGCCCAGATCGTGACGATGATCGCCGCAAGAGCCAGCAGGATCATCACAGCGAAATACGCGATGTCCAGATTCTGCGACCGCCCAAGAACGCGCATGGCCAGTGCGGCAATGCCGAGCAGGAGCGCTGCCCAGAACATCAGCGAGATAACGAACATGATCGTCTTTCCACGCTTGTACTCATCTGAATCGGTCGTGCTCTCACTAATCATCTCGTATTTTACCGCAGTGCGGAGAATGCTGCTGGCATCCGCGCAGATCAGCGCGGCATCGCAGGGCGACAACGCAAAATCTTTGATCGTTTTTAAAATGCGGGTAGCCTTTTTCGCAACAGAGCGCGCTTTGTTGGCCGGAATGTCATAATAGTATTCCAGATCTTCGGCGGAATCCCTAAGGTCATCCAGCGTGTCATCCAGACTATCGATGGCATCCTCGATCAGCGCGTCGGTGTAGGAGTAGTCTGAAAAGAAGCCAAGGCTGTCTGAAGCCGCCTTTTGGAGGTTTTTGATATAGCGCGCGGCGCTGATCCAGTTGAAAAACAGCGTGAAGACGGACACGATGACAAGCAGAATGCCAAGATACTTTGTATAGGACTTTGTTTTCATACTTCAATACCCCTTATCTTTCTCTTTTTCTGATATTACCGGACGGGCTTGCCGCACTGCGTACAGAAGGCCGCGCCGGGCTTGAGCTTGCTGCCGCAGGCCGGGCAGCTGAACACACCGGCCTTTGCCTCCTGCAGACTTGCGCCGCAGTTGGTGCAGAAGCTGCCTTCCGCGCTGCACGAAGCGCCGCACTTGGGGCAGATCATGACCTGCTGAATGACGCGGATGGTCTGCTGCTTGTCGAGCAGCTGCTGCTTCCGCTCCCGAAGGCTTGTCAGCAGAGACGCGATCGGCTCGGATGCGGCCTCGGACGGCAGCTGTTCCGGGGAACACGCTTCGCACATCCGGCAATACGCTTTTCCGATGGACAGGTAAATGCCCTCGATCGCCCGCTCGTCCTCGCTGACGGCGAGCTTCAGCTTCGTGACCTGCGCGGTGTCGCGCGCTTTCTGCGCCAGGCCCTGACCGGTCCTGGACAGGGTCTGGCCGACCTCTTCAAACAGCTCCATCTTTTCTTCCTCCTGTTTCATAAAGATTTCCCAAATTTCTGTTTCTTTCGACTGAGCGGGAAGCGCATATTGCACAAAAGCCGCTGCGCAAATAAGCGGATCCACCGATTTGTATGAACCCGCCTTTTTCGTTATTATAAGCCAAACCGGGCGTGCTTTTCAAGATGCGTTTCTATCTTTTTTCCAAAAACAGAAGATGATGGGTTTGCATCCCAGCGGGGCTGTGCTGTCTGCATGAGCAGGAGATGCCCGGATGGAATTATAAAAAACAGGCTGTGCGGCGGCACAGCCTGCTCTGCGGTGCTGTCAGAGAATTGTCCGGTGTGCGGCAGCGGCATATGCCACGCCGGTTCTTCTGGCGGCTTCTGCAACGGCCTTTGCGACGGCTGGGCCGACGCGGTGGTCGAAGGCTTTGGGGATGATATAGTCCTCCGAAAGCTCCTCGTCGGAGATGAGCTCTGCCAGCGCGTGCGCGGCGGCGACCTTCATCTCCTCGTTGATATCGCCTGCGCGCACGTCGAACGCGCCGCGGAAGATGCCGGGGAAGGCCAGAACATTGTTGATCTGGTTCGGGTAATCGCTTCGGCCGGTCGAGACGACCTTTGCGCCGCCCGCCTTTGCATCCTCCGGAAAGATCTCCGGCGTCGGGTTCGCGCAGGCGAAGACGATGGCGTCCCTGTTCATGGTCTTGACCATCTCGGTGGTAACGGTTCCGGGCGCGGAGACGCCGATGAACACGTCCGCGCCGACGAGTATGTCGGCAAGGCTCCCGGCCTTATGCTCCAGATTCGTGACCTCCGCCATCTCTTCCTTGATCCAGTTGAGGCCGTCCCGGCCCTTGTAAATTGCGCCCTTGCGGTCGCACATGGTCACATTTTTGAAGCCTGCGGACAGGAGCAGCTTCACGATTGCAATCGCTGCCGCGCCTGCGCCGGACGTGACGATCCTCACGGCCTCCTTCTTTTTGCCGACGACCTTCAGCGCATTGGTCAGGCCCGCAAGCGTGATGACCGCCGTGCCGTGCTGGTCGTCGTGGAAGATGGGGATGTCACAGCGCTCCTTGAGCCTGCGCTCGATCTCAAAGCAGCGGGGAGCGGAAATATCCTCCAGATTCACGCC
>OBLG01002810.1_pt1 | contig 10174 bp, 9 predicted proteins | sample 1517451 | NCBI WGS metagenome assembly OBLG01 (sample SAMN04571694, study PRJEB22368) | human gut metagenome | biome: human gut; material: stool | host: Homo sapiens | place: Luxembourg | collected 2012-06-29 | reverse complement strand
ACGGCGTATGGCGTCCACAATCTCGCCCTCGGTTATGCTTTCGCAGCGGCAGACTATGCGCCCGTATGCGCTGTTTTGCCGTATGATCGCGTTCTGCTCAGCCATGCTCAGCTTTTTCAGTTCCGTTATGCCCTTGCGCGTGGGGATAAACGCAGCGTTCTTCTCAAGCTTCAATTCTTCCGCCACTATTTCGGATATCATTCTGCCTATTGCCGGTGCGCTTGAAAGCCCGGGTGATTCTATGCCCGCGCAGTCGAAGAAATTCTCTGTCCCTTCGGCCCTGCCTATTATGAATTCGTGCCCGTCCTCGTGCGCGCGAAGGCCGGCAAAGCTGGTTATCACCTGCTTTAGCGGCAAGCCCTCAACCGCAATATCCGCCCTTGCCCTAACCGCGTCAAGCCCCGCCTGCGTGGTATTCACGCCGTCGCGGTCGAATATATCCTCCGCCGTGGGGCCAACTATTATGTTCCCGTGTACTGTCGGGCTTACAAGCACGCCCTTGCCGAGCTTGGTGGGCAGCTGGAACACGGTACGCTTTACAAAGCCGCCCGCCGCGTGATCCAGCAGCATGTATTCGCCCTTTCGCGGGGTTATGTGTATCTTTTTTGTGCTTACCATGTTGTGCAGCACGTCCGCATATGTTCCCGCCGCGTTTATGACGGCATTTGCGCGTATCAGCCCCTTATCCGTCTGCACGCTCCACGCGCCGCCCTCATGCCTGAGCGCGATAACGGCGGTATTGAATATGAACTCAACTCCGTTTGCCGCCGCGTTTTCCGCAAGCGCAACAGTAAGCCCAAACGGGCATATTATGGCCCCCGTGGGCGCCCACAGCGCGGCATAGGCTTCCCTGCGCACGGCGGGCTCTATCTCCCTAAGCCTTTCCCCGCGCACTATTTCAAGTCCCTCAACGCCGTTTTTAAGCCCGTTTTGATAAAGCTGCTCAAGCTTGCCGAAGTCGTTTTCATCCATGCATACAACAAGGCTGCCGTTGTTCATATAGCTGAAATCAAGTTCCTTTGCAAGCTTGGGCATAATGCGGCTGCCCTCAACGTTCAGCTTTGCCATAAGGCTGCCCGTGGGCGCATCGAACCCGGCATGGACGATTGCGCTGTTAGCCTTGCTCGCGCCGAATGCGCATACGTCCTCCGCCCGCTCTATCACCGCCGCATGCACATTATAGCGGCTCAGGTATCTTGCCGCGGCGCAGCCCGTAACGCCCGCGCCTATTATCACAACGTCGTATTGTTTATTCATCCGTTTATTCATCCTCCTTCGCCCAGCCGTAGGCACACTTTACCGCGCGGTTCCAGCCCGCCGTTCTTGCGCCGCGCTCCGCTTCGCTTATTGATGGATAGAACTCGCGCTCCGTTTCGCGGCTGTGCTTTATTTCTTCCGTATCGGCCCAGTATTTTACCGCAAGCCCCGCCAGGAACGCCGCGCCCATTGCCGTTGTTTCAACGCAGCGCGGCCGCGCAACCGGTGCGTTTATGATGTCCGCCTGGGTCTGCATAAGGTAATTGTTTGCGCTCGCCCCGCCGTCCACGCGCAGCGTGTTCAGCGGAATACCCGAATCCGCCTGCATGGCGGCAAGAACATCGTTCACCTGATAGCATATGCTGTCAAGCGTGGCGCGGATAATGTGATATTTATTGCAGCCGCGGCTGAGGCCAACTATCGTACCGCGCGCGTACTGGTCCCAATGCGGCGCGCCAAGCCCCGTGAACGCCGGAACGACATAGCAGCCGTTGGTATCGCGCACCTTCTGCGCCATGTATTCCGAATCCGCCGCGCTTTCTATCAACTTCATCTCGTCCCTGAGCCACTGTATTGCCGCGCCCGCAACGAATATGCTGCCCTCAAGCGCGTAGTTCACCTTTCCGTTTCTGCCCCATGCAACGGTGGTAACAAGGCCGTTGTTTGAAAACACCGGCCTTTCGCCCGTATTCATCAAAAGGAAGCAGCCCGTGCCGTATGTGTTTTTGGCTTCGCCCGCCTCAAAGCAGGTTTGCCCGAACAATGCCGACTGCTGATCCCCCGCAACGCCCGCAATGGGTATCTCTCCGCCCAAAAACTTCGCGTCCGCATGGCCGAATATTCCGCTTGAGGGCTTCGCCTCGGGCAGCATGCACGCGGGTATATCAAGCTCCTTCAATATATCTTCATCCCATTTGAGCGTATTTATGTTAAAAAGCATCGTGCGGGATGCGTTGGAATAATCCGTTGCAAATACTCTGCCGCCGGAAAGCTTCCACATAAGCCATGTGTCCACCGTGCCGAAGCAAAGCTCCCCACGCTCCGCCTTCTCCCGCACGCCGGATACGTTATCCAGTATCCATTTCAGCTTTGTGGCCGAAAAATATGCGTCTATAACAAGGCCGGTCTTTTGCCGTATTGTCTCCGCAAGGCCGCGCGCCTTCAATTCGTCGCAGAATTTGCTCGTGCGGCGGCATTGCCACACTATCGCGTTATATACCGGCTCTCCCGTTTGCCTGTCCCATACTATTGTTGTTTCGCGCTGGTTTGTTATGCCTATGGCGGCTATGTCCTCCGCCCCTATGCCAAGCTTCTGCATCGCTTCCACCGCAACGCTCAGCTGCGTGGCCCATATTTCGTTGGCGTTATGCTCAACATAGCCGCTTTTGGGGTATATCTGCGTAAACTCCTTCTGCGCTACGGCGCACACGCGCGCATAGCGGTCAAACAATATGCAGCGGTTGGACGTTGTGCCCGCGTCCAGCGCCATAATATATTCTGCCATGGCAAATGCCCTCCTTAACCTGTGCTGATTTATTATATCAGATATGTTCATTTCATAAAAGATGCCGCGCGAAAAGCGTCTACTTCTGCCGAACATAATTCGTTCATTTGACGCATAAGGCTAAGTTTGGTAGAATGTTGCATAATAATTTTCTCCAAGGAGGTCATGCATGAAGCCAAAGCTTAGAACGGCGCTGTATTTTGCGGGCGCCATAATAATAGCGGCGCTCATATCCGCCGGCGTTACCATGCAGCTATATAATCAAAACCGAAAGGACGCGGTGATGCTTTCAACCGATGAATACGCCGCCCTTACGGACATACTGGCGCTTGATGAAATAATAAGCGATATACAGAGCGATTATTATTACGATGCCCCCTCGCGCGATGCACTCATCCGCGCGGCGGCACGCGGCATGGTAAGCGAGCTTAACGACCCATATGCCCAGTATTTTACGGATGAGGAATACCAAAAGTATCTTACCAGCATAAGCGGCTCATACGACGGCATAGGCGTGCTGCTGGGCCAGCCCACGGAGCAGGGCGCGGAGATACTGGACGTATATGAAAACACGCCCGCAAGCGAGGCCGGCCTTAAAGCAGGAGACATGGTTACCGCCGTTGACGGCATGCCCACGGCCAACATGGAACTTGAAGAACTGAGCACGCTGGTTGTTAAAAGCGGGGAGGAAAGCACAGAACTCACGATTCACCGCGAGGGCGAGGACGATTTCACCGTTGAGCTTACATCCGCGCGCATAAACGTGAAGCACGTTGAGCATTTCCTATATAATCACCACACCGGATACATACGCATAAGCATGTTCAGCGGCAGCTGCGCGGAGGAATTCCGCGAAGCCGTAAAGGACCTTACCGACAGGAACATGACGAGCCTTGTAATAGACCTTAGGAACAACCCCGGCGGGCTGCTGAAGGACGTTGTAAGCGTTGCGGACACGTTGCTTGGCGAATGCACTATAGTGACCGTGCGCGACGGCAAGGGCGGCGAAGAAACATATACCTCCAATAAAAAAGGCGTAAGCGTGCCGGTCGCAATAATAGTTAATGAAAACAGCGCAAGCGCAAGCGAAATACTTGCCGCCGCCGTGCAGGACAACGAGGCCGGCGTTGTGGTCGGCATGACAACCTTCGGCAAGGGCGTTGTGCAGAACACAAAGCGCATCAGCTCAAACGGCGCATGGCTCAAAATGACCGTCAGCGCATATTACACGCCCGGCGGCGAAAGCATAAACGGCACGGGCGTTACGCCGGACATTGAAGTTGACCTGCCGGAGGAGATGAAGGGCACGCCCATAGACCAGCTTGACCAGGAGCAGGATTCGCAGCTTTGGGCCGCGCTGGACTACGTGCGCGAGCTGGCCGGTGAACAGTAATATATTCCTGCCGCGCCTTGACAAGCGAAACAGGCTAAAATATAATTACATCAATATGGGAGCATAGCGTTATTTTGCCGTGTTTTCATATAAGAATTATGAAAAATAATGCCGCACGCACGCGGCTTAACGAAGGAGAATGAACATGGCTGAAGTAAGGCTTACCGCCGAAGGCGTGGAAAAGTATGAGAAAAGATTGGAGTACCTGAAAACCACAGCGCGCACCGAAATTGCGGAGCAGATAAAAACGGCAAGGGCCTTCGGCGACCTGAGCGAAAACGCGGAATATGACGCGGCAAAAATTGAGCAGGCGCGCATAGAATACGAAATAGTTGAAATAGAGGCCATGCTCAAGAACGTGGTGCTCATAGACGAGGACACGCTGAACACAAACGTTGTTGACGTTGGTTCAAACGTTACGGTAAAGATGCTGTCCGCCGGCGGCGAGGAGCGCACGTTCCAGATAGTCGGCAGTGCGGAGGCCAACCCCTACGAGAACCGCATTTCCAACGAATCCCCCGTCGGCAAGACCCTGCTTGGCCACAAGGTGGGTGAGCTTGTTGAAATTCAGACTCCCGACGGAGTGAGCGAATTTGAAATAACAGCCATAGGCAAATAATCTTCAAACGCAGGAGACAGGCGCATAAATGGAAGAAAACAACATTAAGGCTCCCATGGAGGAGCGCGAACAAACCGCCGAGGAGCTTAACGAGCTGCTCCAGATAAGGCGGGACAAGCTGAAGGCATTGCAGGAACGCGGCAAGGATCCCTTTGAAATAGTCAAGTTCGACCGCGATGCTTACAGCACAGAGATAATTGAAAATTACGACGCCATGGAAGGCAAAACCGTTACCGTTGCGGGCAGAATGATGTCCAAGCGAATAATGGGCAAGGCTTCCTTTGCGCACATTTTGGATTACAAGGGCGATATTCAGGTTTACATAAAGCGCGACGATGTTGGCGAAGAATCCTATGCCGACTTTAAGGCCATGGATATAGGCGACATAATCGGCGTTACCGGCATGGTATTCAAAACCCGCACGGGCGAAGTTTCAATCCATGCAACGAGCGTTACCCTGCTTTCAAAGTCCCTCCGTCCCCTGCCCGAAAAGTTCCACGGGCTGAAGGATCAGGAACTAAGATACCGCCAGCGCAGCGTTGACCTTATAGTAAATCCCGAGGTGCGAAACACCTTCATAAAGCGCGCCAAGATAGAGGCCGAGATACGCAGGAGGCTGAACGAGCTTGACTTTATAGAGGTCGAGACCCCCGTGCTCAACTCCGCCGCCTCCGGCGCGAGCGCAAGGCCGTTCATAACGCACCACAATACGCTGGATATAGACATGTATCTGCGCATCGCCACGGAGCTGCACCTCAAGCGCTGCATAGTTGGCGGACTTGAAAGGGTTTATGAAATAGGCCGCCTTTTCCGCAACGAGGGCATGGACGCTACGCATAACCCCGAGTTCACCACGATTGAGATATATCAGGCGTATACCGATTACCACGGAATGATGGAGCTGTGCGAGGATCTGTTCTCCCGCTGCTGCATGCTGGTAAACGGCACCACCAAGATAAAATACGGCGAGTACGACATAGACCTCACCCCGCCGTTTGCACGGCTGAGCATGAACGACGCCGTGAAGAAATACGCAAATGCTGACTTCCTCGGCTGCGCAACGGACGAAGAGGCGCGCGAGCTTGCAAAGAAGATAAAGCTGCCCTTTGACGATAAAACAGCCACCAAGGGCAAGCTGCTGGCGCTGGCGTTCGACGAATTCGTTGAGGATAAGCTTATCCAGCCCACGTTCATAATAGACTATCCCGTGGAAAACTCCCCGCTTTCCAAGCGCAAGAAGGGCGTAAGCGGCATAACGGAACGCTTTGAGCTGTTCATTGCCGGCCACGAATACGCAAACGCCTTCAGCGAGCTGAACGACCCCATAGACCAGCGCGGCCGCTTTGTGCAGCAGGCTATGGAGCGCGCCAAGGGCGACGACGAGGCCATGATGATAGACGAGGACTTCTGCCAGGCGCTTGAATACGGCATGCCCCCCACCGGCGGCATAGGCATAGGCATAGACCGCATGGTCATGCTGCTCACCGGAGAAACCAGCATACGCGACGTGCTGCTCTTCCCGACTATGAAGCCCATAAAGTAAAGCATAAAAGAGCGGTTAGCGCCGCTCTTTTGAATTATAAAGGAGATATTTATGAAATACGCATTCATCGGCACCGGCAGCATGGCTGCCGCAATAATCCGCGGCATGGTCGCGGGCGGCGTTGCACCCGGCGACATACTTGCCTTCAACCGCACGCGCGAAAAGGCAGACGCTTTGGCAAACGAGCTGGGCATAGCCGTGTGCGATACGCTTGAAGCCGCCGCGCAGGCGGGCGCGATAGTGCTTGCCACCACGCCGCAGTCCTTTGCAGATATTCTGCCCCGCGTAGGCCGCGCCATGCGCACCGACGCGCTTGTTATGTCCATAGCCGCAGGGTACGGCATTGCCGCCATACGCGAAGGGATAGGCCGCGACGCGGGCATAATACGCATAATGCCCAACGTTAACGCAAACGTTTGCGCATCCACCACAGGCTATGCCACCTCCGCAAGCATTACGGCGGCGCAGCTTGATGCATTCCACTTCGCCTTCGGCAAGATTGGCGAGCTTATAGAGCTTGACGAGAGCGAATTTGAAACGTTCTCCGCCATAGCAGGCTGCGGCGTGGCGTATGTTTATATGTTTATCGACGCAATGGCACGCGCGGGCCTAAGGAACGGGCTTAGCAAGCAAAAGGCGCTCAGCATTGCGGCAAGCGCCGTAATGGGCAGCGCAAAGCTGGTGAGCGAAAGCGGCATGCATCCATACGCCCTTATTGACTCCGTCACCACCCCCGGCGGCACAACCATAGAAGGCGTGCTGACATTGCAGCGCTGCGGCTTTGAAAGCGCGGTGCACGCCGCCATTCAGGCCAGCATAGACAAAGAACTTGGCATGAAATAACGCCGCCAAAAAAGCTCCGTTTGCGGGCATATGCAAAAAAAGTAAAACTTGTCAAAAAAAATCCTTGCATATATCCGCATATGATAGTATAATATATCCCGTTGACGCGGTAAGCGTCATGAACGGTTTGCTGGTGTAGCTCAGTTGGTAGAGCGCGTCATTGGTAATGACGAGGTTCATGGGTCCGACTCCCATCACCAGCTCCACGCAAAATACCATCCTTCACGGATGGTATTTTTGTATAGAAAGGTGACTCCATATGAAGCACATATTGATATGCGGCGCAAAAGGCGTTGGCAAGTCCACGTTGATACGCAGGCTGTGCATGGACGCAAACGCCCCCATATACGGGTACTGCACAAAGATGCTTTCAACCGCGGATGCGGACGGGCTGTTTCCAATATATATTCATCCTGCTCGGCAAACGGAAGCGGAGCGCACATACGGCAGCGCTAATCTTATAGGCCGGTGCGACATTTGCATACGCGATGTATATACAAATGTGTTCAATACGCTGGGCGCGGAATACATAACCGCCGCAAAGCCGGGCGGATACATAATAATGGATGAACTCGGCTTCATGGAAAAGGATGCTGAAAAGTTCAAGCGGGCCGTGTTCAACGCGCTGGATGGGAACATACCCATTATAGCCGCGGTAAAAGCAAGATACGACGTGGACTTCTTAAACCGCATACGCGCGCACGAAAAGGCGCAGCTTTATACCATTACGCCCGAAAACCGCGATGCGCTCTATGCCGAGCTTCTCGGCATCATAACTCGCTGATGTTGTCTATGCCTTCCGGTCCGTGCTCTATCGTTATAAGCCGCGCGGCGTAAACATATTCCTTCTTTTTGTATATAAGGCCCAGCGTGTCCCCGCTCATGTCCCCAACGGGCAGGCGCACACTCTCATATTCCCCCATGAATTCGGCTATTGCCTCCGCCGTCACGTTTCGCCTCAGCGCGGGTGAAAGATAGCTCATTGCCTCGTCAAACTTTCCCTGCATACTTGCCACGGCAAACGCCATGCCTCGTTCCAAATTGTTAATGGGCTGCTTCGCCCCCTGCGCGTCTGCGCCCTTCTGCCCCGCCTTTTCGCAGGGCTTGCCCGCCTTTGCGCATATGGCAATGGGCTTCATTGTTATTTCATTCACCCCGCCGGGCCAAAGGCACAATACGGCGTCGGGATACCCGATCTGCTCCATAATTCCGTTTTCAAGCGAAAATCTGCGCGTAACGGGGCATAATGCCGCGCCTGACGCATCGTGCGGCAGCAGCGGCTGCATGGTAACGTAATAATCCCCGTTTGCGCTCAGCGGCACGCTGATATAGCCTTTACCGCCGCATTCTCCGGCCACGCGGCCGTTTATGGATATAAGCGCGGGGCACTTTGCGCGGACAACAAGCGTGGGTACGCCGGCATAATACATAATGCATGTCTCCTTATAACAAAATATGATTTAGGAAATATATGCGCGGTGCTTGCTAAAGATGCAAAATCGGAATATAATAGCTGAATAGTTTATATTTTATCCGGAGGTGGATTATGTTGAGATTGAGTGAGCTGGTGCGCAGCTACGAGGCGCATACCGGCGAAATCGAGGTTGTAGGATGGATCAAAACGGCGCGCGAAAGCAAGAACGTGGGCTTTATAGAGCTTGGCGACGGTTCCTGCTTCAAGAACGTGCAGGTGGTGTACGAAACCAATAATATCAATCCCAACATAACCAAGCAGCTCAATACCGGCACGGCGATAGGCGTTAAGGGCGAACTTGTGCTCACGCCCGAAATGCAGCAGCCGTTTGAAATAAGGGCGCGCGAAATAGAAATCTTAGGCGAGTGCGACGGGGACTATCCCCTTCAGAAAAAAAGGCACAGCCTTGAATATCTTCGCACCATTCAGCACCTTAGGCCCCGCACAAACATGTTCCAGGCGGCGTTCAGGGTGCGCGGCGTTGTGGCGCAGGCCATACACCGCTTCTTTGACGAGCGCGGCTTCCTTTATGTGCATACCCCGCTCATCACCCCGAGCGACTGCGAAGGCGCGGGCGAAATGTTCCGCGTGACAACGCTTGACATGAACGACCTGCCCAAGACCGAGGACGGCAAGGTTGACGACAGCAAGGATTTCTTCGGCAGGGAAGCTAACCTGGCCGTGAGCGGACAGCTTTACGGCGAAGCGTTTGCAATGGCTTTCCGCGATATATATACCTTCGGCCCCACGTTCAGGGCGGAATATTCCTTCACGGCGCGCCATGCGGCGGAGTTCTGGATGATAGAGCCGGAAATGGCCTTCTGCGACCTGGTCGGAGACATGGAAGTTGCCGAGGCAATGGTAAAATACATAATACGCACCGTTATGGAGCGCTGCCCGGACGAGCTGAAGTTCTTCAACAGCTTTGTTGACAAGACTTTGCTTGACAGGCTTACAAACGTTGTTGAAAACGACTTTGCCCGCGTAACGTATACCGAGGCTGTGGATCTGCTCAAAAAGTCCGGCGCTGAATTCAAATATCCCGTGGACTGGGGCTGCGACCTTCAAACCGAGCATGAACGTTACCTGACGGAGCAGATATTCAAGCGCCCCGTGTTCGTAACCAACTATCCCAAGGATATAAAGGCGTTCTATATGCGCCTGAACGACGACGGCAAGACCGTTGCGGCAGTGGACCTGCTGGTTCCCGGCGTTGGCGAAATAATCGGCGGCAGCCAGCGCGAGGAGCGCACGGATAGGCTCAAGCAGCGCATTGAGGAGCTTGGGCTTGATATGTCCCAGTACGATTGGTACATGGATCTTAGGCGCTTTGGCGGCGTGCAGCACGCGGGCTACGGCCTTGGGTTCGAGCGCATTGTAATGTACGTTACCGGCATTGCCAACATAAGGGACGTGCTTCCCTTCCCGCGCACGGCGTCCAGCATGGATATATAATAATTCCCGATATAAAAAAGGGGCGGCAGCTTGAACTGCACCCCATTTGTTAGACATGTGATATAATGCTAACAAGTGGGGTGATT
>OBLG01002806.1_pt1 | contig 10190 bp, 9 predicted proteins | sample 1517451 | NCBI WGS metagenome assembly OBLG01 (sample SAMN04571694, study PRJEB22368) | human gut metagenome | biome: human gut; material: stool | host: Homo sapiens | place: Luxembourg | collected 2012-06-29 | reverse complement strand
TTTCAAAAAAGATCAAGGTCACGTTGGTGTATCAGGACATGGACGACCTGCCGGAGGGGTATACGCTGCCGGAGGGACGCGTCAAGCCGTGGGGCACCACGCACGCTCTGCGCGCGGCACGGGACGTCATCAAGGGTCCCTATGGCGTAATCAACGCGGACGATTTCTATGGCAGGGATACGTTTATGAAGCTGGCGGCGCACCTGCGCAAAATGGAGAGCGGCGAGCTGGGCAACGATAAGGATCACTGCTGTGCGATCGGCTTCAAGGTGAAGAATACGCTGACCGACAAGGGAACCTCCTCCCGCGGTGTCTGCTGTGTGGACGGGAACGGGATGTTGACATCTATCGTCGAGCGGCTGAAGATCCGCAAGGACGGCGACAACGCCGAATACGAGGACGAAAACGGAAACTGGGTATTCCTGCCCGGTGAGACGGTCGTGTCCATGAACTGCTGGGGGCTGTCCCGCGACACCGTGGATTTCTTCAAGAAGGAGTTCGTGGAGTTCATGCAGGATCTGCCGAACACGCCCAACCCGCTCAAGGCGGAGTGCCTGCTGCCCACTTCTGTGGACAAGATGATGAAGGCGGGCATGATTGATGTCCGCGTGTACCCCACCAACTCGTCGTGGTTCGGCGTGACCTACACCGAGGATAAGCCGTGGGTGCAGGAATCGCTCCGGGCGCTGACCGAGGCTGGCGTGTACCCCGCGCATCTGTGGGCTGACTGAAAGGCGAACCGCTCATGACTGATCTGCCCATTACGGATGCCGTCCTGCGGGAGGCTTGCGCCGCGTTTGCCTTCCGGGGCACGGTGTGCGACGTAAAACCCTGCGGCAACGGACACATCAACCATACATTCATCATTACAACGGATGAAAACGGAATGCGTCGCCGCTACATACTTCAGGTGCTCAATACGGATATTTTCCAGGATCCGGACGGGGTCATGGAAAATATTGTCCGCGTTACGGAGCATATCCGCGCCGGACTGCTTGCCGCAGGCGGCGATGCGGAGCGCGGTTGCCTGCACGTTGTCCGCTCGTCGGACAGCACCGCGACAGGAATTGCGGCGTACCGTTATGTGGATAGGGACGGGCGCTTTTGGCGCGCCTACGATTTCGTGGAGCATACCGTCTGCCGACTGACTATGGACAGCCCGGACACCTTCCGCATGGTAGGTTGGGCGTTCGGGAATTTCCAGCACCAGCTGTCGGATTTTGACGCATCCTGCCTGCACGAATCGATCCCGGATTTTCACAATACCAAAAAGCGCTACGCGGCGTTCCTGGATACGCTTTCGCGTGATCCGGTCGGGCGCGCGGCGAGCGCGGCGGAGGAGATTGCTTTCCTGACTGCGCGGCAGGAGCGCGGTTCCCTCATCGTGGACGACCTTGCCGCCGGACGGCTCCCGCTTCGCGTCACGCACAACGACACCAAACTGTCGAATATCCTGCTGGATGAGACGACCGGGGCGTTCGTCTGCGTGATAGATCTGGATACCGTCATGCCCGGCTCCTCGCTGTACGATTTCGGTGATTCCATCCGCACGGGCGCCTGCACGGCGGCGGAGGACGAGCCGGATGCGGAACGCGTGGATTTCCGCGCAGATATGTTCTGCGCCTACGCGGAGGGCTTTGTAGAGGGGACCGCCGGGGCGCTGACCGATCGGGAGATTGCAATGCTTCCGGACGGGGCGTACATCATTACACTGGAGCAGGCGATCCGCTTCCTTACGGATTACCTGGAGGGCGATGTTTACTACCACACCGCGTATGCCGACCATAATCTGGTTCGCACCCGCACCCAGATCCGGATGCTGATGGGGATGGAGCGGGATGAGGTGATCCTGCGTCGGGCGGTTGCGGAACTGAGGCAACACCGCGCAATGCACGGTTGAAGTTCCGGCGCGCATATGCAGAGAGAGTTTTTCTGAAGAAATGCTGATTGAATAGGAGAGGCTGGTATGTCCATTTTGATCACAGGGGGAACCGGGTTCATCGGATCCCATACAGCGGTGGAGTTTCTGGAACGGGGAGAGGACCTGGTTATCGCGGATAACTTTGTCAACAGCAAGCCGGTCGTACTGGATCGCATCAAGCAGATTACCGGGAAGACCCCCGCTTTTGTGGAGGTGGAGCTGACCGACGCCGACGCGACCGAGCGGCTGTTTGCCGAGCACCCCGATATCGAAAGCTGCATTCATTTTGCCGGGCTCAAGGCGGTGGGCGAGTCTGTGAGTCAGCCGCTCCGCTACTACCGGAACAACCTGCTTTCCACACTTAACCTGTGCGATTCCATGAGCCGTCACGGTGTGCGGAAGCTGGTATTCAGTTCGTCTGCAACGGTGTATGGCGCGCCGGAGCGCGTCCCGATCCGGGAAACCGACCGGTTGGGAGAAACAACCAACCCATACGGCGAGACCAAAAAGATGATTGAGCGCATTCTGCGCGATCTGTACCGGGCGGATTCCACGTGGAGTATTTCTCTCCTGCGGTACTTCAACCCGGTCGGCGCGCATCCGTCGGGGCTCATCGGTGAGGATCCGAAGGGGATTCCCAACAACCTGTTCCCCTACGTCACGCAGGTGGCGGAGGGCAAGCGCCCGTATTTGCACGTCTACGGGGATGACTACAAGACCCATGACGGCACCGGTGTCCGCGACTATATCCACGTGGTAGATTTGGCGCGGGCGCATCTCATGGCGCTGGACCGTGCCCGTACCGTCACCGGGGTGGAGACGTACAACATCGGCACCGGTGTGGGTTACTCCGTTCTGGACGTTGTCAAGGCGTTTGAAGCCGCTACCGGACGGCACGTGCCGTACAGGATTGAGGCGCGCCGTCCCGGCGATGTCGATGCCTGCTATGCCGATCCGACGCTGGCGGGTGAAGTGCTGGGCTGGCACGCACAGTACGGTCTGGATGAGATGTGCCGGGATGCCAATCGCTGGCAGACCATGAATCCGGACGGATACGGGGAAGAGTAAGGCGGTATCGCCAGGCTGAAACGGGAGGGGAAAACCTGATGAAACAGGTTTTCCCCTCGAGTTTTTTATTTTTTATGCGCGTAACCGAGTATTTCGCCCATGCGGACGGGCGTTTCCTCGCCACGCGCGGTTTTCTCAAACAGCGCATCGGGCAGATCCGCGGCGCCCTCACGCAACAGCAGAACAATGGTCGAGCCCCCGTAGAGAAACATTCCCTTCTCGGCACCGCGATGAACCCGCGCTTCTGCATCGTGGTTCAGAATTTTGCCGACCAGCAGGGCACCGACTTCAATCTGTGTCACGGGACCGAACGCCGCCGTGTCCATGACGGTATACTCGCGGCAGTTCCGGATAAAGACCGGGATGCGGGAGAGCGCGATGGGGCGGACGGTGTGCAGCTGACCGGGCAGGAAGACGTTACGTCCCTTGGTGCCGTTGTCGATATAGCAATAGCGGTGGTAATTGTCCACACACAGGCGGAACACAAGGCATACGCCGTTCCGGTACGCTTCTGCGATGGGATCGCCGCCCAGCAGGTCGGATACCGAGTACCAGCTCTGCTTGATGGGCATGACCAGTCCGTCACTGATACGGTAGGCAGACAGGCGTCCGTCGCAGGGGGCGATCAGGGCACGGGGATTGTGCGGAATGGGGCGCATCTCCGCACGGATGCGTCGGGTGAAGCAATCATTGAAGCTGCGGTAGCGTGTTGCCGTATATTCGTTGAGGTCAATGTGATTTTTCCGGACAAAGCGACGGATGAGCGGGCGGGAGAGGGAGGAATCCATGAAGCGTCCGCACAGGGCGGAGAAACGTCGCCCACTCAGCATTTTGAGCAGAACACGCCCCGGTACCGTATGGTACATACAGCGGAGCATCAGTTCCCGCTCCTGCCGGGGCTTGTCCGCCTTCCTGCGGGCGCGATGTCGCCGTCCGCCGGCGGTGCCACCGTTGGCAGTCACGTCGGTGGAATCCGCATATGGCGGGGACGACTGTCCCACCTTGGCGTTTTTCTTATCCTGTGCCATGCTCTGTCCCCCTCTGCGGCGTGTACTGCCGGCGGCACGCACATCCCCGCGCCGCCTCTGTGTCCCTATTATACTACAGAGCGCGCAATTTGTCAAGAACGGTGAGAAAATGACTCGGCGGCGGAGTTTTGCTTGACAACGGGCGGGAAAGATGGTATACTTTGTATCAAGGCAATACGGTGCAATTCCTGACAGAACAGATGTGTCGTCAAGGGCTCAGCCGCACTCGCACGGTTTAATCCGAAATGCAAGCCAACCGTTGCCCTTGACAACTGCCGTAAAAAGCAGTACGACATGTGTATTAAAAAAGGGCTCCTCTAAAGGTAACACCGCACAAAGCAAAGAAAGGGCGTTCAGATGGATAACGTGAAGCAAGTATACGACATTGCCATTGTCGGAGGCGGACCTGCCGGATTGACGGCGGGGCTGTATGCACGCCGTGCAAACCGCTCGGTGCTGATTCTTGAGAAAGCTACCTTCGGCGGGCAGATTACATTCTCCCCGAAGGTGGAAAACATCCCCGGATTTCCCGTTCTGTCCGGTAATGAATTCGCAGAACGGCTGGTCGATCAGGTGTTGGCGCTGGGTGCCGAGATGGAGTCGGCAGAGGTATTGGGCATGGAACCGGCAGAAGGCGGCTGGCTGATACATACAGACGGCGGTGATTTTGCCGGACGCACGGTCATTCTGGCGACCGGCGCACGGCACCGCAGACTGGGGCTGGATCGGGAAGAATCCTTTATCGGGAATGGCATTTCTTTCTGTGCTGTCTGCGATGGCACCTTTTACTCCGGGCGCACGGTTGCCGTGATCGGAGGCGGCAACTCGGCGTTGCAGGAGGCTTTGCTCCTGTCTGACCTTGCCAGTCATGTGTACGTGGTTCAGAATCTGGATTTCCTGACAGGGGAACCGGCATTGCAGGATCAGCTCCGCGCCCGTGAAAATGTCACGGTGCTGACGGGGCGCGTGGTGTCGGAGCTGTTGGGCGGCGAGGAACTGACCGGCATTCGTATCCGAAAGGTGGATGACGGTCAGATTGAGGAACTGGCGCTGGACGGGCTGTTCATAGCAATCGGTCTTGTGCCGCAGAATCAGATCTTTGCGGAAACGGTGCCGCTGGATGCGGGCGGCTACGTCGATGCGGACGAGTACTGCACGGCAAATAAACGGGGCGTATTTGTCGCGGGAGACTGCCGCCGCAAGCAGATCAGGCAAGTCACCACAGCCGCCGCAGACGGCGCCGTTGCGGCACTGGCGGCGTGCGAGTACCTGAAAAAGGCATAAGGCAATATCGCAGCCACGGCTAAGCCCCTGGCGGCACGGCTGTGCCACCAATCACGGCGCGGAAATTCTCAAAAATTTTTCAAAAACCTCTTGCAAAACGGCGCAGGATGTGATATAATATATCCCGTTGCGGCGGTGTCGCCGCGACGCTGGTGTGGCTCAGTTGGTAGAGCAGCTGATTCGTAATCAGCAGGTCGCCGGTTCAAGTCCGGCCACCAGCTCCATGCAGGGTGTTCACGATGGATTTCCGTTGTGAACACCCTTTTTGCGTTGCTTTAAGCAGCGTTTCCCAGGCAGAGAAAAAGCCACCTGCCTGACGGTGGCTCCCCCCCCCAAAAAAAAGAGGAGCGGCTCCGGCACCTGCTCATCACAGATGCCGGAGCCGTACCCTTGCGGATTATTCAATGGCAATCTTGCTTTCGGAAGCAAGCTTTTTCTGATCCACCTTCGGCAGAACAACCGACAGGACGCCGGACTCGTATTTTGCCTTGACCTCTTCGGGCTTCACGTTGCCGACATAGAAGCTACGCGAGCAAACGCCGGCGTAACGCTCCTGACGGAGAACGCGCCCCTTCTTGTCCTCTTCCTTCTTGTCAAGACCTTTTTCTGCGCTGACAGTCAGATAACCATCCTTGATGTCGAGGTTGATCTCGTCCTTCTTGAAGCCCGGCAAATCAACAGCCAACTCGTAGCTGTCATCCATCTCACGAATATCAGTCTTCATGAGATACTTTGCGTTCTTTCCGTAAAGCGGATTGTGCGCCCCAAAGAAGCCGCCATCAAAGAAATCATCCAACATATTTTCACCAAAAATGCTCGGTACCATAATAAATTCCTCCCTGCTATATCAGAAATGTTTTCGTTCCGGACACCATGCCGCAGTCAATCCGTGCAGGCATGCTGTTTCAAATCCCCTCATCGGGCTACGTGTTCAAAGCACCCATCGGAACCACTCCGTTTCCTTTTTTCTTTTTACGCCTATCATTATACTCTTTTCTCTTGAAAAAGCAATGATTCTGTGGTACAATAAACGCAAGACATCTTGTGCTTCCGGCACAATAGTTTGGGAAAGAAGGTGGAACCTTGTCTCAACCGCAATGGCAACCCGGCGACCTGTCCCCTTTGATTACGGAATTTTTTGAGCAGGACAACCTGGAACAGCTGGCAACGGATATCGGCGTTTATCTGGCGTGTCCCCTGCTTCTGCTCGATGATGCGTTCCGTGTCGTTGCGCATTTCTGCCCCATCGGGTTTACGGATCCGCTGTTCCGCGACGCCGTCTCGCAAGGCGCAATCACATATGAGGCAAGCGCCGTAATCAGCAACAGTTCCGCGCTTTCAGAGGGAAAGGCAGATTTTGTGAAGTTGGAGGGAAGCTCTTTCCGGCGCCGCTTCGCACCGCTGATCTGTACGGGCGTCCGGCTCGGACACCTTGTCTGCGTGGATACGGACAGTCACTTGGAGAATGTCCCGGCGGAAATCTGGCGGCAGATTGAGCTGATCCTGGCAAAGCAGCTTTTCATCGAAACCAGCCGCCAGGATAAACCGTTTGAGACGGCAGAAGACATCCTGATGCACCTGCTCGACGGCGGATTCCCGTCCGCCTCCTATTTCAGGCTTCAGACCGTAGGTACATACCTTGCAGATTTTCATCCGTTCGCGTTCGCACTGATAGATCTGACAGCTTACCACAGTCAGTATCTCGGAACACGCCATCTGAAGCAGGAGATCGGAGACCGTTTCCCGGATTCACATTCCTTTCTGTATAAGGGGGATGTGTTCCTGTTCCTGCATAAAGAGCGGGATGCGGAGACATTTAGCGACCTTGAGAAGGAATTCGGGCTGAAGGTCATTGTTTCGGATCCGATCCATGACCTGTTTGCTCTCCCGCTGCTTTACCGCGCGGCGCACGATGCACTGGACATGATCGTAAAAAGCAATTACCACGGGGGGAATGTCTGCTCGGTGTCGCAATTACGGACACCGCTCTTACTGAAAAGTATGGAATCCCGCGCCGAGCTGATTCCGCCGGCACTGCGGGCACTTGCCGAGCATGACACAAAAAAGCAAACACAGTACTGTGAAACGCTCTACTACTATCTTGTGTACAGTCGATCGCTCAAAAAGACCTGCGATGCACTGTTCACCCACCGGAACACAGTTCTGTACCGTATCGGGAGGATGCGGGATGATTTTCTGATCCCGCTTGACGATCCGGCAAGACATACCGAATTGTTGCTCGGAACCGCGCTTTTGCTGTTTCAGAAGGAAGGACCGGATTTCTTTATGCGGGCACTGCCGCAAGCGGACGATGACGAAACGCGCATTGAATAGGGAGGGACAATCATGAAAGAGAACAGAAAATTGTTGAAAGAGGTACTGGAGGACATCCGTCACGACATGACGGATGAGGAGGTTCTGAACCTTTTGGCGGACAGTAAGATATCGGTCAGCCCCGAAAAAGAAAAGGAAAAATACACGCTCGGACAGCGGGCTGCGGACACGATCGCAAAATTTGCGGGAAGCTGGGCGTTCATTTTCTCGTTTGCAGGCGTATTGCTTCTGTGGATGGTCGTGAATGTCGTGCTTGCCACCAAGGCATTTGATCCATACCCGTTTATTTTGCTGAATCTGGTGCTTTCCTGCGTAGCGGCCATTCAGGCGCCGCTGATCATGATGAGCCAGAACCGGCAGGAGGAGAAGGATCGCCGCAGGGCAGAGAACGACTATAAAGTCAATCTCAAAACCGAGATCATGATCGAGGACCTTTACGATAAGGTAAACGCGATTCTTGCCAAGCAGTCGCAACTGGAGAAGATGATGCAGGAAAACCGGCAAAAGGACGGGAATACCGGAAACAGCACACAGGACGGGCACGGGGCTTGAGTGGGTCGAACTGACCGCCTGTCTCTGTCGTACTGTCATACCGAACGCGCAACGCCACCTGACCTACACGGTCAGGTGGCGTTGCGTATCGGTGGATATTCCGGGCTTGCCGCCCCTCCGTGCAGATCACTTGCTCTGCTTCTTTTGCATGGCTGCCAGCTTGCGGGGCGGGATTGGCTTTTCCTTGATTTCACCTGCTTTGTCCAGTGCAATCTTTGTCAGCAGAGGACCGATAAGTTCGTAAACCAGCACGGCGAACAGCGAGATGTTGCGAATGAGCAGACCGACTTCTGCAAATCCCAATTCACTCATGGTGGAAACCGCGACCTGCGACATTCCGAGGCAAACGCCTGCCTGCGGCAGAAGCGTGATGCCCAGATACTTCTGCACCGTCGGCTCGCATTTCATGAACCGGGACGAAACGCCGGCACCGGTGATCTTGCCCAGCGAGCGGACGAGGATGAACACAAGTCCGATCAGCACAATCTGCCATTTGGAGAACACTTCAAGCTGTAACTCGGCACCGCTGATTACAAAGAACAGCACCATCACAGGACCTGTCCAGCGATCCATGCGATCCATCAGTTCCTCCGAGAAGTCGCACAGGTTGCAGAATACGGTTCCCATCACCATGCAGACCAAAAGCGAGGAGAATCCGACCGTGACCGCACCGATTTTCCATTCCAGCATGGCAAGTCCCACGGCGAGGAACACGAAGCCGACCGAGATACTCATACGCTTGCTGCGGGAGTGGAAGAAACGCTCGATGAAGGTAAAGAGCAATCCGAGCACAGCGCCCAGCACCAGCGAGACAAAAACCTCCACCAGCGGGTTGACCAGCACCGACACCATGTCGATGTGTCCGCTTTCCAGCGCTTTGGCAATGCCGAAGGAGACGGCGAACACGATAAGTCCTACCACGTCATCCAGTGCCACGACAGGGAGCAGGACGCTGGTGACGGGACCCTCCGCTTTGTACTGCTTGATAACCATCAGCGTGGCGGCGGGGGCGGTGGCTGTTGCGATCGCACCCAGCGTGATGGCGGCTGCCAGCGGCAGCTGCTCCGGAATGATAAAATGCAGTCCGATCAGCGCGATATCTACGAACAGAGTCGCCGTGACTGCTTGAAATACCGCGATGACGGTTGCCTGCTTGCCGGTCTTTTTCAGGCTGGACAGGCGGAATTCATTGCCCATGGTAAAGGCGATGAAGCCCAGCGCCACGTCCGAGATGATATCGTAATTTCCGACGTCCTCCGACGAGATAAAGCCCAGACCGGGAACGCCCAGCTGCCCGAGACAGTAGGGACCGATGAGGATACCGGCTACGAGGTAGGCGGTCACGGCTGGCAGATTCCAGATTTTCGTCAGTCTTGACATGAGCAGACCGGCGAACAGTGCGACGGACAGTGCCAGCAGAGTATGTAACACATCCATGAGAAAAAGCCTCCGGGTCGGGACACGACCGTAATAATGTTGAGGGCACCTTTGGCAGGGGAACGCCGGCAATGCAGGATTCCCCTGATGCACAATATATTATTATAGCAAATGCCCTGCCGGAAGTCAATGGGCAAACAACCGAAAAGAAACGTGCGCAGGAGAAAAAAACAGGTAATTTTTCGTCTCACCGTCGGGGGGGCCACCGACGGCACGGTTTATCCAAATGCGACGAGGATGTTCAACTGGGACGCTATATTTATAGCGACTTCCAAAATAGCAGTCACCCTTGACAATCGCAGCAAAGAGTGGTACAATATGTAACAGGGAGATGAGAAAAATGGGCAAAATGCTGCACAATGCGGGGCAGAAAGCAACTGCTGAACGGCGAGGACAAACAACACATATCACGCCGCAGGCATAGAGCTGCGGTATCTGCCGCCGTACAGCCCCGATATGAATCCGATTGAGATGCTGTGGTCGAAGGTAAAGGCGCTTTTGCGCAAATGGGAGTGCCGGACTGCCGAACTCTTGCCTAAAACCGTCTCCTGCGCGCTTTTGTGCGT
>OBLG01002800.1_pt1 | contig 10216 bp, 8 predicted proteins | sample 1517451 | NCBI WGS metagenome assembly OBLG01 (sample SAMN04571694, study PRJEB22368) | human gut metagenome | biome: human gut; material: stool | host: Homo sapiens | place: Luxembourg | collected 2012-06-29 | reverse complement strand
CCGTAACCCCATTGAAACGATCGCTCCGCGAAGGGGTACGGCACTGTACGCCGAGCTTATACCGCACCCAAAAGGCTCCCTCTTGGAGGGAGTTATATTGCGATTTATACCCGCCTACCCCCTCAGCTTCTCCGTATCCAGTTTATCGAACCCCTTCAGCACGGGGTAGAGTTCGTTTGCTATTTTGTCCACGCCGCCCACGTCGTCGCTTTCTATGTTCAGCGGCATCAGCGGCTCGTGCAGGGACATTCTCAAAAGGCACCAGCCGTTGCCGCGCTCGGGGGAGAAGTTCACGCGCACGCCTTCAAAATTGTCTCCTGCAAGGCTCACGCCGTCCTGCGCCTTGGCCCAGTCCGTAAGCGCGGCAATAACGCTTTCGCCATACGGCCTGAAATCCTCTGTGTTCAGCGCCATGCGGTATTCGCGCGCTTCCTTAGGCTCGCGCAGGTCGGCTATCATGGCGCTCAGGCTTTCGCCCCTGTCCTTCGCGCGGGAAAGCTCGATGAGCAGCTTTACCATAAGGTACGCCCCGTCATCAAGAAAATAATTCTCCTTCAGCGCGCCGTGGCCGCTCGTCTCCATGGCAACCTGCGCGTCCTGACCGGCGTTGTTCAGGCGTATGGCCTCGTTTATAACGTTGCGGTAGCCGCGCATAAAGCGGCGGTGTATGCCGCCGTGCGCCGCAATGAATTCGGCAAGGCCGGTGGAGGTGATGGAGTCTGTCACTATCGTGGTGCCCGGGTGTTCGTTCAGCTCTATCGCCGCTATCATGGCAATAAGCCTGTTGCGGTTCAGCTCCCGCCCGTCGCTGAGCACCGCGCCCGCGCGGTCAACATCCGTATCGAATATAATGCCCAAATCGGCATGGGTTTGCTTGACACCATTTATGATGTATGCCATTGCACGCTCGTCCTCCGGATTTGGCGCATGGTTGGGGAAATGCCCGTCCGGCTCGGTAAAAAGGCTGCCCGCCGTGTTCGCGCCGAGGGGTATGAGCACATCCCTTTCAAAGAAGCCGCCCGCGCCGTTACCCGCGTCTATTATTATGCGCATTCCTTCAAGCGGCCGCTCCTTGTTTGTGCCGCGGCGTATCGCGCCCACAAGCTGCGCCGCGTATACGCCCATGAAGTCTATCTTCTCCGCGGCAAAGGCCGTATTCGCGCCGTCGGCATAAAGCGTTTCGGCAAGGGTCAAAATTTCCTTTATGTCCGCCTTTTCAAAGCCGCCCCCGGCCGTAAAAAACTTGAAGCCGTTGCGCTCATAGGGCAAATGGCTTGCCGTGGCCATAACGGAGCCGTCGAACATAAAGCCTTCGGTAACGGTCGCCATGAACATGGCGGGCGTTGTGGCAAGGCCCGCGTCATAAACGCGCGCGCCCTCCGCATTCAGCCCCGCGCCCAGCGCCGCGCAGAGCATTTCGCCCGAAAGGCGGGAATCCCGCCCCATGCACACGCGGATATCGTCTTTATTAAGCTTTGCCTTCAGCACGCGCGCGAAGGCACGGCCTATTGCATACGCCGCAGCGGGCGTAAGGTCAACGCTCCTGCCGCCCTCGGTTTGTATCGCAACGCCGCGAATATCGCTGCCGTTCTGCAATTTTGCAAGCTGCATATTCATCCTCCCATAAAAAAGGCGGGAGATGCCCCGCCCGTGATATTATTGTTTATTCAAGGCCGCACAGCAGCCTGTACAGCGGCTTTATGGTACTGAACGCCGCAATAAGGTCGTCCTTCAGCTCCGGCTCAAGCGTGCGCTTAACATTGGGGCAGAAGAAGCTCCAGCCAAGGCTTTTGCGGTTGAGATAGGGCTTCAGCCTTTCGTCCGCGTCCTTAAATCTGTCCCGCTTGAACATATCGCCTTCAAGGTGCATGCCCGCATTCTCAACGGCCTTTGCATACTTCAGGAACGCCGTGGGCTTGGCCTGTATGCGCGCGCGGAATGCCGCCATAAGCTCCGTATTCGGGGAATATATCCCAACGCCGTAGCCGTAGCCCGCGGGCTGAATTTCAAAATAAAGGCCGAAGCATTCGCCTACCGATTCGCCCCTGTGCTTAAAGCAAAGCCACGCATGGTTGCGATAGGGCAGCTTATTCGCGCTGAAGCGCGTGTCCCTGTTCAATCGGGACACAACGCCCATAAGATTTGTATTGAACAGCGGGTCTATATCAAGCGCCGTTTGGCTCAGCTCCATGGCAAGCGCGCGCATAGGATCGCGCACGCCGTCATAATAGCGCTGCCTGTTCGCGTCCACAAAGGCCTTTTCGTTATTGAACTCCAGCTCCATCAAAAAGCGGTATCCGTCCGCCGTAAAGCCCGTAAAGGTCGATAACTGCGCCATGCTACGCTATCTGTCCTCCCTGAAATATGCCAAGCCCAGCGATGCGGGCGGCTGGCTTTCCTTGCTGCGCCTGAGGGACACAACTATAAGCACCAGCAGCGTGACCACATAGGGCAGCATTTTGAATATTTCCTGGCTGGAACGGGTAAGCCCGGGCAGGTAATAATATACCCAGCTCAAAAGCCCGAAAAGATACGCGCCCCAAATTGCGCGGTTTGGCTTCCACGTGGCGAATATAACAAGCGCCACCGCAAGCCAGCCAAGCTTTTCTATGCTGCCGTCCGTCGCCCAGGTGCCCTTTATATAATCCATTGTGTAATAAAGCCCGCCAAGGCCGGATATGCCCGCGCCCACGCAGGTTGCGACATATTTATATTTGGTAACGTTTATGCCCGCAGCGTCCGCCGTTGCGGGGTTTTCGCCAACGGCCCTCAGGTTGAGGCCCACGCTCGTGCGGTTAAGGAACCACTTCACCGCAAGGGCAATTATTATGGCAACGTAGGCAAGGAAGCCATAGAAGAAGAACATTTCGCCGAAAACACCCGTGCTGTCGGACAAAAAGGGAATCTTGGTGCGGTAAACGCCGCTGGTGAAGGCAACGGAAATCTGGCCCGCACCGCCGGCCATTTTGTTAAGATTGCCGCCGAAAAGGTTGGCGAAGCCGCTGCCGAATATGGTCAGCGTAAGGCCGGTAACGTTCTGGTTGGCGCGCAGGGTTATTGTTAAAACGGAATATATAAGCCCGCCTATCATGGACATTACGAATGCCGCCGCAAGCGTTACCAATATTGCAACGGCCGGAACGGGATTCGCCGTGCCGTTTTCATACAAAAACGCAGCTATAAGCCCCGCAATGCCGCCCATGTACATTATGCCCGGCACGCCAAGGTTAAGATTGCCGCTCTTTTCGGCAAGTATTTCGCCCACTGCACCGAAAAGTATTACCGTGCCGAAATATACGGCCGCCTGAAAAAGGGAAACGATCTGGCTCATTTATTTTCCGTCTCCTTTCGCGCGGTGCGGAAATGCACCTTGAAATTGATGAAGAATTCACTGCCCAGTATAAAGAAGAGTATCATGCCCTTTATCATTTCGGATACGAAATCGTTAAGGTCGAACTGGGAAGCAATTTCGCTTGCGCCGCGCTGAAGGAATACCAGCAGCGACGATACGCCAAGCATTATGAACGAATTAAACTTGGAAAGCCAGGCGACTATTATGGCCGTGAAGCCGCGCCCGCCGGCTGTGCTTGTTGAAATGGTGTGTCCTGCGCCGGCAACGGCGATGAAGCCCGCTATGCCGCAGATTGCGCCGGATATCATAACGGTGCGGATTATAACGCGCTTAACGTTTATTGCGGCGTAGCGCGCGGTGTTTGTGCTTTCGCCCACAACGGCGATTTCAAAGCCCTGCTTGCTGTATTTAAGATAAAGATACATTGCAACGGCAATGAGCATGACTATTATGACGTTTAGCATATACTGCTGGCCGAAAATGCTGGGGAACCAACCGGCGTTTGTAGTCGGGTTGATTATGCCAACGGTGTTGGAGCCGTAGGGATTTTCCCACTTTGAAACGCAGAAGGACGTTATCTGAAGCGCGATATAGTTCATCATAAGCGTGAAGAGCGTTTCATTGGTGTTCCAGCGTGCCTTGAACACGGCGGGTATAAGCCCCCATATTGCGCCAGCAAGCGCGCTTAGCACAAACATTATCAAAAGCACAGGCGCAAGAGGCATATTCGGCGCAAGATAAATCATGCAGGCCGCGGCCGCAACGCCGCCGACCAAAACCTGGCCTTCGCCGCCTATGTTCCAAAAGCGCATTTTGAACGCGGGCGCAAGGCCCACGCCTATGCACAGCAGCATCATGATTTCGCGTATGGTCGTCCATACGCGCCTGGCGGAGCCGAAAGCGCCCTTGAACATTGCGCCGTAAATTTTGAGAGGGTTAAGGCCGGTAAGCGCATAAAGTACGATTGCGCATACCACCAACGCCGCCGCAAGGCCTATCGCGCGGATGGCAAGATTATGCCAAAGGGGCAGCGTGCCGCGCTTGGTTATGTGAACGAGCGGCTCGTGCTTTTTTGCTTTACTCATTTGCGTTCTCCTTTCCGCTAAGCCTTGTCATCAGCAATCCAACCTCTTCCTTCCTTGCGCTGCGGCCGTTCACTATTCCGCTGACCTGGCCGGCGCACAGCACCACTATCCTGTCGCAAAGCTCAAGCAGAACGTCCAAATCCTCGCCAACGTATATTACCGCTGCGCCCTTCGCCTTCTGCTCGTTGAGCAGGTGATATATGGTATACGAAGTGTTTATGTCCAATCCGCGCACGGCGTATGCCGTCATAAGCAGCGAAGGCTCCGCCGCTATTTCGCGGCCCACCAATATTTTCTGCACGTTGCCGCCGCTCAGCCGCCTGAGCGGAGTGCCAAGGTTAGGCGTTACGACCTCCAGCTCTTCAACTATTTTATTCGCGCGCTCGCGCGGGTGCTTCCTGTCCGCAATGGGGGACTTGCCGGATTTATAGCTTCTCAGCATTATGTTATCCACCAAATCCATGCTGCCGACAAGGCCCATGCCGAACCTGTCCTCCGGCACAAATGCAAGGCCTACGCCGCTTTTGTATATATCCTCCGGATCGCGCCCGACCAATTCGGATGCTTCCTTATCCGGCGGAATGAACATTATGCTCGAGCCTTCCTCCGGATCCTGCAGGCCGGCTATAGCCTCAAGCAGTTCCCTCTGCCCGCTGCCGGATATGCCCGCTATGCCCAGTATTTCCCCGCCGTAGGCCGTGAAGCTCACGTTTGAAAGCTTCTTCACGCCGTCCGCATCCTTTACGGTAAGGTTTTTCACTATAAGGCGCTCGGTAAGGCCGTTAGGCTCGGGCCTGTCTATATTCAGCGTGGTGGCCTTGCCCACCATCATGTCCGTAAGCTGCTGCGGGTTGGTTTGGCTTGTGGGTACCTCGCCTATGTATTCGCCCTTTCTAAGCACCGCCACGCGGTCGCTTATTTCCATAACCTCGTGCAGCTTATGGGTTATTATAACAATGCTCTTCCCGTCCGCCTTCATGTTGCGCATAACGGCGAAAAGCTTCTCCGTTTCCTGCGGGGTAAGCACGGCGGTGGGTTCATCCAATATCAAAATGTCTGCCCCGCGGTAAAGCACCTTAACTATTTCAAGCGTCTGCTTTTCGGAAACGGACATATCATATACTTTTTTATCCGGATCTATAACAAAACCGTAGCGATCGCATATTTCCTTGACCGCCCTGCGCACGCCGTTCAAATCGAGCACGGCTTTTTCGTTAAGGCCAAGGATAATGTTTTCCGCCGCGGTAAACACATCCACCAGCTTAAAATGCTGATGTATCATGCCTATATGTAGATCCAACGCATCCTTTGGGGAGGCGATGCTTACCTCCTCCCCGTTAACATATATCTGCCCGCTGTCGGGGAAATATATGCCGGAGAGCATATTCATAAGGGTTGTTTTTCCGCTGCCGTTTTCGCCAAGGAGGGAAAGTATCTCGCCCCGGTGTATTTCCAGCGTAATGTTGTTGTTGGCTACCACATGCGAAAACGTTTTTGTAATGTTTACCATGCGTACTGCTAAGTTAGCTTCCAATTCAGTGTACCTCGTGCGTATAAGTTTATGGGGGAGATAAAGCCCAATGCGTATCCGATATGCTCAGATATACTATTATAAAATATATTCCGCCAAAAGAAAAGTAGGGAAAGCGGCAAAAGCCGCCTTCCCTAAAGGATTTTTTTGAATCAGTTGTTGTTCAGCTCGTTTATGCCCTTTTCAACCTCGGCAACCTTCTCGGCGGTGCCGGCGGCGCAGCTTTCGCCCAGCTTGGATATCATGTTGGCGCCTTCGGCATAGCCCTTGGCCCAGTCGGTCGCTATATCCTCGCCCTTAAGCGCGCAATTGAACGCATAGGTGTAATATACGCTCCAGTCGTTCTGGGCGCTGGTCAGCGCGGCGGTGGGGGCGGAGGGCAGCATGTCTATATTGTAGCCCACGCAGTACACGGTGGTGCCGGCTTCCTGAGCGGCCTGGCAGGCAGAGGGAGCGCCGGTGGAGTCCGCATGCTGGCTGATTATGATGCAGCCGCGGGACATGAGGGTGTTGGCGGCTTCGCCTTCAGCTACCGGATCAAACCAGGAGCTGGTATAGAGAACGTCCATAACAACGTTGGGAACTATGCTCTGCACGCCAAGGAAGAAAGCGGTGTAGCCGGAAACAACCTCGGCATAGGGGTATGCGCCAACGTAGCCAATCTTTACGTTGCCGTTTTCGTCCATGTTATCGGCGGCAACCTTACCGTCGTTCACAAGCTCCTGCAGCTTCATGCCGGCAACAACGCCGGAAACATAGCGGGATTCATAGGTGTTGCAGAAAGCGTTCTTGAAGTTCTTCAGTCCGCTCAGGGCCGCGGTGTCGCCGGTCATGGAGGCGAACACTACGTCCGGATTTTCGGTAGCGGCCTGCTGCATATAGGCCTGATGGCCGTAGCTGTCGGAGAAAATGTGGGTGCAGCCGGCTTCAACAAGCTCGATAGCCGCATCGTGGCACTTCTCGTCCTCGGGTACGTTGTATTTCCATACAACATGGTCGGTGTCGTTGGGGATGCCGCAGTTTTCAAGGGCCTTCTTGATGCCGTTGATGTGGGCTTCGTCATAGCCGGTATTCTCGTCGTGTACGAGGATAACGCCTATTTTCACGTCCTTGTTGCCTTGGGTGTTGTTGGTCTCGCTGCTGCACGCTACCAGGCTCAGGGCAAGCACCAGTACGAGAGCGACCGCAATCAGCTTTTTCATGTTTGTTTCTCCTCCTGTTGTGTTTATTTGGGGATAATTTTATGCTTACCGCCGCGCCTGACTTTTGCCCTGTCCGGCGGGCGGGGCAAAGCTTATATTATGCCGGAAGCCTCCAGCGCTTCTATGCTCGGTGCACACTTATGCGGCCGGCCCGCCGCACGCAGCGCGTTCTTCACGTCCTTCAGTCCGCTGCCGGTGCTTATGGTGGTCACGGTCTCGTTGGGCTTTATTATGCCCTGCTGCACCGCCTTCATAACGCCCGCGCTTGCCGTTACGCCCGCAGGCTCGCCGAAAACGCCTTCGCTGCGGCCCAGTATGCCCATCGTGGCAAGAATATCCTCATCGCTCACGGCAATCCATGCGCCGTTAGACGCGCTTACCGCGCGCAGCGCCTTTTTCGGGTTCCTCGGCACGCCTACGGCGATTGAATCGGCAAGCGTGTTTTCCTCCGCCGGGATAAGGTCGCGGTTCTCCCGCGCCGCATCCACGAACGGGCAGCAGCCCGTGGACTGCACGCCAAGTATTTTGGGTATGCGCTCTATGAAGCCAAGCTCATACAAATCATGGAAGCCGTTATATACGCCGCCTATGGTGCAGCCGTCGCCCACGGAAACGGCCACCCAATCGGTAACGTTCCAGTTGAGCTGCTCCGCAATTTCAAGCGCAACGGTCTTTTTGCCTTCGGTAAGGGTGGGATTTATGCCGGCGTTTCTATTATAATAGCCGTATTTATCTATCGCCGCGCGGGAAAGCTCGAACGTTTCGCGGTAATTGCCCTGCACGCTTATTACCTTCGCGCCGAATATCATAAGCTGAGCCACCTTGCCCTCCGGCGCGCGCTCCGGCACGAATATGACGGCCTTAACGCCCATGCGCGCCGCGTTGCCCGCAAGGGAGCTTGCGGCGTTGCCGGTGGAGGAACAGGCTATGGTATCGTATCCAAGCTCCAGCGCCTTAGCCACGGCCACGGCGCTTGCCCTGTCCTTGAGCGAGGCTGTGGGGTTAAGCCCATCGTCCTTGATATAGAGCGCCTTTATGCCAAGCTCCGCACCCAGCTTATTGGAAGGATAGAGCGGGGTCCAGCCAACGCGCAGAAAACGAGAAAAGTCCCGCGGCTGCACCGGCATAAGCGGCGCATAGCGGAACATTGAATTATCGTGATTATCGGCAAGGCTCTTTTTGGTAAAGCCCTTTTTTATATAGTCATAGTCGAACAAAATGTCCAGTATGCCCTTTTCGCCGCAATGGGGGCAGGTCATCTGCTCCCGATACGGCATAACTCGCCCGCAAACGGTGCATCGTACTCCGGCAATGTGGTCCATAGCGTCCCCCTTCGGTGCATATCGCAAAAAGTTTGGATAATTTACTCATTCAACAAAATTTTTAGGCTAATCTCTTTATTTTTTAGCCCCAATTAGTACTTTCACATTATAACTGATTATGTTAAAATGTGCAACAGGCATAAATAATTGTTTTAGTCTAACTAATTTTTAGCTTGGAGGTATAACCATGGATAAGAAACTATCAAATGTAACCGAACGTTTCCTGCGCTATGTCAAGGTGGATACGCGCTCGGCAGACGGCGTGGAGAGCATCCCCAGCACGCAAAAGCAGTTTGACCTTGCCCGCATGATAGAGGCGGAGATGAAGGAGATTGGCCTTGAGGACGTTAGGCTGGACGGGCATTGCTATGTATACGGCTTCATACCCGCAACGGATGCAAGCCTGCCCACGCTCGGCTTCATCGCGCATATGGACACGGTTGAATGGGCAGGTGAGCAGAGCGTGAACCCCCGCATAGTTGAAAGCTACGACGGCGAAAGCATAAGACTGAACGATTCCGTCAGCATAGACACGGAAGTTTTTCCGTACATGAAGGCGCTTGCCGGGCAGGATTTGATAGTTACGGACGGCACAACGGTGCTTGGCGCGGACGACAAGGCGGGCGTTGCGGAGATAATGACAATGGCCGAGACGCTTATAAAGGATAAGTCCGTACGCCACGGCAGGATAGCAATAGGCTTCACGCCGGACGAGGAGGTGGGCAACGGGGCCACGCTTTTCGACGTGAAGGGCTTCAATGCGGACTTTGCATACACCGTTGACGGCGGCCCGATAGGCGAAATAGAATACGAAAACTTCAACGCCGCAAGCGCAAAGGTGCTCGTGCACGGCCAAAACATACACCCCGGCGGGGCGAAGGACAAAATGGTCAATTCCATACATGTTTTTGAGGAGTTCAACGCGCTTCTGCCCGCGTTCGAGCGGCCTGAGCACACGGAAGGCTACGAAGGCTTCTTCCACCTTGGCAGCATAGAGGGCAGCGTGGAGCAGACGAAGGCAAGCTATATAATACGCGACCACGACATGGCAAGGTTTGAAGCGCGCAAGGAGCTCATGCGCCGCGCGGCGGACTTCATAAACGCACGCTACGGCGAAGGGACGCTGGAGCTTACGCTGAAGGACAGCTATTATAACATGAAGGAAAAGATACTGCCGCACATGCACCTGATAGACACGGCGAAGGCGGCGATGGAGACGCTTGGCATAGTTCCCGAAATAGTGCCCATACGCGGCGGCACGGACGGCGCGCGCCTTTCCTACATGGGCCTGCCCTGCCCCAATCTTTGCACCGGCGGCTATAACTTCCACGGCAACAAGGAGTTCATAAGCATCCAAAGCCTTGAAAAAATGTGCGAGCTGCTGCTTGAGATAGTGAAGAAAACGTATGCGGAGTAAATAAATTCTTTTTACTCCCTCAGTCAATCCGCCTTACGGCGTATTGCCAGCTCCCTCTAAGAGGGAGCCCTTTGGTTTGTTCAATCGCCGCCCAAAAGCTGTCCCCGTTTATGGGGAAAGTGGCTGCGAGTGTAACGAGCAGACTGAGGGGTTGCAACGAGGCTTCTGTTGTTTACGTCAACCCCTCAGTCAATCCGCCTCACGGCGTATTGCCAGCTCCCCGTAAAGGGGAGCCTTTTGGTACTGTCCAAACTCGGCGTACAGTGCCGTACCCCTTCGCGGAGCGATCGTTTCAATGGGGTTACGG
>OBLG01002773.1_pt1 | contig 10276 bp, 11 predicted proteins | sample 1517451 | NCBI WGS metagenome assembly OBLG01 (sample SAMN04571694, study PRJEB22368) | human gut metagenome | biome: human gut; material: stool | host: Homo sapiens | place: Luxembourg | collected 2012-06-29 | reverse complement strand
CTACGCCGGTCTCGGCGTGGAAGCCAATCCATCCATCGCGGGACCCATGATCAACCGCTTCAACAATCTGATTCCGGACGGCAGCGAGGGTCTGCTGGGCGCCGTGCGCACGGCGCTGGTAAACCCCGGCTACCTGCTGACCCAGCTGTTCACCACATCGAAAAACGGATGGGAAAAGTTCATTTACGTCCTGCAGATGATTCTGCCGCTCGGCTTTATCCCGTTCTGCTCCCGTAAGCCCTCGCGCTGGCTGCTGCTGACCCCCTGGCTAATGAATCTGCTGACCATGTACCAGTATCAGTACGACATCGGGTTCCAGTATCACTACGGCATCTCGGCGTTCCTTGTCTATGCCATGATCCTGAACCTGCCGGAGCTGAGGACACCTACGCGGCGGGGTCTGCTGTCTTTCGGGGCGGTGGCGTGCTGCTGCATCTACCTTGTGACCGTCATCCCCAGGCTCGGTTCCGGTATCGACCGCTGGAACAGCGGCAAGGATACCTACCGGCAGATGGACGAGATTCTGGATACCCTGCCGGAGGACGCCTCGCTGTGCGTCTCGACCATGCTTCTGGCGCACGTGCATGACCGCGATGTGCTGTATGAGGTGGGGTACAACATCACAACCGTCACGAAGGACGGCGTAAAGCAGAAGGGACTTATCCACGACGACGCAGACTATGTTGTGCTGGATCAGCGCTACAATAACACCGACTACCTGAACGTGTACCTTGCAAACGGCTATGAAAAGGATCCGGACTACGCGCAGTATGAGAAGCTGATTCTTGTCCTGCGGCGGGTCGCGGCGTAACGCCGGCGGGCGTAAGCGCCTATACTGAAACCGAAACACAAGGAGGTTTTTGCCATGTCGCATTTTGAATCCGTCGGGACGTCCGCCCTTGCGGGCGATCTGATCCAGCGCATCGGGGACGGCTGGATGCTCATTTCGGTCGCCAACCGGGAAACCGGCATCCCCAATACCATGACCGCCAGCTGGGGCACGGTGGGCGTGCTGTGGAACAAGCCGGTGCTGACCTGCTTTATCCGTCCGCAACGCTTTTCCTACCCGCTCGCCTGCCGCGAGGCGAGGATGTCCTTTGCATTCCTGCCGGAGCAGTACCGCGCGGCGTTGCAGTACTGCGGCGCACACAGCGGGCGGGACGGCGACAAATTTGCCGCCGCCGGACTGACGCCCGCCTTCACATCGGATGACGACCCGGTTCCCTACCCCGCCGAGGCATCCCTGGTCGTGGTAGGGCGCAAGCTGTACGAGGACGACCTGCGGGAAGGTAATTTCCTTGATCCTGCCCTGTTCCGCAACTATCCCCACAAGGATTTCCACCGCTTCTTCATCTGCGAAATCGAGCAGGTGTTGGCGAAGCGGGAAGGGTGACAGTCACACAAGGTGACAGTCACGCAAGTGACCGTCACGCAAAAAAGAAAGGAAAACGCCATGCAAACCCGTACCGAACACGATTCCATGGGCGAGATACAGGTGCCCGCAGACCGCTACTGGGGTGCGCAGACACAGCGCAGTCTGGACAATTTCCGCATCGGTGAGCGGATGCCTGCCGAGATTATTCACGCCTTCGGTCTGCTCAAGAAAGCCGCCGCGCTGGCAAACCGGGAGCTTTGCCCCGCCCGCATGACCGAGGAGAAGCTGACCGTCATCCGGCAGGCGTGCGACGAGGTCGCCGCCGGAGCGCTGGATGACCACTTCCCGCTGGTCGTATTCCAGACCGGGAGCGGCACGCAGACCAACATGAACGCCAACGAGGTCATCAGCGCGCGTGCGAATGAGCTTGCGGGGCAGCGGCTCTGCCATCCCAACGATGACGTGAATATGTCACAGTCCTCCAATGACACCTTCCCCACTGCCATGCACATCGCGGCACGGCTGGCTGTCCTGCACAGCCTGCTCCCGGCGATGGATCGCATGATCGCCGAGCTGATTCGCCTGGAGGAGGATAACCGCGGCATCGTCAAGACCGGTCGCACGCACCTGCAGGATGCCACGCCCATCGCCTTCTCGCAGGAAATATCCGGCTGGCGCGGAATGCTGGAGACAGATCGGCGGCAGATTCTCTCTGCCGCCGAAGAGCTGGCGCATCTGGCACTGGGCGGGACTGCCGTCGGCACCGGACTGAACGCCCCGGCTGGATTTGACGCCCGCACGGCAGAAATACTGTCCGGGCTGACCGGCGAGCACTTTATTCCGGATCCCAACAAATTTCACGCGCTGACCTCCAAGGATGAGTTGGTCTTTGCGCATGGAGCGCTGAAAGCGCTGGCTGCCGACCTCATGAAAATCGCCAACGATGTGCGGTGGCTGGCAAGCGGTCCGCGTTGCGGGCTGGGTGAGATCCGCATCCCGGAGAACGAACCGGGGTCGTCCATCATGCCCGGCAAGGTCAATCCGACTCAGTGCGAGGCTGTCACCATGGTAGCGGTGCAGGTCATGGCAAACGATGTTGCTGTCGGACTGGCGGCATCGCAGGGCAATTTTCAGCTCAACGTGTTCATGCCGGTCTGCATCGACAACTTCCTGCGTTCCGCCCGCCTGCTGACGGCGGCGATCGACTCCTTCCGGATCCACTGCCTTGCGGGACTCACAGCCGACCGCGAAAGAATGGCACACAATCTGCACGCCTCGCTCATGACCGTGACGGCGCTGACCCCCTACATCGGCTACGAGAACGCGGCGCGTGTCGCCAAGCTCGCCCACCGGGACTCGGTCACCCTGCGTGACGCCTGCCTGTCACTGGGCTACATGACCGCTGCGGAATTTGACCGCGTGTTCCACCCGGAGCAAATGATCTGAGCAGCCCCGCGCAGTTGTTCCATTGCCATGGTGAAAGTCTGAACAGCGTATTTCGGCGATTGAGTCGGTCACAAAGGGTGTTTCCGGACATCAAATCCGGATAAAAGGGCTGTATCCGGCAGCGCACGACATCATCAAAAATGATGGAGGTTACATACAATGGATGAAGCAATCAAGAAAAAAGCAATTGTACAAGCAATGTCGGAGATTGAATGCTATCCGATCATTCAGGAAGACACCGATGTTCAAGAATACACTAAAGTCCCTTTGGGACAAATTTCTGCTATGGGAGCAATATTTGCCTCTGTTGCACCGGCGCTTCAAAATGCTGTTCAAAACATGACAACATCTGGCGTGGGTGAAAAACTTTACAAAATGATTGTTCCGAATGGAATAAAGGGCACAGTTAATTCGGTTGGTAATATCACTAACACCAGCGGTACAATCATTGGGCGCGCAAGATTTGTCGAAGCAGGCGCATCCACCGCAGGAACCGTTGCCCAGATAGATCCCACGGTCTTGCTTATGGCTGTTGCTATCACAGCTGTAACTAAAAAGCTCGATCAAATAGAAGCAGCACAGAAGGATATTATCGAATTTTTACAGTTGAAGGAAAAGGCAAAGCTGAGGGGGAATATTGCCGTTTTACAAGAAATCCTATACGAATACAAATATAATTGGGATAACGATAAATATAAGAACAACAAGCATATTCAAGTTCAGGAAATCAAGCGTGATGCTGAACAGAGCATAATTCTCTGCCGTAGTCAAATTGAAAAGAATGTCCGCAAGAAAGGCTGGTTACACAGCGACCAAAACGTCAAAGCAAAAATTCAAAAAGTTCAGGATGAGTTTAAGGATTATGAGCTTGCGATGTACATTTTCTCCTTCTCGTCATTCCTTGAGGTAATGTTGCTTGAAAATTTTGGCTCGGAGTATCTGAATACGGTTACAGATAAGATTCAGTCGTATGCCAGTAAGTACCATGACCTTCGTGAGGAGTGTTATCAGATGATAGAAGGTGATTCCAAAACCTCTATCGAAGCGTATACTTTGAAGGGATTTGCAAGTTTGAGCAATTTGCTGGGAAAGGGTATTGCAAAGATACCAAAAATCAGCGACACTCAAATGGGTGAGAAATTTATTGAGTTAGGTGACAAGGTGCAAAACAAAAGCGAAAAACGTACCGAAAGCACTATGGAATTTTTTGCGCATGAACAATGTACCTGTGTGAATCCGTTCATTGATAATATAAACATGGTGAACAGAATCTACAACGAGCCCATCGAATTGCTTTTCGACAACGAAAATATATATTTCAGTTTGCCCGAAAGGCGTGTTCATAGCAACTTCCGAAATAATAGCCACCCTTGACAATTGCAGCAAAGAATGGTACAATATGGCATATGGGGTAGGAATATAAGAAAAATGGGCAAAATGCCGCATAATGAGGCGAGGGAGTTGCTGGTTGAGAGCTACGAAAAACGCATAACGCCGAGGAGATCGCCGAGATATTTGGTGTGAACAAATATACCGTCTACCACTCAAGGAAGCGGCAGAAATGCTTCGTGCCGCAGGCATAGAACTGCGGTATCTGCCGTGGTACCGTCCCGGCATGAATCCGATCGAGATACTGTGATCGAAGGTAAAAGTGCTTTTGCGCCAATGGGAATGCCGGGTTTCCGGACTTTTGCCGAAAATGGTGTCCCGGGCGTTTTCCGGCGTCAGTCGGCAGGATTGTACAGGCTGGTTTGTCATAGATGGATATTGTCTGTGAGTTTGGGCGTTTCTATAGAATACACATGTGGAAGTGGAATGCAATTGAAGTGGGAGATATTGCAAGATGTATAAAAACGTTATAAAGAGACTTATTGACTTTATTCTGTCGAGCATTGCCATAATCGTTTTGGCACTGCCGATGCTGATTATCTCTATTGTGATAAAGATAGACGATCCAGGTCCGGTTCTATTTAAGCAGAAACGAGTCGGTAAGAAGAAAAACGGCGAGATTACATATTTTATGATCTGGAAGTTTCGCAGCATGAAGGTATCCACACCGCGCGATACCCCTACACATCTTCTTGATAATCCGGAACAGTATATTACCCGTGTCGGTCGCTTTATCCGCAAGACCAGTCTTGATGAACTTCCTCAGTTTTATCAAGTGTTCACATCGAAACTGTCTATAGTTGGTCCCAGACCCGCTTTATGGTCGCAAGAGGATTTAGTGGCAGAGCGTGAGAAGTACGGAGCGAATGATCTTAAACCCGGCATCACAGGATGGGCGCAGATCAATGGTAGAGACGAGCTTGAAATTGATGTGAAAGCAAAGTTTGACGGTGAGTATGCCGCTGCCTTGAACGCAGGAAAATTCAAAGGCTTTGCGATGGATGTGAAGTGCTTCTTCGGAACCATTGTAAGTGTACTAAAGTCTGACGGTTTTGTCGAGGGTGGTACAGGAGAGATGAAGAAACAAGAAGAAGAGAATATTGAGCAAAAGGTGACAACAAAATGAAATTAGTAAGCGTTGTTGTTGCCACATATAAACGAGAAGCAGAACTCAAAAACGCACTTGAATCTTTAGCCAAACAAACTTATCCCAACATGGAAATTGTTTTGGTTGATGACAACGGTAACGATGAGTGGAACAGTAAAGTATCAGAAACAGTAGAAGTGTTTCGAAATCGCTACCCTAAGATCAAATTAGAGTGTATTGTAAACAATTCCAATCAAGGTTCTTCAAAAACGCGAAATATTGGCATACATTCGGCTCATGGCGACTATATAACATTTTTGGATGATGATGACATCTACCTGCCGGATAAGATACGCAAACAGGTAGAGTTTATGGAAACGAATCAATGCGATTATTCGATCACTGATTTGATCCTTTACAACAAGGATGACAAAAAAATCAACAGGCGAATTAGATCTTATATTAAAGAAACGACTGTAGAATCACTAAGATTGTATCATCTGAAGTATCACATGACCGGAACGGACACAATAATGTTCAAAAAAGAGTATCTAATCCAAATCGGTGGTTTTGCGCCAATAGATGTAGGTGATGAATTTTATTTGATGCAGAGAGCCATCGAGGAAGGCGGAAAATTTGGATACCTTCCGGGATGTGATATCAAAGCGTACGTTCATGCCGGCGACGGCGGTTTGTCAAGCGGAGATGGGAAAATTAAGGGCGAAAATGCGCTCTATGAGTACAAAAAAACTTTTTTTGATCAGTTAGAAGCAGGTGATATTAGATATATAAAAATGCGACACTACGCGGTAATTGCTTATGCTGAATTGAGACGCAAGAATTATGTAAAATTTATATCAAATGCCTTGAAATCGTTCTTTGCTTCTCCCTGTAATTTTTTCACGATATTAAAACGGTAGGAGAAGCTTATGAAAGTTATTGCATTTACTTTCAATGACGGAAGATCAGATAATTATGGGAACCTCTAAGGTTACGGGTCTGCGGGCAAAATCCATCGTATATATTGACAGTGAAATCGGAATTGATGACAAAAGAATAAAAGATCTGGGAGCGATAAAGAATGATCGTTCTTCTTTTCACTCGCCGTCTTTACGGGATTTCTATGCCTTTATATCTGGTGAAACAGATATATTGTTGCCTTTTGTACGACAAATCGGAATTCAAAGGCTTTTTCGATAAAGAAGGTACAAAAACAATAGAGCTTCGGCTGTTTGACGAGAAAAGAAGAAAAATCCAGATCGGAGACATAATTGAATTTTCAAATACTGAGACCGGCGAAAAAATCGGCGCAAAAGTAAGTGCGCAATATGTCTTTGATTCTTTTGAGTCGTTGTATAAAGAGCTGTCACTTCTGGAGTGCGGTTACACTGAAGCTGATATTGAAACTGCCTCGCCCGACGATATGAACGTGTACTATTCAAAAGATAATCAGCAGAAATACGGAGTTGTAGGAATCAGAATAGCTTTGCTATGCGGAACTTGACGGACGTACTGTTAAAGTTGCAAAATTGTCAAAGGCACGCATGTTGGAACTTGAGAATCTGTCGGCAAAAGGATATCGTCCGTGCGGTGGTGAAGTGCGGTTTGTTGTAGCATGGAAAGGCGAAAGTGACATAGAAGAAACGGCAGTTTTACTCCCCAACCTGCATTTTAAAAAAGATTGATGAGAGGATAAAAATCATGTTCGTCTGCCACGGCAATATCTGCCGCAGTCCGATGGCAGAGTTTATTTTCAAAGACCTTGCGAAAAAGAAAGGCGTGGCGGATCGCTTTTTAGTCGCTTCTTCCGCCACAAGCACGGAAGAAATTTGGAACGGAATGCGATGGCAAGCGTGCGGTGCAGTTGCAAAAGAGTGACTACGGCAAATACGATCTGTTCATTTGAATGCAAAAGAAGGGTAATTACAAGCAAACATATAAATCGCGCGTGCGACCGTTTTGACGGCAATGTGGGGCATCAGAAACTGCACCGCGGGAAAGAAAGCCCCGCCGAAGCGGGGCAAAAAACTATCTTTTTTCGATTGGAATCCAAAGCTCGCGATATCTCTGATTACGCTTATCTCCCCCATACCAATGTGTTACCACAAGCTCAGGAGCATTTTTCAACTGATATCCTGAGTTTGGCAGCCATTCGCTTGCGATTTTTTTCCTCAGCTCAAGGAATATCAGCGTTGGATACGCACATCTCTCGGTTTCAAATATCGCATAGGTGCATTTGGGAATCGTGATATTTTGATAATACCCGGCGAATTCTTTCCCCAAGACTTCATCCTTGTTGAGATTATTGCGATAATATTCGGACAACCGGCCTGCGATATAAAAGTCGTATCCGTTGTCGTCAATGTTGGTAATGACGTCAAAATTGCTTACATGATCACCCGAAAGAGCTTGGAGAATGTACTGTAACGGTCTTGTTTTTACATACATTTCTTCTTCCTGTTCTGCACGTTCTCCGGGAACGCCTGAAAAATGACGCTTATAGCCCGTCAGTATCATTTCCTCTTTTTCTTCAATTCTGTAATTCATGGTGCTACCGCCTTTCAATATAATTTGAATGGACAGGCGGGAGAAAGACTTGAGCATCTGACCATTCCTGCGCGCTTCGGATGGAGTGATGCCGTGAAATTTTTGAAATGCTTTTGCGAAGCTATCCGGAGAGTCATACCCGTATTTCATAGCTACGTCAATCACTTTTGCTTTTTCGTTTGCAAGCTCCGCGCCCGCAAGCGATAATCTGCGGAGCCGGATATACTCCCCGAGCGTGTAGCCGCAGAGTATACCGAAAATCCGCTGAAAGTGATACCCTGACGAAAAGCTTTGCTTTGCAACCTCCTCATAATCAATTTCATCTGTAAGATGATTTTCGATGTAGTTTATCGCATTTTGAATTCCACATATCCAGTCCATATTCATCCTCCTGTCAAACATATTATATCATCGCAAAAATTATATTTCCCGATATTTTATGCGGTGTTTTATCGGATATATTGTAGCATAGCTAAAAAGCAGTTGCAACAATTTTGCATATCAATAAAGCAAAAGAGGTGGAGAAGGGCGACCAGTCGCCGGTTTCTCACACCTCATCGGAAAAAGCGGATACTAAATCGTCCGCTTCCCTTCCCTCATCCAAGCTGAACAAGAGGGACGTTAACTCGCCCACTTCACTTTCCTCATCCAAACTGAACGAGAGGGACGCGGAAGCACCCACTCTATCCAGCGACAGTATAGCACAAGAAATTGATTCTGTCAATAACTTGGAAAAAAATAATCATGAAAATTTGCGAGAGAATTGACGGCAGTGTCGCCTGTTTTGCCCAAGCCGATGAAGATGTTGTCGATGATGGCACACCCCGCATACGCAATATAGAAGGATACAAGTTTGATGACAGATGACAGATGACAGATGACAATGGGAAAATTTCATCCGCATTTCCGAGATTCTGCGCATAACGGAGGAAGGGCGTCCAGGCGGGAATCGTGACCGCCCAAAGCGCAACGTTTGCGGCGGCAATGAATATGAACAGAAGAAAATCACAGTGCTTTGCAAAATTCCGCCATAGAATTTTGCTCCGATGCCGTATATCCGCATTTCAGAAAGCAATTTCCGGCTGCCTTATTGTTTTTATCCACCGAAGCTACGATAAAATCAAAGCCGTTTTCTTTGGCATATTGCTCCGCAAAATGCAAAGCAAAAATTCCCGCGCCGCACCGCTGAAGCTCTTTTGCTACAAAAAGCATGGATATGCGTGCTTTCCTTTCGCCCGATACTCCGCTAAAACGCATATAGCAGGCAGGCACGGCTCCTTTGCATATCAGAAAATGCTTTTCATCGGAATTATCGGCGGAAAGTAATTCTTTCCATTCATGTAAGCTGATATTTTCTGTTTTCAGCTCATTTTTGTTCTGAACAAACATTATCCTGACAAAATAAGCCTCATCTGACGTCGCGGGAATCACGCAAAAGCAACTCGGAATTTTGATTTCATACATTATTTCCCCGTCGTTATCTAAAAGGTTGAATGTTTTAAAAGGCTTCTCTTCAAATCCGATTGATTTCTGTAAATTTCGGCTCGGCATATTGTCCGGATCGACATAGCAGCGAAGAACAGCCGCCCCCATTTCGGAAAGGCGGCTTATCGCCATTTCTGCCATCTGCCGTGCTATTCCCATTCTCCTGTATTCCGGTGTTACAAAAAGATCGCCGTAGCACCAGAGCGAAAAATCGGTTTCGTTGCGGATGCAGTGTACCCTGCCGACAACTTCTCCTTTCGCTGTCACTGCGATTACCTCAAAACAATCGTTTTCGTCTGTAAGCCCATCGAAAACAACTTTACGCACGCAGTTTACATATTGCGACGCTGATGTTCCCCAGCACATTTGCGCAACTTTTTTTGCAAGTTCGTCGCTTAAAAATTTACTTGCCCGAATTGTGATGATTTCTTTCATTAACGTTACCTCTTTTCAAAAAAATAAAATGCTCCTGATAAAATCAAGAGCATTCCGACTGTAAAGAAACGGTATATGTCAGTCCGTGGACAAAATGGCAATTGATTTTATCATTATCAGTTCGGTCATTTTGCCCACCCCCTTTTGTATCTGAATTATACGTTGTTATTGTATCATAAATCAATCCATATGTCAAGGGTTTGATTTTGATAATTTTCAGATGTTATTCTTTGTGCAGCCTTCGCACACGGCATTTGAATCTTTGCAATACCCGTATGCCCCAATGAAAAGCGGGCGGGAACTCTGCTCTCGATGAAATGCCGCTTGCAACAACACATCATACATGGGATAAGAAGTTGTACGGTCGTATTATAACACAAAACGGGTTGTTTTTCAATGGCGAGTAAAATGTAAGGATTAAGGAACCGCTGAATAACTCGTCTCCAAATCTCCCGAGCATTCAATCATGCATAAAATGATGAATAAAACATCAAGGATCACAAGCAAAAGTC
>OBLG01002768.1_pt1 | contig 10300 bp, 7 predicted proteins | sample 1517451 | NCBI WGS metagenome assembly OBLG01 (sample SAMN04571694, study PRJEB22368) | human gut metagenome | biome: human gut; material: stool | host: Homo sapiens | place: Luxembourg | collected 2012-06-29 | reverse complement strand
GCCTTGGGCTGGCACTGGGGGCCCCGGTGTACGTCTGCGGCAAGGACATGCAGGCCAACACGGTCACCGTCGGCCCGGAGAGTGCTTTGTTCGACCGCATCGTCTATGCGGAGGATGTGAACTGGATCGCCATCCCCGAGCTGACCGGACCGCTGCGGGTCACGGCCCGCACCCGCTACCACCAGACCGAGCAGGCCGCCACTGTCTACCCGGCGGAAAACGGCTTCCGGCTGGAGTTTGAACAGCCCCAGCGCGCCCCCACGCCCGGCCAGTCGGTGGTGCTGTATCAGGGGGATGTGGTGCTGGGCGGCGGCATCATTACGAGAGTGGAAAAGTAACAAGGAGACAAAACGCAATGCAAGATCAGTATTCCCGCACCCAGCTGCTGCTGGGCGCAGAGGCAATGGAAAAGCTGCACAATTCCCGCGTGGCCGTGTTTGGCATCGGCGGTGTGGGCGGCTACACGGTGGAGGCACTGGCCCGCAGCGGTGTGGGCGCACTGGACCTCATCGACGATGATAAGGTCTGCCTGACCAACCTCAACCGCCAGATCATTGCCACCCGCAAGACCGTGGGCAAATTCAAGGTGGATGTGGCCGAGGAGCGCGTCCACGACATTGACCCGGACATCAAGGTCACTACCTACAAGACCTTCTTCGGCCCGGAGACCCAGGACAGCTTTGATTTTTCTCAGTTCGACTATGTGGTGGACGCCATCGACACCGTCACCGGCAAGCTGGCTCTGGTGATGAAGTGCAAGGAAGCCGGGGTGCCCATCATCTGCTCCATGGGCGCCGGCAACAAGATGGACCCCACCCGCTTTGAGGTGACCGACATCTACAAGACCTCGGTCTGCCCGCTGGCCAAGGTGATGCGCACCGAGTGCCGCAAGCGCAAGATCAAGCACCTGAAGGTGGTCTACTCCAAGGAGCCCGCCATGACCCCCATCGAGGATGACTCCATCAGCTGCAAGAACCACTGCATCTGCCCCCCGGGCACCCAGCGCAAGTGCACCCAGCGCCGTTCGGTGCCGGGCTCCAACGCCTTTGTGCCCTCGGTGGCAGGGCTGATCATTGCCGGGGAGGTCGTCAAAGATCTGGTGGGCTTTGTGCCCATGAAGGGCTGATCTCCGTTTCCAGAACGTAAAATGTGCAAGAAAAAATCCCGTCTGAACTACTTCGGACGGGATTTTTGTGGCGCTTGTCAAGGGGCGGCACAAACCGCACCCGCAGCAAAAAGCCCCGCCGACAGAGGGAAAGGTGTCAACGGGGCTTGCGGGAATGTCGTTATTCAGGAACGGTCAGAAAGCGGCTCAGTCGTCGGCGCTCTCATCCAGGTTGCCCAGCTTCTTGGCCTGCTCCACCACGGCGGGCACCAGCATTTCGGGCAGGATCTCGTAGCGGGCAAACTCGGTGGTGAACCAGCCGCGGCCCTGGGTGGTCTGCCGGATGAAGGTGGTAAAGTTTGCAAGCTCTGCCAGCGGCACTTCGGCGATGATGGTCTGCAGGCCGTCCTCGTCGGGCTCCATGCCCAGCACGCGGCCGCGGCGCTTGGTCACATCGCCCATGATGTCACCGGTGTTGTCGTTGGGGACATGGGCCTTCAGGGTGTGGATGGGCTCCAGAATGACCGGCCCGGCCTCCGGCATGGCGGCCTTGTAGGCCAGCTTTGCGGCCATGATAAAGGCCATCTCGGAGCTGTCCACGGGGTGGTAGCTGCCGTCCAGCAGGGTGGCCTTCAGGCCCACCACCGGGTAACCGGCCAGCACGCCCTTTTCGGCTGCCAGGCGCACGCCCTTTTCCACGGCGGGGAAGAAGTTCTTGGGCACGCTGCCGCCGAACACCTTTTCCTCAAACACCACCTGCTCGCTGTCGCAGGGCTCAAAGTTGATGATGACGTCACCGAACTGGCCGTGGCCGCCGGTCTGCTTCTTGTGGCGGCCCTGTTTCTGGCAGGCCTTGCGGATGGACTCACGATAGGCGATGCGGGGAGCTTCCAGGCCGATCTCCACGCCGAACTTGTTCTTCAGCTTGGCCTTGACCACGTCCAGATGCTGCTCGCCCAGGCCGCCGATCACCTGCTGATGGGTCTCGGCATTGTTCTGGTAGCTCAGGGTGGGGTCCTCTTCCATCAGGCGGGCCAGCGCGCTGCTGATCTTGCCCTCGTCGCCCTTCTTGGCCACGGTGACGGCCATGAACAGGCTGGGCTGTGGGAACACAGGGGCGGGCAGCTTCACCACGCGGGAAGCGTCGCACAGGGTGTCGCCGGTCCTGGCGGTCACCAGCTTGGCCACTGCACCGATGTCACCGGCACCGATGCCGTCGGCGTCCACCTGCTTCTTGCCGATGACGGTGAGGGGCTTGCCGATCTTTTCCGGCTCGCCGGTGCGGGCGTTGACCAGCGGCTCACCGGCGGTCACCTTGCCGCTGACCACACGCAGGTAGCTCAGTTTGCCCACGAACGGGTCGGCCACGGTCTTGAACACATAGGCGGCGGTGGGCTCTGCCTCGGTGCAGTGGAGCTCCACAGGCTCGCCGTTGGCGTCCTCGGCCAGGGTAGCACCGTCGTGCTCCGGGCTAGGCAGCAGCTTGTGCATGTTGAACAGCAGCATATCCAGTGCCTGCTGGTTCACGGCGCTGCCGCAGAACACCGGGGTGATCAGGCCGTCCTTGACGCCTTTGCGCATGCCTTCCACGATCTCCTCGGTGGTGAAGGGCTCGCCGCCGAAGAACTTTTCCATCAGCTCGTCGTCGGTCTCGGCAATGGCCTCGCTCATGGCCTCGATCAGGCCCTGGAAGCGGTGGCCGATGTCGGGCAGGTCCACCTGGATCTGCTTGCCGCCCTCGTACTTGAAGGCCTTCTGGCTGAACAGGTTGATGTACACGGGGGTGCCGTCGTCGAGCTTTGCCGGCACGACGCAGGGGCAGACGGTGGAGCCGAACTTGATCTTCATGTCCTCGAGGATCTTGAAGTAGTTCGCGTTCTCCAGATCGCACTTGGAGACAAAGACCATCGTTGCCTTGTTGTTTTTGCGGGCCAGCTGGAAGGCCTTCTCGGCACCCACGGTGACGCCGCTGCGGCCGGACACCACCACCAGCACGCTCTCGGCGGCGCGGATGCCCTCGTATTCACCGGCCTCGAAGTCGAACAGGCCCGGGGCGTCGATCAGGTTGTACTTGATGCCCTCGTACTCCACCGGCACCACGGATGCCGACAGGCTGGCCTTGCGCTTTGCTTCCTCAGGGTCAAAGTCCGAAATCGTGGTGCCGTCCTCGACTCGGCCCATACGCTCGGCAGCGCCCGAAAAATAGACCAGCGCCTCGGTGAGCGTGGTCTTGCCGCTGCCGGCATGACCGGCAATCAGGATATTGCGGATGTTGTTGCTTGCGTATTTCATATCGGTTTTTCCCTCATTTCCGCCGCACGGAGCATTCTCTCCGCTTTTGTGGCATATTTTACAAAGATAATACCACACTCAAAACGATTTTTAAATATTCCGTTTGAAATTTCGGGCGAATCCACCGCCAAACTTCACGGCCCTGTTTTGTGCAAATTGACATTGCGGGGGCCGGCTGCCCGCAAAACACAAAAAGGACCCGCCGCACGGAGCGTGTGCAGCGGGCTCTTTTCTCCAAAGCTATTTTATGTTATACTGAGTGTGCCGCTTCACGGCGGCGTTGAGGTGCTGTCTGTATCTACAGGTGGTCATGCTCCCGTACCCGCTCACTGAATCATTCTATGGAGTGCTTCAGGTGCAAGCCGGGAAAGGAACTTTTTTGGAAAAGCGGATCTTCCCGGAGCCCTGAAGGCGAAGGGAGGGATGCCCAATGACGCTGCTGGAAACGCTGGCCTTGCTGACGCTCATCGTCACCGTGGTCTGCGAAACGATCAACATTACGTTGAAGGTACTGCAGTACATCGAGAGCAAGCAAAACAAAAAAGATTGACTGCCCAGCCTCGCAAACTTGTGCAGTCAATCTTCTTTGATTGTATAAAGGACGGGAGCTGACCATACGGGCAGCACCTTTTCTATCGTCAGTATAGTGCATTTTGCCGGGTTTGTCAAGCGGCAGGCCCGTTTCGATCAGAAGGAGGTTTTTCCGCGATGAAACGCAGCGATTACATCAACTGGGACGAATATTTCATGGGCATTGCCCTGCTCACGGCCATGCGCTCCAAGGACCCCAACAGTCAGGTGGGTGCGTGCATCGTCAGCCCGGAAAACAAGATCCTCTCCCTGGGCTACAACGGGATGCCCATGGGCTGCAGCGACGACGAGATGCCCTGGGAGCGGGAGGGGGAACCCCTGCACACCAAGTATATGTACGTCTGCCACGCGGAGCTCAACGCCATCCTCAACAGCGCCCACAACAACCTCAAGGGCGCGCGGGTGTATGTGACCCTCTTCCCCTGCAACGAGTGCACCAAGGCCATCATCCAGTCCGGCATTGCCGAGGTGGTGTATTACGGCGACAAGTACCACGACAGCGATTCCAGCATCGCGGCACGGTTCATGTTCCAGAAGGCGGGCGTGAAACTGACCCCCTACACCCCCAGCGGCCGCAAAGCCGAGCTGGAACTGTAACGCCCTTTCCCTCTTGACCTTGCCGGGGCAACGTACTATAATAGGATCATAGTTCGCATAAATATTCATAAATATTTGCATAGAGAGGGAAATATACAATGAGCCTGAAAAATCGCAGCTTCCTGAAACTATTGGACTATACCCCCGCCGAGATCGAACAGCTGCTCGACCTGGCCGCAGACCTCAAGGCCAAAAAGAAGGCCGGCATCGCCCACGACCAGCTCCACGGCAAGAACATTGCCCTGATCTTTGAAAAGACCTCCACCCGCACCCGCTGCAGCTTTGAAGTGGCCGCCCACGACCTGGGCATGCAGGTGACTTATCTGGACCCGTCGGGCAGCCAGATCGGCAAAAAGGAGTCCATCGCCGACACCGCCCGGGTGCTGGGCCGCATGTTTGACGGCATCGAGTACCGCGGCTACGGCCAGCAGATCGTGGAGGACCTGGCCCACTATGCCGGGGTGCCGGTGTGGAACGGCCTGACCAACGAGTTCCACCCCACCCAGATCCTGGCCGACTTCCTCACCATCCGGGAGCACTTCGGCAAGCTGAAGGGCATCCACTTCGTCTACTTCGGCGACGCCCGCTACAACATGGGCAACAGCCTGATGGTGGGCTGCGCCAAGATGGGCCTGCACTTCACCGCCTGCGCACCCAAGAAGTACCAGCCGGACCCGGAGCTGGTGGCCGAGTGTGAGAAGATCGCCGCCGGGACCGGTGCCACCATCTCCTTTGAAGAGGACCCCGCCAAGGCCGCCAAGGCCGCCGACGTGCTGTACACCGACGTCTGGGTGTCCATGGGCGAGCCGGTGGAGGTGTGGGCCGAGCGCATCCACGACCTGGCACCGTACCAGATCAACCAGCAGCTGATGGACATTGCAGGCCCCCACGCCGTGTTCATGCACTGCCTGCCCGCCTACCACGACCACAAGACCACCGTGGGCAAGGAGATGGGCGAGCGCTTTGGCCGCGACGCCATGGAGGTGACCGACGAAGTGTTTGAAGGCCCCCAGAGCATCGTGTTCGACGAGGCCGAGAACCGCATGCACACCATCAAGGCCGTGATGGCCGCCACCCTGGGCTACGAGGGCTGATCCCTGTAAACACAGCAAAGCACCCGCATTGGGCCGGACCGGCCTGCTGCGGGTGTTTTTTTGCCCTTGCGCCGGGCGGCGCATCCGGTATAATAGAAGCAAAGACCTTCGAGGGGCTCTAAGGTTTGCCCCGGCGGAGGTGACTACAGGCCAAAGGAGCACGGTGCCATGCGTTATACCATCAGTGAAATGGCGGCGCTGCTGGGTGTTACCACCCACACGCTGCGCTACTACGAGAAGATGGGCCTTATCCAGCCCGAAGCGAACCGGGAGACCGGCTACCGCTATTATACGGTCACCGACACCCGGCGGTTCAACCTGTGCCGGGAGCTGCGGGCGGCGGGCTTTACGCTGGAGGAATGCAAGGACTTTCTCGACGAACCTTCCACCGCCGTGACGGATGCCATGCTCGACCGGCAGATCCAGCAGCTGGAGCGCCGGCAGGTGCTCAACCGGATGAGCATCCGCTTTTTGCAAAATACGCGGGAGTATTACCACACGCTGGAGCAGGACGCCGGGCGGGTGTGGGTGCAGAACTTCCCGGAAATGTGGCGGCTGGTGCTCTCGCAGGAGGAAGAAGCCCGCAATGACCCCGCCCTGCAGGCCGAAAAGGCCGAGTGGCTGGAGTGCATGCCGGCGGTGCACTGGGTCAGCCGCTTGCCCAGCCGGGTGATGGAGCAGTTTCGGGTGGGGCGCAACGAGTACGATTACGGCCTGCTGGTGGAGGCCGATGCCGCCCGGCAGCTGGGCCTGCGCCGCACCGACCATGTAGAGCTGGTGTGCGGCGGCGACTACCTGACCACCGTGTGGAAAAAGGACTACCGGGGCTCCTTCGGGTGGGACTCGCTGGAAGTGCTGCACGCCGAGATCCTGCGGCGGGGCTTCCGCGCGGTGGGCGACACCTTCAGCAGCATTCTGGCCAGCCGGGAGCAGCCGGACGGCAGCATCATCAACTATCACCTGACCCGGACGAAGATCTACACCTGAGCAGACTGTCCAAAATCTTGTGATTTTTTTGTCAGAATGACCGTTGACCTTCGCGTTGCTCGAAGCTCTATACTTTGCCTGGAAATTGACAAAGCCCGTCTTTTTGTGCAGACGGGGCGTTGCCAACGGAAGAAAAAAAGAGAAGAAAACCAGAAGGAGCAAAGAATTATGAGCAACAAGATCTCCCGCCGCAACTTCCTGCACACTGCAGGTCTGGGCACCCTGGGCGCTGCTGCTGCCGGTCTGCTGACCGCCTGCGGCGACAAGGCTGCTTCCGGCAGCGTGGCTTCCAGCGCAGCCGCCGGTACCTACACCGCCGGTACCTACAGCGCCACCGCCACCGGCATCAACACCACCACCCCGGTCACCGTGACCATGACCTTCAGCGCCGATGCCATCACCGACGTGCAGATCGACGTGGCAAACGAGACCAAGGGCTACGGTGCCGACATCGCCGACGAGATGGTGAAGAAGATCCTGGACGCACAGTCCAGCGAGGTGGACGGCCATTCCGGTGCCACCATCACCTCCGGTGCCATCAAGAAGGCTGCCGAGAGCTGCATCAACCAGGCCAAGGGCGTGGCCGTGGCCCCCACCGAGGCCAGCAAGGCCGAGACCGTGGTGCCCGACGGCCTGACCACCGAGGAAGTGGAGTCCTCTGTGGTGGAGCTGGGCGACATCACCCCGGACGAGACCAAGGACTTTGACGTGGTCGTTGTGGGTGCCGGTGCAGCCGGTGTGCCCGCAGCAGGCTGGGCAGCCGAGCTGGGCGGCCATGTGGCCCTGCTGCAGAAGCAGAACATCGTGGTGAGCCAGGGCAACTGCGGCTCCGCCATCATCAAGTCCAAGTCCACCGAGGCCGGCAAGAAGATGTGGGTGCACATGACCAACGGCCTGTGCGACTGGCGCGCCGACACCAGCCTGCTGAACGCCTACGTCGAGAACTCCGAAGAGGCCCTGATGTGGTATCTGAACCGCGCCGGTCTGACCGACCAGACCGAGTACGGCGACGGCAGCCTTGTGGACAGCAACAAGGATCCCTCCAGCCTGCTGCACAACGACGAGAAGGAGATCTTTGCCTACATGTGCACCAGCCAGGACCTGACCGGTGTGTGGAAGGACCGCATGGACACCTACGACTTCGGCGATGAGCACTGCTACTTCTTTGCACCGTGGATCGGCCCCAAGCCCAAGAACGTGGGCGACGTGCTGGCCACCGTGCTGGAGAATGTGCAGGCCAAGAACTCCAATCTGGAGACCTTCTTCAACACCCCCGCCGTCAAGCTGGTGCACGCCGACGGCAAGGTGACCGGCGTCATCGCCAAGGATGAGAGCGGCAAGTACATCCAGTTCAACGCCTCCAAGGGCGTCATCCTGGCCACCGGCGACTACATGAACAACGAGGCCATGGTCAAGCGCTGGTGCCCGGACGTGGACGGCTACGACAAGAAGCAGTACCAGAAGACCGGCGACGGCCACATCATGGCCATCGACGCAGGCGCCAAGATGGAGAACCTGGGCCACACCAAGATGATGCACGACTTCGACTCCGGCCTGATGTACGAGGAACCGTTCCTGTACGTCAACATGGAGGGCAAGCGCTTCTGCAACGAGGACACCGGCTTTGTCTACATGGGCAACGTCACCAAGTATCTGCCCCGCTACAACGGTGCCAACGTGGATGCCAACCACCCGGACGGCTCTCTGGGCTGGTACTGCCAGATCTACGACAGCGACTACATGAGCTACGCCAACAGCCCCGTGCCGGAGCAGGTGATGACCAAGTACATCCCCGGTGCCGTGGAGAACCCGCAGGGCGTGTTCACCAACCTGATCGACACCTATAAGGCCGACACCATCGAGGAGCTGGCCGCCCTGCTGGACGTGCCCGCCGATGAGCTGCAAAAGACCATTGACCGCTACAACGAGCTGTGCGATCAGGGGACCGACGCGGACTTCGGCAAGAAGAGCGCCTACATGCACAAGATCGAGAAGGCTCCCTTCTGGGGCGTGCGCAAGCACATCCGCGTGTCCTCCATCGACAGCGGCGTGAACACCAACGCCAACGGCCAGGCTCTGGACGCTGACGGCAAGGTCATCGAGGGCCTGTACTGCGTGGGCAACGTGGGCGGCGTGTTCTACGGCGGCGCGGACTATCCGTTCCACCAGACCGGCCTGTCCCTGGGCCGCTGCTACACCTTCGGCATGCTGGCCGCAAAGCACGCCATGGGCAAGTAAGCCGCAGGAAATAACACCATAAAAGAAGAAGGCCGCCGGGCAGGAGAAGGTTTCCTGCCCGGCGGCTTTTTGCTGCCGAAAAAAAGTGGAAATAATGCCCGAAACTTGAGCGGGATTGTTGTGAATGTGACGATTTTGGTACGATTTTGGGACGCTTGGTTTACACCGCCCCGGAAAGCGTGGTATAGTTAAACGGATAAGCAGCAGTGGGTGCCGCTGTGGGAAAAGCGAGGAGAGCGTTACGATGAAAAAGCACATTCGAGCATTCGTCAGTCTGCTGTGCGCTGCGGCGCTGGCACTGGGCTGTGCATCCTGCGGCGGCGCAGCGCAGAGCACCGGAAAATCCGGCGGCACCGCCGGGGTGACCCATATCACCGTGTGGAACTATTACAATGGTGACCAGCTGGAAAGCTTCAACAAGCTGGTGGACCAGTTCAACGAGACCACCGGCCGCGAAAAGGGCATCCGGGTGGAAAGTGCCAGCCAGGGCAGCATGAGCGACCTGGAGACCAACGTGATGGATGCGGCCCAGGGCAAGGTGGGTGCTGCGGCCATGCCCAACATCTTCTCGGCCTATGCTGACACCGCCTATGCGCTGGACCAGATGGGCATGCTGGTGGACCTGAGCCAGTACCTCACCGAGGACGAGCGCGCCCAGTATGTGCAGGGCTACCTGGACGAAGGCGATTTTGACGGCGACGGCAGCATGAAGATCTTCCCGGTGGCAAAATCCACCGAGCTGATGTTCCTGAACGAGACCGACTGGGAGAAGTTTGCCCGGGCCACCGGTGCCGCCTACGACGACCTTTCCACCGTGGAAGGGCTGGTGGCCACTGCCGGTGCCTATTATGACTGGACCGACGCCCAGACGCCGGAGCCGGACGACGGCAAGGCTCTGTTCGGCCGCGACGCCATGGCCAACTACATGCTGGTGGGGGCCCGGCAGCTGGGCGACACCCTGTTCGAGGTGCAGGACGGAAAGATGACCTTGAACTTTGACAAGGACGTAGCCCGCAAGCTGTGGGACAACTACTATGTGCCCTTCGTCAAGGGGTGGTTTGCCGCTATCGGCCGCTTCCGCAGCGATGATATCAAGGTGGGCAATGTGCTGGCCTATGTGGGTTCCAACTCCAGCGCCACCTTCTTCCCCACGCAGGTCATGGTGAACGACACCGAGAGCTACGACATCGACATGACGGTGCTGCCCAGCCCGAAGTTTGCGGGCGGCGAGGATGTGGCCGTGCAGCAGGGTGCCGGTATGGTGGTCACCGCCGGTACGGAGGAAGAGATCAATGCCTCGGTGGAGTTCCTCAAGTGGTTCACCCAGCCGGAGAACAACATCTCCTCGTATTATAAAAGAGTAGTATTTATAGACCGCTCTCCAGCGGTATGCTAC
>OBLG01002765.1_pt1 | contig 10309 bp, 7 predicted proteins | sample 1517451 | NCBI WGS metagenome assembly OBLG01 (sample SAMN04571694, study PRJEB22368) | human gut metagenome | biome: human gut; material: stool | host: Homo sapiens | place: Luxembourg | collected 2012-06-29 | reverse complement strand
CCGCATTCTACGGCCCGAAGCTCGACATCCAGTATAAGAACGTCTACGGCAAGGAAGACACCCTCGTCACCATCCAGATCGACATGTTGCTCGCCGAGCGCTTCGGCATGTACTACATCGACGAAAACGGCGAGAAGAAGCTGCCGTACATCATCCACCGCACGTCTCTCGGCTGCTACGAGCGCACGCTCGCCTACCTCATCGAGGAGTATGCCGGCGCGCTGCCGACGTGGATGGCGCCCGAGCAGGTGCGCTTCCTGCCCGTCACCGATCGTGCCGCCGACTACTGCGCCGAGCAGGCCAAGAAGCTCGAAGACATGGGCTTCCGCGTCGAGGTCGACTACCGCAACGAGAAGATCGGCCGCAAGATCCGCGACGCGCAGATGGAGAAGATCCCCTACATGGTGGTCGTCGGCGACCGCGACATGGAGAACGGCACCGTTTCCCCGCGCCACCGCGCGGACGGCGACCTCGGCGCGATGAGCATGGACGAGTTCTCCGCGCTGCTCAAGCAGGTCGTGGACAACAAGGAAAAGAAATAATAGCATACCGATTTTGCATAATTAGCATTTGAGCCTTTCATGAAATCAGGGCGGCGCTTTGCCGCCCTGATTTTTTATACCTAAAGAAAAAAATGAAAACCTGACAAATGTTTAACGAAATAATCGGTCGAATGATGACGGAATTCAACGATAATTTGGCGAAATATCCAAAAAAGTAAAAACGTCTTGCAATAGACCTGTCATTCAGCTATAATGAGACTGCCTGAAAGAGGCAAGTAAATTTCGGAATTCAACGCTTCTCCAACGTAGGTGCTCCGAAGCGCCCCCACGCGGCGGAGCATGTGCCGGTGAAGCGGTGAATGCCGGAAGAATCAAAAAGGAGATTGCGTATGAAAAAGTTTTTAGCTCTGATCCTCTCTCTCGCGATGGTCTTCGCTCTGGTCGCCTGCGGCGATGAGAAGACGGACGACAGCCAGAACAACGACGGCGAGTCCAGCTCCCCCGTTGCGATCACTCTGGCGACCGGCGGTACCTCCGGTACCTACTATGCTGTCGGCGGCGTTCTCAAGACCGTCCTCGACTCCAAGCTGACCCTTTCCACCCTCAATGTTGAGTCCACCGGCGCTTCCGTTGCGAACGTCAACATGATCACCGACGGCGAGGCTCAGATGGCCATTCTGCAGTCCGACGTTATCAACTACGCACACGAGGGCACCAACTCCTTCGACGGCGCTCCCGAGACCAACGCTCTTTGGGTCGCCGGTATCTACAACGAGACCGTTCAGATCCTTGCCAAGCCCGGCATCAACACCGTTGCCGACCTCAAGGGCAAGACCGTCTGCGTTGGTGACGTTGGTTCCGGTACCGAGATCAACGCCTGGCAGGTGCTCGGCGCTGCGGGCCTGACCAAGGACGACGTCAATGCGGTGAACGGCTCCTTCCAGGATGGCGTTGACCAGCTCAAGGACGGCAAGATCGACGCCGCCTTCACTGTCGCCGGTGCTCCCACGACTGCTATCGTCGACTATGCCACCACCAACACCCTCAACCTCGTCTCCCTGAGCGACGATGAGCTCGCCGCCATCCAGAAGGCCTATCCGTTCCTGATCCGTGACGACCTGGCTGCCGGCACCTACACCGGTCAGGATGCCGACGTCACCTGCGTCGCTATCCAGGCTACTCTCGTTGCCTCCGAAGAGCTGAGCGAGGATGTCGTTTATGAGTTCGTCAAGGCCATGTTCGACAACAAGGACGCTCTGACCGAAGGCCACGCCAAGTTCGGCTTCCTCGATCCCGAGGCTGCCTCCGCTGGTGCTACCGTTACCATGCATCCCGGTGCTGAGAAGTACTACAAGGAAGTTGGCGTCCTGTAAGCAGGATCGCTACCGTGTATTGACGTGAATTCTCATCTGCGGAAATACATAATTGCGGCCGCTGCAATAATAACGATTATTGCAGCGGCCGCCGTGCTTCTTCCTCGCTCCGGCTACTATCTGACCCTGCGCAACCGCGACACCGGCGAGGTCTACGCCCGGTACAAAATGGGCGAGGGAGACCGCTTTTCCGTGACCTTTATCCATTCCGTGAACAAATATCCCCTGACCGATACCTACGAGATCGAAAACAAAACGATCTATGTGGAGGAGACGACCTATTGCTCCTTTGGCGCAGGCGTGCAGACGGAGCTCAACCCCGGCGAAACGCTTGACAAGGTCTATGTGGACCGCCCCGATTACAAGGGCTGGGCAATGGTCATCCGAAACATCCATCAGGACAGGACAAACGTCGGCTACATTGTCGGTACGGTCTCTGACCATGTACTCAATGTAAACGGCGAGGATGTCAGTCTGCGTGATTTGTGTGGAAAAAACGCGCCTGTGCGTTTTAATTACGAATTCTGGCTCGTCTGAGCGCACGGACGCTCTCAAATAGAATTAGGAGGAAATTGCATCATGGCTGAAAACGAAAAGCTCAACAATGTTGCAGTCGACAACGACGTCGGCACCATGGAAGACGTCGATGCGATCATGAAAAAGTACGACCGTGAGTCGAACACGCGTATCTGGGAGGGGACTCCCCGCAAGATTCTGCGTGTCCTTACGGCACTGTTCGGCATTTTCCTGATCGTGATGAACATGTGGATCAAGATGGACGAGCGTGCGCGCCGTCCGCTCTTCCTCGGCCTGGTCATCATTCTCGTGTTTATCTACTACCCCATCAAGAAGGGCTCTCAGAAGGTCAACTACATGCCTTGGTACGATATCGTCATGGCGGCAGTCGGCGCGTTCTGTTTCTTCTTCTACCCCTTAAACCTTGAAAAAATCGTTACCGCCGGTACGCGAATCCAGAAGGTTTTCGTCGTGCAGATCGGCAGCATTTCCATCCCCCTTCTGATCGTATTTGCAATCATCGGCACTTTGATCCTCGTCGAGTGCTGCCGCCGCGTGGTCGGTATGCCGATCATCTGCGTAGCGGCGGTGTTCGTGCTCTACGCCTTCTTAGGCGCGGGCAAGGACTTAAAGACCGTTATGTATAACCTCTTCTACACCACGACCGGTATCCTCGGCACCCCAATCGGCGTCTGCTCGACCTACATCGCGCTGTTCGTCATCTTCGGCGCCTTCCTTGAGGCCACGGGTGTTGCAAACTTCTTCATCGACTGCGCGAACGCGTTGGTCGGCTGGGCTTCCGGCGGTCCTGCAAAGGTCGCGGTCGTTTCCTCTGCCCTCTGCGGCATGGTCTCCGGTTCCTCCGTCGGTAACACCGTTACCACCGGTTCCGTCACCATCCCGATGATGAAGAAGACTGGTTATCCCCCGGAGTTTGCCGGCGCGGTCGAGGCTGCGTCCTCCACCGGCGGCCAGATCATGCCCCCGATCATGGGCGCTGCGGCGTTCCTGATGGCGGAAATGGTCGGCGTTCCCTATGCTGATATCATCGTGCGTGCAATTCTGCCCGCATTCCTGTACTTCCTCGGCATCTTCCTCGGCGTGCACTTCAAGGCCAAGAAGCTCGGCCTCAAGGGCCTGCCCCGCGAAGAGCTCCCCAAGTGGAAGATCCTGCTCCCGCAGATCTACCTCATCCTCCCGCTGGTCGTTCTGGTCTACATGATCATGATCGGCTTCACGATGGCCACCGCCGCCGTGTACGCGACCCTTTACTGCGTAGTCGTCGCCATGATCAGCCGCGAAGAGGGCAAGAAGAAGCTCGTCATGGCCATCCCCCTGATCCCGCTTCTGTTCATGACCCTCATGAGCCGCAGCTTCGAGCCGGGCACCTTCATGGGCGAGAACGGCAGCACGCTCTGCCTTGCCATCGCCTTCGCGCTGCTGGTCGTCAACTACGCCATCAGCAAGCCTAACGTCAAGAGCCTGCCCACCATCATCGACGCGTTTGAAAACGGCGGCAAGAACTGCCTGAGCGTCGGTATCGCCTGCGGTATGGCTGGTATCATCGCCGGCGTCGTCACCATGACCGGTCTCGGCCAGGTGCTCATCGGCGCGATCGTCGGTCTGTCCAACGGTCACCTGATCATCGCTCTCGTGCTGACGATGCTCTGCTGCATCGTGCTCGGCATGGGCGTTCCCACCACCGCGAACTACATCATCATGGCCACCACCTGCGCGCCGATCCTTGCCTCCGGCATGGGTCTCGAACTGATGGCTGCCCACATGTTCTGCTTCTACTTCGGTATCGTCGCAGACATCACCCCACCCGTTGCGCTGGCTGCCTACGCCGGTTCCGCCATCGCCAAGGCTCCTCCGATGAAGACCGCCTGGAACGCGACCCGTCTTGCCATCGCGGCGTTCATCATTCCCTACATCTTTGCTTACAATAACGACCTGATCTTCGTTGGCACCGACGTCAACTTCCTGAGCGTTGCCTCCGTCGTCATCTCCGCGACCCTCGGTATGGCGTCTATCGCCTCCGGCCTGATGGGCTACCTGATCCGCGATATGAAGTGGATCAGCCGCATCGCGCTGGTCGCCGGCGGCCTGCTGATGGTCATCCCCGGCACGGTCACCGACCTTGCGGGTCTTGCGGTGCTGGTCGTCGTCCTCGTTCTCCAGCGTATCGAGAACAAGAAGGACAAGGCGGCTGCGTCCGTGTAACGCAAAGCATCCTGCTAATGAAAAAGAGACCGCTTCGGCGGTCTCTTTTTTTGCATGTGCGCCGCTTTTCAAGCATAAGCTGGAAACGACGGGAGGTTTTGCACATGCCCAGAATTTATTTGAGTCCCTCCACGCAGGATTGGAACCCGTATGTCGACGGCAGCGGCAGCGAGGAATACTGGATGAATCTGCTGGCCGACACGCTCGAGCCGTACCTTTACGCAAACACCATCTCCTTTGTGCGCAACACGCCGGAGATGACCGCGGCCTCGTCCATCGCGCAGGCGAACAGCCTCGGCGGCTTTGACTTTTACCTTGCCCTGCACTCCAACGCCTCGGGGGAGGGGCAGGCGGGGAAGAACCGCGGCATCATCGTCTTTTACTATCCCACGAGCAGCGACGGAAAGCGTGCTGCCGAGCTCTTCGCCGCGCAGCTGCGCATGGTCTACCCGCTGCCTGCAAAGGTGACGACGCAGGCGACCACAACGCTCGGCGAGGTGCGGCGGCCCAGATACCCTGCGAATCTCATCGAGCTCGGCTATCACGACAATTACGACGATGCGCGCTGGATCGAAAATAACCTCGACGCCGCGGCGCAGGCCATCGCGCGGGGACTGACGGAGTATTTCGGCCTGCCGTTCATTTACCCGCAGCTCGTGCGCACCGGCGTCGTCACGACGGAGGGATCGGCGCTGCGCCTGCGAAGCTACCCGGGCATCGACGGGGAAATAGTCGGCAGCATCCCGAACGGCGAAAGCGTGCAGGTCTACGGCAGCTATCAGGGCTGGTACTCCGTGGGCTATGACGGACAGCTCGGCTACGCGGCGCAGGCCTACATCGCAGTGTGACATTCGCCCGTTTCCGATTTTTTCCGAACGCGACTTTTCCTTGACAGCTGGTCATAAAAAGTTTACAATGTTTTTTGGATTTATGGAGGGGAGAGAAGGGGAATCTCCCGTTTATGATTCAAAAACCCAACGATAGATCAATCGCATCGATCAAAAAAAGCACACAGGAGGAATCGCATGATCAGCTATCTCTACGCTGCGCTTATCGCAGTGGGGACGCTCGTCATTGGCATTCTTCTTGGTATTTGGATTCGCAAGAGAGCCGCTAAGCGCGCCGAGGAGAAGATCTCCAACGCCGATGAAGAGGCTCTTCGTATTGTCAACGAAGCGATCAAGAGCGCTGAAAACAAGAAACGCGAAGTCATGTTGGAGGCAAAGGAAGATATCCTGCGCTCCAGAAACGAATACGAGAAGGAAGTCAAGGAACGCCGCGCCGAGCAGCAGAAGCAGGAGCGCCGGCTCCAGCAGAAGGAGGAGAATCTCGACCGCAAGACCGACGCGCTGGAAAAGCGCGAGGAGGCTCTCAACCAGAAGCACGCCGCCCTGGACAAGGAAAACGAAGAAATCAAGATCATCAAGCGCAGCCAGACCGAAATGCTTGAGCGCATTTCCGGTTTCACTGCCGAAGACGCCAAGAAGTACCTGATCGAGCAGGTCGAGAGCGAAGTGACGCACGAGACCGCGCTCAAGATCAAGGAGCTTGAGCAGCGCGCCAAGGACGAGGCCGATTCCCGCGCCCGCGAGATCGTCGCCTCTGCCATCCAGCGCTGCGCTGCCGACCATGTTGCCGAGATCACCGTCAGTGTGGTGCCCCTGCCCAATGACGAGATGAAAGGCCGCATCATCGGCCGCGAAGGCCGCAACATCCGCACGATCGAAACGCTCACGGGCGTCGACCTCATCATCGACGACACGCCCGAGGCGATCACCGTCTCGTGCTTCGAGCCCGTGCGCCGCGAGGTCGCGCGCTTGGCGCTCGAAAAGCTCATCGCCGACGGCCGCATCCATCCCACGCACATTGAAGAGATGGTCAACAAGGCCCGCCGCGAGGTGGACGCCATCATCAAGTCCGAGGGTGAGCGCGCCGTGCTGGAGACCGGCATCCGCGGTCTGCACCCCGAGCTTGTGAAGATGCTCGGCCGCCTGCACTACCGCACGAGCTACGGCCAGAACGTTCTGCAGCACTCTATCGAGGTCTCGCACCTCGCCGGCATGATGGCCGCCGAGCTGGGCGCGGACGTTTACGCCGCCAAGCGCGCAGGCCTGCTGCACGATATCGGCAAGGCCGTCGACCACGAGATGGAGGGTACGCACGTCGCCCTCGGCGTCGAATTTTTGCGCAAGTACCATGAAAAGGACGACATCATCCATGCCGTGCAGGCGCACCACAACGACGTGGAGCCGCAGACAATCGTTGCCTGCCTCGTGCAGGCGGCGGATGCGATCTCTGCCGCCCGTCCCGGCGCCCGCCGCGAGAATCTGGAGAACTACATCAAGCGCCTCGAGCAGCTTGAGGAGATCACCGGCAGCTATCCCGGCGTCGACAAGGCCTATGCCATTCAGGCCGGCCGCGAGGTGCGCGTGATGGTCAAGCCCGACCAGGTCAGCGAGGACCAGATGGTCATTCTGGCGCGCGAGCTTGCCAAAAAGATCGAGGAAGAGATGGAATATCCCGGCCAGATCAAGGTGCACGTCCTGCGCGAGACGACCGCCATCGAATACGCGAAATAAGAAAAAGGCTCCGCTTTTGCGGAGCCTTTTTTCATGCCTTTCTTGCGTTTTGTCCCGCGCCTTGCTATACTGGGGAAAACGCAAAGCGGAGGAACGCCATGCTCTACAATATTCTGGCCATCGGCGATGTGGTGGGCGGCTGCGGCGTCAGCTGCCTCGAGCACCATCTGCGCGCCGTGAAAAAACTCAAGAACATCCACTTCACCGTGGTCAACGGCGAGAATGCCGCGATGGTCGGCCTGACGCCGAACGACGCCGAGCGCATCTTCTCCGCGGGAGCGGACGTCATCACGCTTGGCAACCACACATTCGGCAAGATGCAGATCACCGACTACCTCGACGACTGCCCGTATATTCTGCGGCCGCACAATCTCGGCGCGCGCGTGCCGGGGAGGGGCTACGGCGTTTTCGACTGCGGGTGCGCCCGCATCGCGGTGATGAACCTCATCGGCCGCTGCGACCTCGCGTTCCATGTGGACAATCCGTTCAAAACGGCGGACGAGCTGCTCAAAAGCGGCGAAAAGCCGACGTTCACGCTGCTTGACTTCCACGCCGAGGCGACGAGCGAAAAGCTTGCCATGGCCTATTACCTCGATGGCCGCGTCAGCGCCATCTGGGGCACGCACACCCACGTGCCGACGGCGGACGAAGAGGTCTTCCCCAAAGGGACGGGCTACCTCACGGACCTCGGCATGACGGGGGCGGTGCGCAGCGTGCTCGGTATCAAGCCCGAGCAGTCGGTCGAGACGTTTCTCGGCGGTCTCCCAGGCCGCTACCGCGAGCCGGAGAAGAGCGCCGGCAAGATGCAGGGAGCAATTTTTACATTGGATGACGCGACGGGGCTCTGCGTGGGCGTCGAGCGCGTCGATGTGCGCTGAAAAAGCGCAAAATAGAAAGGAACAACGCAAATGTCCATCGAAAAAGTGAGAGCCTATTTTGAACACTTCGGCATCGCCGACCGCATCCGCGAGTTCGACGTGTCGAGCGCGACGGTCGAACTGGCCGCCATCGCCGTCGGTGTGGAGGGCGCGCGCATCGCCAAGTCCATGAGCTTTAAGCTCGCGGACGACGAGCCCATCATCATCGTGACGGCGGGGGACAGGAAGATCGACAACGCCAAGTACAAGGCGTATTTCCACGTGAAAGCAAAGATGCTGACCTTTGACGAGGCCTGCGCATTCACCGGCCACGCGCCGGGCGGCGTGTGCTCGTTCGCACTGCCGGAGAATGTGAAGACCTATCTCGATGTGTCGCTCAAACGCTTCGACACGGTTTTCCCCGCGGCGGGCAGCGCGAACAGCGCCATCGAGATGACCTGCGACGAGCTTGAGAAGTATTCCTCAAACTTTGTCGCCTGGGTCGACGTGTGCAAGGAGAAAGCGCCCGCCCCGCAGGCATGAGAGGAGAGAACACATGAGCGTGAAGATCGTCCACGCGGCGGACTTCCATTTGGACAGCGCGTTCGGCGCGCTGAGCGCCGAGCAGGCGCGCCAGCGCCGCCGCGAGAGCCGCGAGCTGCTGACGAGACTATCGAATTACGTGAATCAGAACGGCGTCGATCTCGTGCTGCTTGCGGGTGACCTGTTCGACAGCGACACGACCTATCGCGAGACGCTGGAAGCGCTCTCCGACGCGCTGGGCGCGATGCGGGCAAGAGTGTTCATCGCCCCCGGCAACCACGACCCGTACAGCGCGAAGTCGTCCTACGCGACGCTTGCGTGGCCGGAGAACGTGCACGTCTTCACGTCGAAGACGGTCGAGCGCGTGGAGCTGCCGGAATTCGGGTGCGCCGTGTACGGAGCGGCGTTTACCGCGCCGGTGCAGGATGAGAGCCTGCTTGCGGGCTTCCGCGCACCGGAGGACGATTTCATCCATCTGATGGTGCTGCACGGTGATATCTCCGCCACGGAATCGCGCTACGATCCCCTCACGAAAGAGCAGATCAAGGAGAGCGGGATCGACTATCTTGCGCTCGGCCACACACACCAGTTCGGCGGTTTCCTGCGCGAAGGGCAGACGACCTACGCCTACTCCGGCTGCCCGGAGGGCCGCGGTTTCGACGAGCTGGGCGAAAAGGGCATCCTTACGGGCACGGTGGAGCGCGGGAAGGCCGAACTTTCGTTTGTGCCGTTCGCGCGCAGACGGTATGAGATCCTGAACGTCGATGTGACGGGAAGATCGGCGGAGGACGCGCTGCGAGCAAGCCTGCCGGATGCGACTGTGCGCGATATTTACCGCATTATTTTCACCGGAGAGACGGATGAGCGCGGGCTTGATCTCAAGTCGATCGAAGAGCAGTTTGCGCCCGACTTCTTCCACTTGGAGCTGCGCGACGAGACGCGCATTGGCGAGGACGTCTGGGCGCGAGCGCAGGAGGATTCGCTGCGCGGCCTGTTCCTGCGTGAGCTGCGCACGAAATTCGATGTTGCATCCTCGGACGACGAGCGCGCGAAGATCAGCCTCGCCGCGCGCTTCGGCCTTGCCGCGCTCGACGGGCGCGACCTGTGAGAAGGAGAGAGTATGTCGATCTGGTACAGCCGGCGGAAAAAGGAAGAAAAATCCCTGCGCCTTGCGGCGGCGGGGAAGTCCGCGTTTTGCTTTGCAGAGATCCATTACGACGCGCGAAGTTTTGTGCACGCCGCGGGAGTCGCGGCGGAGAGGGCGCTTCGCCTCTATCGTAAAATTGATCGCAAAAAATAAGGAAACAACCGAAAAAGGCCGAAAGGAAGCCCCCTTTCGGCCTTTTTTGAGAGGATATTAAGTAAGAATTAAGAAACAATCGCTGTTTTTGTTTGAAAACGGCTGATACAATGACCAACATGAGGTGAGAAAATGTACAACATTCTGATTTGTGACGACGAACAGGACATTGTCAATGCGCTCAAGATCTATCTTTCCGGCGGGGACTACTGCCTGTTTGAGGCGAGCAACGGGCGCGAGGCGCTGGAGGTCGTGGAGAAGAACGACATCCATCTGATCCTGATGGACATCATGATGCCCCAGCTCGACGGCATCGCCGCGACGGCGAAGCTGCGCGAAAAGAGCAACGTCCCCATCATCCTGCTCACGGCCAAGAGCGAGAGCAGCGACAAGGTGCTGGGACTCAACATCGGCG
>OBLG01002747.1_pt1 | contig 10350 bp, 9 predicted proteins | sample 1517451 | NCBI WGS metagenome assembly OBLG01 (sample SAMN04571694, study PRJEB22368) | human gut metagenome | biome: human gut; material: stool | host: Homo sapiens | place: Luxembourg | collected 2012-06-29 | reverse complement strand
ATCCTGTCTCCATTATAATAATATTTCGTCCTAAAATCTCTCTTAACCTTCCATCTGGAATTCGCCAGAACATAATACAGCGTACCCACTAACGGCAGCTGCAGCAGATAACTCAGGCACTTCTGCCGTGGTCCCGGTGTCCTGATCATATGATCCAAGGATTCAGGATTAATAAAAATAAAACGACCATATAATGAAGGCTCACTGTGACAGGCCATCACTGCAATCGACGACGTATCCCCGCTTGTAATAATATCCGTCTTTGTCTTGATCACATGCTTAACAAAATCATTCACTGCCTGCACATACAGATAATTGGTATAGACCATCTTCTCTTTCTGTGATCGGCCGCATCCCGGAAGATCAATCGTATAAACCGTATGATCCTCCGCCAGTTCATCAATCATCGACTGCCATTCACAATCTGACCCTGAAGCACTCAGCTGATGCAACAGCAAAACAGGGCGTCCTTCACCTTTTCTTGCATAATATATATCACCAAACCGCCAGTTATAATAAGACTTTTCTTTTGATGTCAACAAATCCTTCATCGTTGACAGGAAAAAAACAAGGCGGTTCATACCATAAACAGCACCAGCCGCAGCAGCTGCAGTTACGATCCCTTTAAGAAGCTTTTTTCTGCTTTCTTTCACACTATCCGCTCCTTTCTGTCAAGTACTATTATTATATGTCATGTTTGCAATATTTACAAGTCTCTATCATAGCTTGCTTCCCGTAATTTGCCTTTATATCATCTTGAAAAAGTGTGGATATTTTTTCAAATCTATTGTAAAATAATAGAACATATGTTAAAAACAATAGAGAACATCTTATACAATCAGCAGATCTACCGCTTTTCAGCTTATTTTCTGTTTAATTATGTTCTTTTTTGTTATTTGTTACCGCTAGCTAACATTTTATAAGTTTAAGCTATCTTTTAGTATAGAAAGGTGTTTTTAATGAAGAATCAAATTGTCAATTTACTGTCTCAGAACATCGAAGTTCTGACCAGCGAAGAAATCTCACAGCTTATTGAAATTCCACCAAAACCGGAAATGGGTGATTTTGCATTTCCATGTTTCCGTCTTGCCAAATCCTATCACAAGGCGCCTCCTATGATCGCACAGGACCTGAAAGAGTCCATTGGTGATCAGGCATTTTTAAGTGAAATCAAGGTTGTAGGCGGTTACCTCAACTTTTATGTCGATAAAGCACAGTATGCACAGCAGATTATCGATAAGTATAACAACGCAACTGATTATGGCTGTTCTGATCAGGGTAAGGACAAGACAATCTGTATCGACTACTCTTCACCTAACGTTGCTAAGAATTTCCACGTTGGCCATCTGAGAACAACCATCATCGGTAATTCTCTGTATAAGATTTTCTCCAAGCTCGGTTATAAAGTCGTTCGTATCAATCATCTCGGCGACTGGGGCACTCAGTTCGGCAAATTAATTGTTGCCTACAAGAAATGGGGCAGTCGTGAAGCCGTTGAAGAAAAAGGTATTGAAGAATTAATGGATATCTATGTCAAATTCCACGAAGAGGCTGAAAAGGATGATTCACTGAATGATGAAGCACGTGCCTGGTTCCTGAAGATGGAACAGGGTGACGAAGAAGCCCTTGAAATCTGGCAGTGGTTCCGTGATATCAGCTTAAAGGAATTTATGCGTGTTTACAACATTTTAGGTATGGAATTTGATTCCTTTGCCGGTGAAAGTTTTTATCGTGACAAGACAGCCGATGTTATCAAGCGCCTAACAGATGATGGCTTATTAAAGGAAAGCCAGGGTGCTATGATTGTTCCTCTGGACGAATATGATATGCCACCTTGTATTGTTGCCAAGAAAGACGGAAGTTCCATCTACGCGACACGAGATCTTGCTGCTATTCTTTATCGTAAGGCAACTTACAACTTTGACCGTTGTCTCTATGTCACAGGTCTTGAACAGAAACTGCATTTTGCACAGGTATTCAAGGTTATTGAATTAATGGGCAATGATTACGCCAAGAATCTTGTTCATATTCCTTATGGTCTCGTAAGCCTTAAGAGCGGTAAGATTTCTTCACGTAAAGGCAATGTTATTTTTGCAGAAGATCTGCTTCGTGAATCGATTAATAAGACAACAAGCATTATTGAAGAGAAGAACCCTGATATTCCTGATAAAGAAGAAGTTGCCAAACAGGTTGGTATCGGTGCTATTATCTTCAATGATTTATACAACCAGCGAATCAAGGATGTCATCTTTGACTGGAACAAGCTGCTGAATTTTGATGGTGAGACAGGTCCTTATGTTCAGTATACTTATGCACGTGCTTCAAGTGTACTGAGAAAGATCGGCGAAGTACCTGATACAATTGACTATACATTATTAACCGACGAAGCATCTATCGGTCTCTTAAAGGAAATTGAAAGATATCCTCAGGTGATCAAAGATGCAGCTGAACGTTATGAGCCTTCAGTTATTGCTCGATACAGCATTGATTTAGCCCATGCATTTAATAAATTCTATCATGAGTGTCAGATCAACGTTGAGGACGAGACAACCAAATATACAAGAACCAATGTTGTAAAGATTGCACGTTACATCATCAAAGACGCTTTATCATTACTTGGTATTCAGTGTCCTGAACAAATGTAATCCGCAACTGTGTGATTTTAAACCGTTGTTTTAAAGAATCTTGATTCTGGTACAAACAAAGCCAATGTTTCACGTGAAACATTGGCTTTTCTATTTGTATAATAGTAGTCGCCTTAGCCTTCCGAATTTGCGTAGGATTTTTCATGTGAAACATCCTCATCTCTCCTGCTTGTATTCCAAATGTTTCACGTGAAACATGAAATATACTATTTTTATATGTTTTTCACAAATGTTTCACGTGAAACATGAAATATACTATTTTTATATGTTTTTCACAAATGTTTCACGTGAAACATTTATAATATAGGTAGATTATTTTTATAAGAAATGTTATAATTTAATGAGCGTTATTAGAGCAATGATTAATCCGGGAATTTTAATCCGGATAATAAAACAGAGTAATATAAGGAGGATTTATGAGCAGAATTATTGCTGTCGCAAACCAAAAAGGTGGCGTAGGAAAAACAACAACAGCTATCAATTTGTCTGCATGTCTGGCAGAAAAGAACAAAAAAGTATTAACTTTAGACATGGATCCTCAGGGGAATACAACAAGTGGGTTAGGCGTAGACAAAAACCAGGCAGAAAACACCGTCTACGAACTGATTCTGGATGAGTCTGAACTTTCTGAATGCATCTATCCAAGCGTTATGGAGAATCTGTCTGTTATTCCATCCAACATCAATTTGTCCGGTGCCGAGATTGAATTGATAGGATTTGAAAACAAAGAATACCTTCTGAAATCCAAACTGGATATAATTAGAAGTGACTATGACTATATTATCATTGACTGCCCGCCATCTTTGAATCTTCTTACAATCAATGCTATGGCTGCAGCGGATTCTGTTATTGTTCCGATCCAATGTGAGTACTATGCCCTTGAAGGTTTATCTCAGTTAATACATACCATTGATTTAATTAAGGAACGATTGAATCCGAAGCTTGAAATAGAAGGCGTTGTTTTCACGATGTATGATGCCAGAACAAACCTTTCTCTACAGGTTGTTGAGAATGTCAAGGAAAATCTGGACAAGAATATTTATAAAACCATTATTCCTAGAAATGTACGACTTGCAGAAGCGCCAAGTTACGGAATGCCAATTAATATGTACGATTCCCGATCTGCCGGTGCTGAAGCATATAGATACCTTGCAGAAGAAGTAATTGAGAAAGAGGATGAAAACGAATGGCTGTAAAGAAGAAAAAAGGGCTCGGGCGCGGGCTGGATGCTCTTATCTCCCCAACAACATCACTGACAACACATTCCGAGACAACTGCACCTAAGAAATCCGAATTGCACTCCACATCTTCAAAGACTGAAGCGGATTTAAAGTCAACTCAGAAAGATGCGACTCATTCTTCCAATATTGTTGAGAAAATCGTTGAAGTGCCTGTTGAAAAGGTCGTTGAGAAAATCGTTGAAGTACCTGTCGAGAAAGTTGTAGAGGTACCTGTTGAGAAAATTGTTGAAAAAGTCATTGAGAAAAATGCAGAAACACTTGTTAAAATTGATGAAATAGAGCCAAACAGAAGTCAGCCCCGACAAAATTTTGATGAGGATGCACTTCAGGAATTAGCCGATTCTATCAAACTCCACGGCATCATCCAGCCGCTGATTGTACAGAAGAAAGATGATTTCTACACGATTATCGCCGGCGAAAGACGCTGGCGTGCAGCCAGATTGGCCGGACTCACAGAAATCCCCGTTATTATTAAGGATTACACGCCAATGGAGAGTATGGAGATTGCATTGATTGAGAATCTTCAGCGTGAAGACCTGAATCCAATTGAGGAAGCCATTGCCTTCCAGAAATTAATTGATGAATACGGTTTAAAGCAGGAAGAAGCAGCTGAAAAAGTATCCAAGAGTCGAACTGCTGTAACAAATTCTCTGCGTCTGTTAAAACTGGACAACAGAATTAAACAAATGATCGTTGACGAAATGATTTCAAGCGGACATGGCCGTGCATTACTGGCTATTACAGACCCTGAACTGCAATATACACTGGCCATGAAAATATTTGACAACAAATTAAGCGTACGAGAAACAGAACGCTTAATCAAAAACATGCTTGCTGACAAGAAAAGTAAGAAGGCAACCGGTATTGACCCACAGACAGCCATTATCTATCATCAGTTAGAGGATAAAATCAAGTCAATCATTGGTACAAAAGTTCAGATTAATGCAAAAAGCAATAAAAAAGGCCGCATTGAAATAGAATATTACTCTGAAGAGGATCTTGAAAGAATTGTTTCTTTATTAGAAACAATTAAATAATACTTAAACTAACAAGGAGGTAAAAATGGAAAGTAAAATCTTTGCCAAATTAAATTTTGATCCGGGCATATTAGTTATACTTTCACTTATCCTGACTGTTGTGGCAATTGTACTTGTCATTATGCTTGTCTTAAGACAGTCACGACTTGAAATGAATTATAAAATCTTTATGAAAGGTAAAAATGGAAAAACCCTTGAGGATACCTTCAAAGCACAATTTGATGATATTGATCTTGTAAAAGAGCAGACAGACTTACTTCATAAACGCATGATGTATGTAGAAAAGAGTTTAAACCGTTCTTATCAGAAATGCGGCGTTGTTAAATATGATGCATTTAAGGAATTAGGCGGTCAATTAAGTTTTGCCTATGCACTTCTCAATGACAGCAATACTGGTTTTGTTATGAACTGTATCCATAGCCGTGAAGGTTCTTATACATATATCAAGGACATCGTACGCGGTGAATGTGAACTTCCATTAAGCGAAGAGGAAGCAGAAGCTGTCAAAAATGCAATTGCATCTAACTCACCACAACCGACAACAACCACTATTGCCGGAGGCAAGAAAATTCGAAAAATCAACAAATCAAAGGCACAGTCTGAAGAGACGCCTTCGAAAAAAGAAGCTGTTGCTAAGAAGAAATCTGCTTCTCAGTCAACCGCGAAAGAAAATGAATAAAACACTTGCAACTATGAGAAACACGCTCCGCGAGTTTCTCAAGTTATCGCGGCCTCTACACTCCGTTTCGGTCGTTGCTAAACAAGCGCCACTGGCGCTTAGCAACGCCAAAGTCTCGTGCAAGCACGGACTTTGGCTCGTTGCTCGCGTAAATAAAAAAGATCCTGAATCAAATGCGACTCGGGATCTTTTTACGATTGTTAATGACAACATTTATGTGTATTAAAATACTGTTTTAAATCCAGGGATAAATGATTATTTTCAATTGAAAAACCATATTTCTTAAAATAATCAGGCATATGATAAATATCATTGCTTACCAGATAATGTGCACCGCTCTGATAAGCTTTGTCAAAAATCATATGCATAATGAAATCGCCGTAACCATTCTTTCTGAACTCAGGAAGCACAGCCAATCCATCAAATTTGAAAACCATCAAAATCAAAGATCAGTCTGGCCGTTCCCACCGGTATCTCGTTTTCATTATACAAAAGAAGATAAATCGCCATGTCTTCACTATTAGAATTTTTCCAAGTTTCAACATTCTCATTCATATCTTCTTCAAAAACATCCTGATAAATCTTCATACATTTACTGAGATCATCATTCATTGTATTGAGATAAACGCCTCTAATCATGTTCTGCCCCCTATTGTAATGGCTCTTTCGAAGGTGTGCCAGCTTTTCTCGGATATTTTTTCCCTGTTGATTTGATTTTTTTAATCGGAACCAATGTCCTCGCAAAATCTGTCTCAGGAAGTACAAAACTACAGACCTTTCCGATTTCTCCTCCAAGAATTCTGATTGCCTTTTCTGATTCTCTTAATTCATTATCCACATTCCCGGATTTGTATGAGACAAATTGTCCACCGATTTTTACAAATGGTACACAATACTCGCTTAATGTTGATAGATTAGCCACTGCACGCGATGTGCAAAGATCATACTGCTCACGATACTCTTTTCTATGGCCAAAATCTTCAGCACGTCCATGGCATGTCTCAACATTTTCCAAGCCCAACGTTTCTACAACTTCATTCAGAAAATTAATTCTCTTATTCAACGAATCCAATAATGTGATTTTCAGATGCGGAAAGGCAATCTTCAGAGGAATCCCCGGAAATCCGGCACCGGTTCCCACGTCAATGGCACTCTGAACCTGGTGCATATCCACCGCATTGACAATCGATAGACTGTCAATATAATGCTTATCAATAAATTCGTCAAATTCAGTAATTCCAGTCAGGTTCATGACCTTATTTTTTTCTACAACCATTTTATAATATGTTACATATTGATTATATTGTTTGTCACTTAATTCAATATGTAACATATCAACTTTTTTCTTAAAGCTTTCAATCGAATACATATTTTTCCTCATTTATTCTCTATTGGCGGTTTCATGTGTATCATTTTCCGGCTTTTCATCGTTGTGCATGTCCTGTATATGCTGCTTCTGACCCCCCTGAGACAAATGAATCAGCAAAACAGAAATATCTGCAGGTGTAACACCGGATATACGTGACGCCTGGCCAATTGAAACCGGTTTAATCTTATCCAGCTTCTGCTGTGCCTCAATTCTAAGGCCATGGATATCTGAATAACAGATATCTTCCGGAAGTGTCTTACTTTCAAGTTTCTTAAACTTCTCTACCTGACTCAACTGACGTTTTATATAGCCATCATATTTAATGCTGATCTCTACCTGATCAGTCACCTCATCCGGCAATTCAGGTCTATCCTCATCAATATCCGCCAACATCTTATAATTCAGCTCAGGTCTGCGGATCAACTCAGCCAATGTAGCAGCTGTTTTCAATGGTGTACTGCCGCATGCTTCCAACAATTTCTGTGTCTTCGGACCCGCACCGATATTGACATGGCTGACACGTTCAATCTCCCGATAAATCAACACTTCCTTCTGAAGTAGATGTTGATATCTTATATCATCAATCAAACCGATATCATGACCAATTGCTGTTAATCTCTGATCAGCATTATCCTGTCTGAGAAGCAGTCTGTATTCTGCCCTGGATGTCATCATTCGGTACGGTTCATGGGTTTCTTTCGTAACCAGATCATCAATCAGAACACCAATATAAGCATCCGAACGCTTCAGGATCACCTGCTCCCTTCCAAGTACCTTCATCGCCGCATTAATACCGGCCATCAATCCCTGTGCAGCCGCTTCCTCGTATCCCGAACTGCCATTAAACTGACCGCCGCTGAACAGACCACTGATTTTCTTGAATTCCAACGTTGGTTTCAACTGCGTAGCCGGAATACAATCATATTCTATCGCATAAGCATTACGGACAATCTTCGCATGTTCAAGTCCCGGCACCGTATGATACATCTGATACTGAACATCCTCCGGAAGAGAACTGGACATACCTCCCACATACATTTCATTTGTATAAAGCCCCTCAGGCTCCAGAAAAACCTGATGTCTGTTTTTATCGGCAAACTTGACAACCTTATCCTCAATAGACGGACAATATCTTGGCCCTGTTCCCTCAATAATACCCGCATAAATCGGTGAACGATCCAAATTGTTTCTGATGATCTGATGTGTTTCCTCATTGGTATAAGTCAGCCAGCAAGAAACCTGCTCCTTCTGTACCGATGCCGGATCCGTTGTAAATGAAAACGGCACAACCGTCTCATCCCCAAACTGCTCCGCCATCTTACTGAAATCAATGGTTCTCTTGTCCATTCTGGCCGGAGTTCCGGTCTTAAAACGTACCAGCTCAATCCCCTCTCTCTTAAGGGCTTCAGACAGATCATTAGCCGCCTTTAATCCGTTTGGACCTGTATAAGTAATTGTTTCACCGCACAAACATCTGGCCTTCAAATAAGTACCTGTGGCAAGCATAGCCGCTTTACATGGATAAATTCCGCCTGTATGCGTCTTCACACCTGTCATACATCCTTCTTCCACGATAATGTCCACAATCTCAGCCTGTTTGATTGTAAGATTATCTGTATTCTCAAGGGTCTGGCGCATTTTTCGGCTGTAATCCGCTTTATCAGCCTGTGCACGGAGAGAATGAACCGCAGGTCCCTTTGAACTATTTAACATTTTTGACTGAATGAATGTCTTATCTATATTCTTTCCCATCTCACCGCCAAGGGCATCGATTTCCCTGACAAGATGTCCCTTTGAGCTGCCGCCAATATTCGGATTGCAAGGCATCATTGCAATGCTTTCAACACTAATTGTAAAAATAATCGTCTTAAGTCCGAGACGTGCACAGGCGAGGGCCGCTTCACAGCCTGCATGTCCAGCGCCTATGACCGCCACATCGTATGCTTCGTATTTATATTCCACCGTTTTGTACTCCTTTATTTTCCCATGCAGAAATCACTGAAAATTGTATCCACCAGATCATCTTCCACTGCTTCACCGATAATATGTCCCAGCTGCTCATAAGCATCCATCAGATCTATTGAGAAGAAATCCTCCGGCATCCCATCTTCTATGCTGTGCATCACCATTTTGAGGCTTTCAAGCGCTGCTGCAATTGCAGCTTTATGTCTCACGTTGGTGATGCAAAGCTCATCGTTGTAGTGAATATCACCTGCGAAAAACATGTCTTTCAATGTATCCTCGAAAATATCCAGTCCTGTTTCTTCTCTGGCTGATATTTCAATTATCGGTGCCTGCAGCTGCTTCTCAATATCTGAGCGTGACACAACCGGCCGGAGATCTGATTTATTCATCAGCACAATGACCTTTTTGCTCTGAATCATCCGAATAATGTCATCGTCATTCTGATCCATCTCCGTTGAACTATCTACAACATAGATGATCAGATCCGCTTCCTCCGCAAAATCGATTGCCTTCCTGACACCGATTTTCTCCACAACATCCTCTGTCTGACGAATGCCGGCCGTATCGATAATATTCAGCGGAATACCATGTATACTGACATGTTCCTCCAGCGTATCCCTGGTTGTGCCGGCAATTTCCGTGACAATGGCTCTATTCTCACCCAGAAGTACATTCATCAATGAAGACTTTCCTGCATTCGGCTTTCCCAGGATAACAGTCTTGATTCCCTCCTTGACCAGACGGCCATTATCTGCGGAATCCAGCATTTTCTGAAGTTCTGCCATATACCCGCGCACCTGAACAGCCAACTCATCGCCAAAACCTTCTGCCTGAATGTGTTCAGGATCATCCAGAGCCGCTTCAATAAACGCAATATTACCTATAATTCCTTTTCTTAACTTCTCTATCCTTTTCTTGACACTTCCTCTTAACTGGTTCAGAGAACTCTCCAGTGCCATATCACTTTTCGCATTAATAACATCAATCACGGCCTCCGCCTGAGACAGATCAATCCGTCCATTCAAAAAGGCACGCTTTGTAAATTCTCCCGGTTCTGCCAGTCTGGCGCCGTATTTCAATACCGTCTCAAGGAGCTTTTTCATAACAACCACACCGCCGTGACAATCTATCTCGACAACGTCCTCTCTTGTATAGCTGTTCGGCCCCCTCATAATCAATACCATGACCTCATCAATGAGGCAGTCTCCATCATAAATATAGCCATAGTGAATCGTATGTGTTGAGACATCACTCAGTCTCTTTCTGCCGCCAGGGCTTCTGTAGATTCGGTCAACAATCGTCACCGCATCATCGCCGCTGAGCCTTACTTTTCCGATACCTGCATTCGTCATGCCTGTGGATATCGCTGCAATTGTGTCACTCTGCATTTTCTACCTCCTGCACATCCCGGCAC
>OBLG01002734.1_pt1 | contig 10405 bp, 6 predicted proteins | sample 1517451 | NCBI WGS metagenome assembly OBLG01 (sample SAMN04571694, study PRJEB22368) | human gut metagenome | biome: human gut; material: stool | host: Homo sapiens | place: Luxembourg | collected 2012-06-29 | reverse complement strand
TCGTTATGGTGGTTGTCCACATGCTGGCTTTGGATTAGGCTTTGATCGATTATTAATGTTTATCACTGGTATGGAAAATATCCGTGATGTTGAAATATATCCAAGAACCTATAAAGAGATTAAATACTAATGAGTAGAAAAGACAGAAAATCTAACCCAGATTTAACTGCTGAATGGCGTATGGAGCAAGATCAAATAAAAAATGGTCAAAATCCTAATCCTACTCCATATCAATTTTCTAACAATAATTTTGATAATTCTTATCCTTATTATCAACAACCTCAGCAAAATATTCCTCCTTATAACGCACCAAAACCAGGTGCTGATTACTATGGTTTTGATAATAAAAAAGAAACTAGTAATGTCCAAAACGAGCAGAATAAATCTCGCGTTAAACAAAATCAAAAAAAAGAAGATGATATTGAAAAACAATATCGATCTGCGCAAAGAAAAAGATATTTTCTTCGTGGTCTTTTGATTTTAATAAATTTAGGATTGTTATCTTATGTCTGTTTAAGTGTCGTTGGAATAATTTTTGATTCTCAAGGGAATAATGAAAAAAATATCGATGCGTATATAACTTTAAAAGGAAAAAACAAAAAAGATTCTCAAAAAATTTATGATCGATTATTGGATGAAAAAGAAGTTTCAACTTTCAATGATTATGGCATTCTCGGTGATGATTTATATCTTTCAAATTATTCATTAAAAAATACTTCTTCTTTCCAAGAGTTCTACTTTAGCCGAATTGATAACGTTAAGGACAATGAAGATTTCTATTGGGCAAGAATGGAAAAACTTAATTTTTCTAATTTTGAACCAGGGGATTATGCTCTTACTACTAATCTAGCGAACAAATACCCTCTCAAATATAATGGTAATTCTTCTATTTATCAAACTTTCTATTCTCTTCCTAATTCTTCAGGTGAAAGAAGAGAAATTACTATAAAAGGAAATAAAGTTTCCCCAATTTTCTTAATTTCTGTTAATGTTATTACCGAACTTCCAGAATTTTGGTACGATGTTGTCTATTACGCTGATAGAGATAGTGAAATTCCTAATATTGATAGAATAACTTCTAAAGTTGTTTATAAAGATGAAGGAATGCAATCGGTTTATTTAACAAATGCTAATTACGCTATAGATTTATCAGGAACCGATAACTTTTCTTCAAAATATACAGCGTTAGAAGGTTTTACAGTTGATGATAACAACAATTTCATCAAAGAAATAGGCGGATATTTAACCGGTGCTAATTCTTTAGTAGATGATAAGAGTTCTGTTTTAAATTCTATATATAAAAATGATCATTTAGGGAAAAAAGTTTTTACATTAAAAAATGATGATAATATCGATATTAAAACCGATAATATCAACAAAATACTTTCAGCAAAATAATTAATTAAAATTTATGAATCTTAGCGAGGCCGCCTTTAGCGGTCTCTTTATAATCTGCAGATAAATCTTTTCCTGTTTCTTTCATCACTGCTATAACTTCATCTAAAGAGATAGCATTATGACGATATGGAACTAAATGTTTTGCAAAAACATAAGAATTAAAAGCTTTAATAGCTGATATAGAATTTCTTTCGATACAAGGAATAGCTACATATCCCCCTACAGGATCACATGTTAACCCTAACTGATGCTCTAAAGCCATTTCTGAAGCATATTCTATATGATCAAATGAAAGTCCATCAGCAGCGCATAATGCACCTGCAGCCATACTTGTTGCTGAACCAATTTCTGCTTGACATCCACCTACTGCTCCTGATATTGTCGCATTTCTTTTTATTATTGTTCCAATTAAACCAGCAACAATTAAGGCATCTATCAACTTATCTTCTTTATAATTTAATTGTTTTTTTAAATAATAAAGAACTGAAGGCAAAACACCCGCTGAACCACAAGTTGGAGAAGTAACAACCAAGCTTCCAGCAGCATTAGATTCGCTTACAGCATAAGCATAAGTTGAAATATATAAATCTCTTTTATCAGCATCTAAACAATTTTGAGCTTCTTTATATAAAAGAGGAGCTATTCTTTTTATATGCAATTTACCAGCGATATATCCTTCGCTTACCAGGCCATTTTCTATTTCTTTTTCCATATGAGATAAAATAGATTTTAAATAATCCTCTATACTTTCACCTTCATACTTTTTAACAAAATCCATATAACTCATTTCATTTTTTTCAATATAATCTCTTACTTCCTTAAATGAAGAGAATGGATATACAAGTTGATCCTTTTCAGCTTCGCCATCTTTTTTAGCTATCTGTCCACCGCCTAAAGAGAAATACACTTCTTCTTTGACTAATTTTTCATCCAAAAAAGCTTGTATTTTCATAGTGTTTGGAAATTCTGGAATATTTTTTAAATCAAATATAACTTCACAATCTTTTAAAACATCTTTAATAATTTTATCGGTTAAATGCCCCTTTCCAGTCAAAGCCAAAGAACCAAAAAGAGTGACAATAAAGTGATAATTTTTATTATCATTTATCTCTTTTAAAAAACTTTGACAGATTCTATAAGGGCCAATTGTATGACTAGATGATGGACCCGGACCAATACGATATAAATCTTTTAATGAACAGAGCATATTTATTTTAATAAATCCACAAGAATAGAATCTAATATATAGATATAATCTTCTTTTACGCGGACTCCTTCTTCATCAATTATAAGATATTCTCGAGTATTTTCAACTTCTTTTTTATATTCTTCAAGAAATTCCGATTTGAACTTATCGTAGTATTGTTTGAATGTAAATCCCTTATCAAGACGCAAATTAAGCATGATGAAATCATTTTTTTGTTCAAAAAAATCTTCAACATTTTCATTTAAAATATACTTGCCATCTATATATTTTAAAATCGAACGAGTCCTAGTTGCTCTTACACCATTATAAAATGAAGTCGCTCCAAGACCAGCAGCAAGATAGTCTTCTCCTAGCCAATACGTTAAATTATGTTTAGATTCATAACCAATTTTAGCAAAATTAGATACTTCATATCGGAAGAAGCCTTTGTCTTTTAATAATTTTTTAGCTTCATAATAGATTTCCGCATATTCATCATCTTCAATCGGTTGAAGGTGAATATTATGAAGATATGTTCCTTCTTCAATAGCTAGCGGATAAATTGAAATATGTTTAGGATTTAAATTTAAAATAAAATTCAGGTCTTCGATAAACGCTTCTTTAGTACTTCTTGGCCAACCATAAATAAGATCGAAATTATAATTTATAAAATCATTAGAATCCAAAAGTTTTTTTATTTCAACAAGCTTATTTTTATCAGTGTGTCGATTTAAATAATAAAGATTATCTTGTAAAGTTTCTACGCCGATAGAAAGACGATTGATACCATATTTTTTCAATAATTTTATTTTTTTATCTGTAATTTCTATTGCTGTAGTTTCAATTGAATATTCTTCTAATTGACTTAAATCGAAATTTTCCTTGATAAAAACAAACAAATTTTCCAAGTCTTCGCAGGATAAAGAAAGAGGAGTTCCCCCACCGATATAGATTGTTTTCAAAGGAATTTTAGGAAGATTTTTTAATTCACAAAAAAGTGATTCCAAATAAGGTTTTATAAATTTTTCAATAAATAAAATCTTAGGGAAATCACAATATGCACAAATATTTTTACAAAAAGGAATATGAATATAAAGACTAATTTTCTTCATCGTTATCTTGGGAATCAGCATTTTCAAGATAGTCTTGCTTTTCAATTTCAGCAATTCTTCTATTTTCTTCGTTTAACGATTCTTTTTTTATTTGCTTAATTTGTTTTTTTCTTTCTCTGGCTTTTTCTTTTTCAATTCTCTCTTTTTCAGCTAAATTATCTTCTTTGACAATTAAATTATCTATATGTTCTTTTGATGCACTTTTTTCATCATGTTTTTCTTCAGGTTTTAGTCCTGGAACGTATTTTCTAAGCAAGAAAACAACAACGGCTATAGCTGCAATAACAGCAATAATAATCAAAGCTACCATAATAATAAATTCTCCTTTAATTCTAATTTATCGGCGAGGTATCGGTGTATAAACAAATTTGTTTCTGATCTGAGATTTTTTATAAAAACCACTATCGGCCAAAAAATCCATTGAAGTTCTTGCGGTCTCATATGCAACATCTTCTTCTTTTTTAAATTGAGCTATTGTGTAATGTTTTCCAATAGTGCAATGCAGAGCATAGAAATGAGCTTGCGTTTTTTTCAAATACGGATAAATCTCCATAAGGTTTTGAACAATGCTTCCTATTGCATTTTTTTCTACACCTGTAGGAAATACTGGAAGAGCAACTTCACCTTGACTGACAAGATTTTTAGGTATATTTTCTTCATCATAGATAAATGATGGAATTTTTTTAACTATAGGCTTTACTTCTTCGACAATTTCTTCCTTTTTTTCTTCCATAATAGGTTCATCTATTTTATATTGTTCTTCTTTAACAAATTGAATCTTAACTTCTTCAATCAAATCCATTAAAGTATCTAGATCACTATCTATTACATCTAAATAATATACAACAAAATAAGTTAAATCTCCTGTTTCTTGAACAATTTTTTTAACTTTTCTAATTTCTTCCTGGTGATCAAATCCTATTCCTTCAGTTAACATTAAAAATCCTGCATCTTCAAAGCCTTTAGATAAAAGCACTTTTGCAAGAATTGAAGAAGTCTCTTCTAGCTGATAATCAAAAGGTTTAATATAATCAAAATAGAAAAAACTAATAATGCTTTTTAAAAGAGGAGAAAAATCTTCATCATTTAAAAAATTTAAATAATTATCAATCAATCCATCAAGTTCTTCAAGTGGAGCAGCTTTATAAATATAATTTTTTTGAAAATAATGAGGAGTATCTATTTCTGAACTTCGGAAATAATTTTTTAAACTATCTTCATAGCTTTCGCCAGCAACCATGCCATTTATGGCTAAAAGCAGTTCTTTATTTATATTAACCTCATGATTTTTAAAATATTCTAAAGTATTTTGATAAGCACATAAAGGAGCAACATTAGCTGGTAATACACCAATATCATGTCTTATTATATGAAGCATCATATCTTCAGTAATAGAATCATCACCATAATTCATTTCAATAAAAAACCTCATCAATACTTTTTCATTGAAAATCTTTTTAAAATCTTCACCCTCTTTATTATAACGAACATAAGTTTGGAAAATTTTTCTTTCAATATTTGAAATCTTTTTAGTTAAATTTCTATATAAGGTCAACGAAAAAGGATGATGATCAATATTTATAAGTCCAGTATCAGCCAAAAAATTAGATCTATATAGCAAAACTTTATCCCAAATCGAATCAATCATCGACATGTTATACGCTTTTTTTACATCATCTTTAGTAGCATAATGTTCTTCAGTAAACCTAATACCCTCATCATGTAGTGCCATATTTTTTCCTCGATTTTTATTATAATTGAATTCCAATTTTAAATAAAGACATTCAGCAAAAAAATACTAATTTACTACTAAAAAGTCAAAAAAACTAATAATTAGACAAAAAAATATACTAAAAAACTCTTTTAGCTTTCAAAAGTTAAAAGAGCTTTTTGTTTTATTATTCTTCATCAATTGACAAAATAGCAATAAATGCTTCCTGTGGAACAGCAACTTTACCAAATTGTCTCATACGTTTTTTACCTTCTTTTTGTTTTTCAAGAAGCTTTTTCTTACGTGAGATATCACCACCATAACATTTGGCAAGAACATCTTTTCTTAAAGCTTTAATATCGCTTCGAGCAATAATTTTTCCACCGATAGCTGCTTGAACTGGAATTTCAAATTGCTGTCTAGGAATAACATCTTTTAATTTATCAACGATAACTCTGCCCCTTCTATAAGCAAAACCTTGATAAACAATAGAAGTTAAAGCATCGCAAACTTCGCCATTAAGCAAAATTTCCATTTTGACAAGATCACTTTTTTCATATCCTAATAGTTCATAATCTAATGATGCATAACCAGCACTGACAGATTTTAATCGATCAAAGAAATTAAAAATAATTTCTGAAAGTGGCATTTTGTATTTCAAAGAAACTCTTGTTTGATCAATATAATCCATACTGAGAAATACTCCGCGATGATCTTGGCAAAGCTTCATTAAACTTCCAACGTAACTCGTTGGTGTCAAAACTTCAGCCTTGACCCAAGGTTCTTCAGCAAGTTTGATATTTCCGGTCGGTGGAAATTCACAAGGGTTATCAATAATGTGTTCAACATTATCAGTAGTTGTAACATGATAAATAACACTTGGAGAAGTTGAAATCAGATCTAATCCATATTCATTTTCTAACCGTTCTTGAACAACTTCAAGGTGAAGAAGTCCTAAAAAGCCACATCTAAAACCAGATCCTAAAGCAGTTGATGTTTCCGGTTCATAAACCAAAGCAGCATCATTTAAAGCCAACTTTTCCAGCGCCTCTCTCAAGGCTTCAAAATCATCATTATCAGCTGGATAAATACCTGAATAAACCATCGGATTTAATTTCCTATAACCAGGTAAAGCTTCTGTACAAGAATTATTTTTTAATGTAACAGTATCACCGACCATAACATCATGGATATCTTTAATTTGCGCGCTTAAATATCCTACTTCACCAGCACCCAATTCTTTGACTCTGACTTCTTTTGGTGTTCTAATACCTAATTCTGTAACAAGATATTCTTTTTTGGTGCTCATCAAAAGAATAGTATCACCAACGTGAATAGTTCCTTCTTTGACTCTGATCATCATTATTACCCCACGATATGGGTCAAAATGAGAATCAAATATCAAAGCTTTTAAAGGAGCATTGATATCACCTTGGGGACAAGGTAAATCTTCTACTATTTTTTCTAAGACTTTATCGATATTCAAGCCTGTTTTTGCAGAAACTGGAACCGCTTCTGAAGGATCCATGCCTAAAGCATCGATCAATTCTTCTTTCGTTCTATCTAAATCTGCACTAGGAAGATCCATCTTATTAATTATTGGCAAAATTGTTAAATCATTATCAATAGCTAAATAAGCGTTAGCTATCGTTTGAGCTTCCACTCCCTGCGTCGCATCAATAACAAGAATTGCACCTTCACAAGCTGCTAAAGAACGTGAGACTTCATAAGTGAAATCTACATGTCCCGGAGTATCGATCAAATTAAAAAGATAATCTTCACCATTTTTAGCATGATAATTAATCGAAACAGCATTTAGTTTAATTGTGATTCCTCTTCGTCTTTCAAGTTCAAGATCATCTAGTAATTGTTCTTTTAATTCTCGGACTTCAACTGCACCAGTCGATTCTAAAATACGATCGGCCAAAGTAGATTTTCCGTGATCAATATGAGCTATTATGGAAAAGTTTCGAATATGTTTTAAATCGTATTTCATTTATTCCTCCAAAAATCATCAACTTCTTGAGTTATTTCATCCTCTGTATATACATAAGAAATATTTTGATATTTTTCCGTTAATATATTGCGATAAGGAAAAGTATTATACCTCATATCTATATATAATAACATACCTTTATCGAATTCGCTGCGTATAACTCTTCCTGCCGCCTGTAAAAACTTGTTGATACCAGGATAGACATAAGAATATAAATATCCTTGTTTTTCTTCATCATCGCTTGAATTTAAATCATAATAATTCTTCAAAGCATCATTTTCATAATTGACCATCGAAAGTCCTACTCCGATAATAATAGCACCGATCAAGCGATCATCAATCAAGTCAATTCCCTCAGAAAAGACTCCTCCAAGAACGACAAATCCAATATTTGTCTTTGTCGGATTTTTTTCAAAATGAGCAAGAAATTCTTCTCTTTTTTCAGTTGTCATACCTGCATCTTGAATATAGAAATTATAATTTTTTGAAAGAGGGAAAATATCTACAATTGCTGTCATATATTTATAACTAGGGAAAAAGACAAAATAATTACCTGTTTTTCCTCCAACAAAAGCCAAAATAGCTTGAATTATCTTTTTCTTGGTAAAATCACGATCTTTATAATATGTTGAAATATTTGTATTAACTAAAACCTTTAAATTTTCTACAGGAAAAGGTGAAGGCAAAAATAATTCTTCATGCTTTTCTTCAGCTTTTAATAAGTCTAGGAAAAAGTTTTGCGGAGTTAATGTTGCACTGAAGAAAGTTCCAGAAAGAAATATATTTTTTGCTGGGCGCATAAAAGGTCTTGAATCTAAACAATTCGCATTAAATTTTAATAGTTTCCCATTTTCCGAGATTTCAAAAAAATAAGAATATGTTTCATCACTTTCTGGCAGACTCAAAAAACTTTTAGCCTTATAATAAACATCAAGAAATTGATCGGTGACATCTTTTCCACCTTCTTGCAAAAAATTTTTTCCTTCTTCTAAAAATTTATCTAAAACCAAAAACAATTCATCTGGTATTCCATCAACTTTCAAAACATTTCCGAAAAAATCTTCTTGTGGAAATTCATTGATATCTAAATTTAAAAAATAATCCATAACTTTTTTTATCAATCTATACATTTTTTTATGATTGAAAGATATAGCTTTAAAATCTTTATATAGCAAAAAGAAAGAATAAAAATCAATTTGACCACTATGCATATCACGAATTCTTGAAGGAAGATTATGCGCTTCATCTATAAGCAGATAATAATTTTTTGGTCCTTCATCAAAAAAACGAATAAGATGAGCTGTCGGATGAAAAAGGTGATTATAATCAGCAATAATTACATCATAAAAAGTTGAAAGATCCAGTTGAAATTCAAAAGGACAGACCTGATATCGATAAGATAAAGAGATTATATCTTGAAATCCTAAACAAGGATATTCTTGATAAATTGCATGAATAATAGCATTGACTTTTTGATAATAATCGACAGCAAAAGGACACTCATCAGGGTTGCAATGTCTTTTTTTATCATTGATGCAAAGGCTTTCTTTACTGTTAATAGTTATCGCATTGATAGTTACACCTTTAGTATTAAAAAATTTTATCGTCTCTAAAACAACTTTTTTTATAGAATTTTTACTGGTCAAATAAAATATTTTTTCGCCTTTATCTTGCATCTTTTTTATATATGGATATAAAGTCGCTGCAGTTTTTCCAATGCCTGTAGGAGCTTCAATATAAGCGAACTCTTCATTATCGGCGGCATCATAAATAGTTTGAATCAATTCTTTTTGTCCTTTACGATAAGTTGAATAAGGAAAATCAAAAGAACTTAAATCTTTCTTTAATTTTTCTTCATGATTTAAAAAGATCAAAATATGATCATAATAAATTTGAACTAATTTTAATACAAAACGCTGCAAATCTTCAAAATTATAATCAAAATCATAAAATTTTCTAATCGCATAATTATTTTGTGAAATATACGTTAATCTGATAGAAATTTCGCTCAAATTATTTTGTAAAGCATAAATATAAGCATAAAATTGAGCTTGACCAAGATGCCAATCTTTATTTTCAGTATAAAATTCTTCAAGATCAGCTACAGTAGTTTTAATTTCGTCAATAGTTACTTTGCCATTTTTATCTGTGATAATTCCATCAGCTCTTCCTTCAACAATAAAAGTATATTCTCCAATAATAAAAGTCGAAGATAAAGATACTTCCTTTTGATATACGGAGGATTGTTCATCTTGATAAACAGAATGAAGTCTTGTTCCTTCTTGCATAGTTCCACTAGAAAAAACACGAGAATCTATACTTCCAGAGCGAAGAATATTATCAACAATATCGTGAACTGAGAGAGAAATTATTTTTTGCATGTTATTAGTTTAGCAAAAAAGAGTCATTATTAATAGAAAATTAAATTGATAAAATTTTAATAAAAGTAATTGAAATTAATATTTTTTTAAAAAAACAAAATTAGGGCTTGATTTCCATTTCAAAATTTGCGATAATTCTACTTGCCGATTAAAACGGATCTGTGGTGTAGTGGCTAACATGTCTCCCTGTCACGGAGAAGATCGCGAGTTCGATCCTCGTCAGATCCGCCATGATGGCCCGATAGCTCAGTTGGTAGAGCAAGGGACTGAAAATCCCTGTGTCGAGGGTTCGATTCCCCCTTGGGCCACCATTTAATCAGTAATACCGATAGAAATTTCTATCGGTTTTTTTAAAAATATAAATGGCATTAAAAAAATATAAAAATATCTATCTTGTTTTAAACGTCCTACTATGGTATATTTATTAATGTTGTAAATAACTAAGTTATTTTATGTTAAAATAATTACGGAGGCTTCAATGAAAGTTATAGGAAATTTCTTTGTTAGAATTGGTCAATGGATTAAAAATACAGCTTGGATTCAAATTATTGGTTTAGTCGGTATAGTTGTCGGTATTATTATTGCTGCACCTTATGCTATTCGTGGTATTCAAGGTTGGGT
>OBLG01002731.1_pt1 | contig 10419 bp, 8 predicted proteins | sample 1517451 | NCBI WGS metagenome assembly OBLG01 (sample SAMN04571694, study PRJEB22368) | human gut metagenome | biome: human gut; material: stool | host: Homo sapiens | place: Luxembourg | collected 2012-06-29 | reverse complement strand
ACTCAACCCTCCATATTATCCGTCCAAAGCTCGCACTGCGTCATAACAGTTTGAACCGCATCGTCCATCCCTTCGGGCGGATACTTATGTTTTTTCAAAAGGCGTTTAATCAGCATGCGCATTCTTGCCCTTGCCTGTTCACGCCTGTTCCAGTCAATCGTGCGGTTCTTGCGAAGGGTTTCAGCAAGTTCCTTGGTAATGGCGATCAATTCATCATTTTCATAAAAATCTTTGATTGCCTGTGGCTTTGTCAGCGCATCATAGAATGCTAACTCATCCGCCGTGAGGCCAAGTTCTTTACCTTCGTTGTGCGCAGCGGCGATCTGCTTGGCAAGCTTCATCATCTCATCAATGACCTGCTCATTTGTCAGCATACCGTTCAGATAGGCGTTCATCGCCCGCTGCATAATCTCACTGAATTTTTCGGATTTGACCACATTTGTCCTGCGGTAAATCTGAACCTGCTCGGCGATCAATTTTTTCAGCAATTCTACGGCGAGATTCTTTTCCTTCATCTTGGAGATTTCTTCAAGGAACTTCGGATCAAACAGAGAAAATTCGGAGTTCACATCAGAAAACAGATTGATGACGCCGTCACTCTTGATGCTCTGCTTCAAAAGCTCATTGATCCGGGCATTCATCTCCGGGAGAGAAATCTTTTGCCCACCGCCCTGATTAGTCAGCCGAATGACAAGGACACGGACAGACTCGAAGAAGGCTGCTTCGAACCGCATCGGCTCATCTACCAAGGAAGAACAGAGAGACAGTGCTTGGTGAAGCATCAGTGCCTCTTTGAGGAATGTATCCCGTTCCTTCTCCAACTCCCGACCCATTATGAAGTTCACAGCGCCGCTGATTGTTTTTGCCCGCTCAAGATCCGTGCCGGACATAAACTTTGAGTAGTCGTAGTGATGGAACAGATCTTGGCATATAGAGAGCTTTTCGAGGAACTTGGGATATGCAACCTTTGCGACATCGGTATCGCCATAGTTCTTTTTATCCCGTACCGTATAGTCGTTCATTGCCTGCTTCAAGGCGGAAGCGATACCTACATAGTCGACGACAAGACCGCCTTCCTTATCACGGAAGACTCGATTGACACGGGCAATGGCCTGCATCAGGTTGTAGCCCTGCATCGGTTTGTAGACATACATTGTTGCAAGGGATGGTACATCAAAGCCCGTCAGCCACATATCTACGACAATAGCAATTTTCAGGGGACTGTCATTATCCTTGAATTTCTGTGCTAGTTCGTCTTTGTGGTGCTTGTTTCCAATGATTTTGCGCCATTCTTCCGGGTCTTTGTTGCTCTCGGTCATTACAACGGCGACTTTTTCCGTCCACGCCGGACGCAGTTCGAGAATGCGGTTGTATATCTTCATAGCGATGGCACGAGAATATGCAACGATCATCGCTTTACCCGTGAGCAGGTTCGCACGGTTATTTTCGTAGTGGTCAAGAATGTCGCAGACTAACGAATTGATCGTCTGGTCGTTGCCCAGGACAGCCTCCATCTGGCCAAGTTGTTTTTTGCTCTGCTCGATAACCTGCGGATCGGCGTTATTGGCCATAATATCATATTCAGCATCAATGAGGCGCAAGGTGGCTTCATCCAAATGCAGTTTGATAACACGGCTTTCATAGTAGACCGGGCGTGTTGCACCATCCTCGACAGCCTGCGTCATATCGTAGATGTCAATGTAATCGCCGAACACCTCACGGGTGCTGCGATCTTTGGAAGAAATCGGCGTGCCGGTAAAGCCGATGTATGTAGCATTGGGCAAGCTGTTGCGGATAATGCGAGCCGTGCCAACAACACGCTTGGCGACTTCTTCGCCATCCTCGTTTGTTGTGATTTTGATTTTTTCCGCAAGTCCGTACTGCCCACGATGTGCTTCATCTGCCATCACGACAATATTGCGGCGCTCAGAAAGCGGCTCGTGGGATTCCTCAAACTTCTGCATTGTAGTAAAGATAATCCCGTTTGCCTGTCTGCCGGCAAGCAGCGACTTCAAATGCTCTCTACTTTCTGCGTGGATAGGTTCCTGCCGCAGAAATTTTTTGCATTTGGCAAACTGGCCGTAAAGCTGATCGTCAAGGTCGTTGCGGTCGGTAAGCACAACGATCGTGGGACTGTCCAAGGCATCTTGCAGTAGATGCGCATAAAAAACCATAGATAACGACTTTCCGCTGCCCTGTGTATGCCAAAAAACACCGCCCTTGCCGTCGGTCACGGTTGCGTGCTTGGTAGATTCGATGGCCTTTCTTACTGCAAAATATTGATGGTATCCGGCAAGAATTTTGTAGCTCTTGATACCCTCGTTTGAAAAGCAGATAAAGTTCTTGATAATATCCAACAAGCGATCTTTTTGGAACAACCCTTCAAAGAAGGTGTCAAACTGTGCATACTGGGTATTTTCATAACTGCCGTCTTTTGTTTTCCACTCCATAAAACGATCTTCACCTGAGGTGATCGTTCCTGCCTTGGAAGTAGATTGATCGCTCATCACACAGATGGCGTTGTAAATGAACATCGACGGAATTTCCTGCATATAATTCCGAAGCTGCCGATAGGCCTCAGAAGCGTCTGTTTCCTCACGGGAGGGGGATTTTAGTTCAACAAGAACAACAGGCAAGCCGTTAAGAAAGAGAATAATATCCGGACGCTTGTTGCTGTTCTCAATGAAGGTCCATTGATTGGCAACGATAAAGGAGTTGTTTTCGGGGTGGGAATAGTCAGCGAGATACACAATGCCGGAACGCTCCTCGCCTTTTTCTAAGTAGCGGACCGGAATGCCGCTTTGCAGGTACTCCATAAATTCGGCGTTCTTCTGCACAAGCTCGCCATTTTCAAAGTTGCGCAGCTTGAATAAAGCGTCGTTAATGGCGTCAGCAGGTAAGCCCTTGTTCAGACGATACAAAGACTCCTCCAATACAGTATCATAGAGCGGGCTCTTAAAGTCCCGTTCCACATCTGGGCCATAAACATACTCATAGCCCAAATCGTTTTTGAAAAGCTCGATTATAGCGTTTTCATAATCAGCTTCTGTGTTATATCCCGGCATATTTACTTCCCACCTTTTATATTGGTTGCAGTATAATCATTTACTGCTTGTCTCAGGCAAGTGGTAATCTGTACAGCTTTTTCTTTTGCTTCTTTTTTATCCTTGAGCTTTACAAAATAATAACCTGAGATAGACATTCGAAGCTTGCTTATGATTGCATCTCGTTTATACCAATCAACAGCGAAATTGCTTTGAATGATTCCTTTTAGATCTTCAATTTCTTCTGGCTTGGCTATACCACTCAAAAGATTAGACAGATTAGAGAGAATATAGGTGTTCAAGGATTCATCGTCAATATTTTGAGGCGTACTATCTGCTTTTGCATGTGTGTCATACTTCTCAAAATCGGCAACTGCTTGTACATTTCCGCTATTTATATATTTGATATAACTGAGCTGGTGCTCCAATTCAGGAAACAGGGTTGCTTCGTTAATGTTGTACAGGTCAAGCTCTTTCAGGATTTCTTCCTTATTTTCACCACGAATGAAGAAGAATTCTTTTTCAAATGCATTCCGCAGATCGCCCCTCGATTTGGATATAACTGATTTTGCTATATCAGCGACGCCTGAAACAGAAAAGAGACTGGCTAAGAGGAATACACCGCTTTGCTTTCTTAATCGCTCATTCGTATATGTAGGAGTGACCATATAGTTTTCCTGAACAATCTTTGCAAACTCTTGAAACCCGTTTTGCGTGGACCACTTTTTCCTTGTTTCTTCGTCGATTATATGATCCCGCTTTAATCTGGCAAGGACATTCGCAACCGTGTTTTCTTTTGAAAGATCGTAATTTGCTAATGCGGAGACGATTTGAACTTCAAGATCCGTTGGCAAAGAGGGATAGTAGTTTCGGGTGTAGTAAATCACTCCGTATGGCTCGTGTTTTTCCTCACCGTCATCGTCAATATAAGATTCCTCGCCGTGACATTTACAAGCAAAGTACAGCGCTACCAGCGGGTTTGTGGTCAGATCCAGCAGTCTTGTACACATACCATAGTGTTGATACTTTGTCATAATGTCAAAAGTCGTATGAAATTCTTTGAATTCTGCCGGGATTTTTTGCAAAGGAATCTGCATAAGCCGGTGCTCTATACTAAGCATATTGTTTCTAAATATGCTCGGCTCAATATCCCAGAATTCTGCATCTTGCCCGCGAAAATATAGCTCAGTGGAGGTACCGTCATCAGATTCCTTCAGTGCTTTTACAGCGCTGATAAATGAACTGACAGAATCAATCTCGGTCAGCTCGCCAACTTCTAGTTCTTTATAAGCCAATGTGTTACCTCCTCTTTAGCGCAGCAACTATAGTATGTGCCATTGTATTCTCAATGAATGAGTTGTTTTTGTGTATGGGATAGGTAAATGATAATTTAGTGGCTTAGAGCTCGACGGCGGATACATCCAGTTCGCCGGACATTAGTTTAGGTAAAAGAGCGTCACGGATTTTTTCTAGGCGGCAAATTTCCTCGTAATTATTCCGGATAGCAGCGTCTATAGGCGCAACAATAGCCTCGAATTTTACGATTTCTCTATCTGATGGGATAAAAATCGGCAGTTCGGTTAATGAGGTTCGATTGATCGAGCCAAAAACAGTTCCTTCTCCGTTAAACACATCCAACTGCTTGTGGAGGGAGAACATAGTATAAAGGACAAATGACTGCTGATTGCTCTTTGAATGTATGGCAGCAAGCCCTCGACCAATGCAACAATCTGTATAAGCGACATTCAAATCACCAACAGGCGCTCGGACACTCATTAAAGTGTCATTTGCGCAAGCCATTCGCTTTGGTTCGGTTGTATACAAACGGACAGACGGAAAACGGAATCCAAACTCAGCTCGTCCCTGAAAGAAAACCGCACCGTTGCCATCTTCGTTATAACTACTTCCATTTGGGGACTGTCCCATTGTAATGTCTGCGATGTCGCTGAGGGTACCCATATATCCCCCGGATACAGGGTTATCAATAAACATTCGTTGGTAGAGTGCTCTTGCCTGCTGCTCTAAATTATCATTTATCTTTCTATTTGCGGCGATTTTATCATCCAAAGATTTCAGAATTCCGGATATGGATTGCTGTGTTTCTAAGTCTGGAACTTTGACCATCAGCGTTTGAAGGACATCCGTCTGGACTCTTTGCCTGCCCGATGAACCAACCATAGACTTGATTGCAGGTCCTCTTACTATGGAACTGGTAACGAGGTAGTAAAGAAAATCAGAATCACACCCGTCTTTTGCTCTGAATACAATGTATTCGGTGGAACCAAATCCGACCTCACCATTTTCGAGTACGCTAACCTTTGCAGTTTTGCCATTTTCAAGACACGGTGTAATGCGAGCCATTATGGTGTCTCCGTTACGAAATTTTGTACCACCGGAATATGGTTCTGATTCAAATCCGGGTACATCTCTACAAAATGGCTGCAATTTATCCATTGAAATCTTTTTTGCAATGCTTCCTTTTTTGAGTGACTCACGAGGATTAAATTCGGCAATCTCGTCTAACCTTTTTTCAAACCATTTAGCCACTTCATTCACCATCCTATCCGATATATTTTCTATGCGCCAGTTTCACATTGCTTTGTTTGACCATTGCGTATTGCAAAGTCGTGTCAATCCGCTTGTGCCCCAGTAATTGCTGAAGCTGTTCTATGGGCATTCCTTTATCTATCGCCATCGTCGCCAGCGTCCGGCGGAACTTGTGCGGATGCACTTTGTGTACGCCCAACTGTTTGCCTAATTCCCGCAATCTTGTTTCGACGCCGCCTATGGATAGGCGGTTGAAAGGTGCTTTCAGAGAAACGATCAGTGCCGGATTATCATCGCTGCGGCTTTCCAAATAGGCTTGCAGGTGCAGCTTCGTCCGGGCGTCAAAGTAGACCATTCGCTCTTTGTCGCCTTTGCCGAACACCACGCACTCCCGCTCTGCAAAATCCACATCATCCCGGTTTAGAAGCACCATTTCTCCAACACGCATTCCGGTTGAAGCAAGCAGGTCGATCATCGCCAAATCCCGCATTTCAGAGCAGCTATCCCGCATCAGCTCAAGGGTTTCGTCAGAGTAGGTTTCCTTGATATTTGACGCTGTTTTGACCTTATGTATCCGGCGAACGGGGCTTTTAAGAATATAATCCTCATCTTCCAGCCAAGAGAAGAACGATGAAAGAATACGCCGAATGTTATCTATGGTCACTCGGCTGGAATGGCGTTCCCTTTGGTAATTCGTCAGGTACTGACGAATATCCTCTGTCACAATCTCCTTGATTGGTTTCCCGATGCCGTCAAGCATTGCCTGTGTGGTGGCCTGATAGTAATTCAGTGACTTTTCGGAACAACCCTCAATACGCTTGGCGGCAAGAAAAAGTGCTAAAAGGTCTTGCTCCTGCTCCTTGGTCTTGCCATCGGAAGGACTAATGTCATAATCCCATAGAGTGTGCAATAAAACCTCTTGCAACTTTTCGACTTGTGCGTTGTTCAGGTATGAAAGCATATCTGTAACAACAGTTTGAATCAATTTTTGCTTCATTTTCATTCTCCTTTATTAGAAAGAGAACGATATACAGTGGCTGTTCCTTTGTTAAATCTCTCGCCACTGATGAGAGCAATATACAGTCAGTTATATAGGTCTAAATCGTCGTGATCTTCTCCGTCATAATGATTGTAATAGTGGAACCCGTCTTCAAGTGGCTTTTTGCAGTCACGGCAAACATCCCAGTATCCAAATTCTTCATTTTCGGTGAAAATAGCACTTTGTTGACGACATTTACAATATCCAATTTTTTCAATAGGAACACCTTTGAAGTATTGCACCTAATACCCCCTTTTTAAGCTAAATGATAATTTAGAGCAGCAAGCAAAAGCGCTCTATAAAGACTGGTTCTTAGATTTTTCTCCATTTTCAAGCGATGGCACACTGCCTGATGGATGGAGAATCGGAACCGTTGGTGATATTATCCAACTCCACGACTCCAAACGAGTTCCGCTTTCAGGCACCGAAAGGAGCAAAATGGCGAAATTATACCCATACTATGGGGCAACTTCGCTTATGGACTATGTCGACAACTACTTGTTTGACGGGATTTATCTACTGCTAGGTGAGGATGGAACTGTTGTTGATAATCTGGGCTTCCCAATTCTGCAATATGTTTATGGCCGGTTTTGGGTAAACAATCACGCACACATAATCACTGGTAAAGAAGGATTTTCTGTCGAAGAACTCTACCTGTTTTTCGGCTTGACCAATATAAAGTCCATAGTAACAGGCGCTGTTCAGCAGAAAGTCAGTCAGCAAAACTTAAAGAAAGTCCCGGCAATTATTCCTTCAAGCACTGCGCTTTCTTCTTTTGACGAACTCATTCAGCCAATCTTTTCTCAGATACGAAATTTACGAGATGAGAATGCTCGATTAACTTCACTGAGAGATATTTTGTTGCCTAAACTGATGTCTGGCGAACTGGATGTATCCGCCGTCAATCTTTAAGCCGCTAAATTATCATTTATCGAATTATTTGTTGTAATTTTATCATCGATGAGCTGCAAAATACTTGCGATTTTCTCCTGAATCGGCAGTGGTGGAAGCGGAATGTTCATTTTCAAGAAGTGCGATTTTGGCAACTGCGGTTGCGCACTACCACTTTGCACAGCCATTATTTGCTTTTGAAACCACTCACTTCTCAAAACCTGATATAAGTACTGATTGCTAATATTGTTGGCGCATCGTATTATCAACATTCCAGAATTAATCCTAATATTCTCATAAGGGACTTGTGGAGAATACAGCGCAACATTACCAACTGTCCCGCGGGTAGTAATTACAATATCACCTCGACACAACCTGCCATTGTTCAACAGGGCATCCTTTCTTTGACTAATAAACTGTGTTTCAGAAAAACTGAATCCCGATTTTGTAACATTTTTTGCAGAAAGGAATAAGCAAAATCCGGTGCTAAGTAGTTCGTTTTGATGAGGATAATTCTTGCCCCTATCGCCATCAATCACATCTATGCCAGTGCTCTCCAACTGAACAACATCAAACTTCATACCCAATCGCCCCCAATTTTTTGCGGATTTCATCCTCCAGCTCGTGGGACTTTTTGAACATCTCCGAAAGTTCAGAGGTTAAACGGGTCATCTTCTCCTCGAAGGGTTCGCCGTCATCCTCAACTTCTTCGATGCCCACATATCGGCCCGGAGTCAGGATAAAGTCCTGCTTTTCAATCGCCTGAAGGTCTGCCACAGCACAGAAGCCCTTTACATCTTCCAAGGTCCCTTCCTGAAAAGCCTCAAAGGTATCTGCTAATTTTTGAATGTCCTCATCGGTAAAATCTCTGTGTTTCTTATCGACCATATGTCCCATCTTTCGGGCGTCGATAAAAAGCGTCTTGCCTTTTTGCTTTTTATTCTTGCTGATAAACCAGAGGGTGACGGGAATGGTCACACTATAAAAAAGCTGTGTCGGCAGAGCCACGATTCCCTCCACAAGGTCAGCTTGAAGGATGCGTTTTCTGATTTCCCCCTCGCCGCTTGTTTGAGTGGACAGCGCACCATTTGCAAGAACAAGACCGATCTTGCCGTTAGGGGCGAGGTGGTGGATCATATGTTGAATCCACGCATAGTTGGCATTACCGGCAGGGGGCGTACCAAACTGCCAACGCACATCGTCCTTCAGCTTTTCCTGTCCCCAGTTGGAGAGATTGAACGGCGGATTTGCCATAATGAAATCTGCTTTCAGCGTGGGGTGGAGGTCATTAAAGAAAGTGTCTGCCTGGTATGGCCCGAAGTTGGCATCGATACCACGGATCGCCATATTCATCTTCGCCATTTTCCAAGTATCGGCGTTTGACTCTTGCCCATAGACTGAGATCTTCCCCCGGTTTCCTCGATGTGCTTCTATGAAATCGGCTGACTGAACGAACATACCGCCAGAACCACAGCAGGGATCGTACACACGGCAATTTTCGTAAGGCTTTAGAATTGCAACAATCGTTTTAACGATACTTTCTGGCGTGTAGAACTCGCCGCCCTTAACACCTTCGTATGCAGCAAACTGCTGAATGCAATACTGATATGTTTTACCAAGCAGATCCTTGTTTTCTTTGGTATCGCTCATATCCATATTGGTGAACAGGTCAACCACATCGCCCAAAACACGCTTGTCCAAATCTGGGCTTGCATAGTTTTTAGGCAGCACATTTTTCAGGCTTTTGTTCTCTGCTTCAATAGCCCGCATTGCATTGTCTATGAGTGTGCCAATTTCAGGAGTATGAGCGGCAGAAGCAATTTTACTCCACCGGGCATCCTCCGGTACGAAGAAAATGTTATCTTCGGCGTATGCATCACGATCATCCTCGAAACCGTCGCCCTCAGCAACAAGCTCCTGATAACGCTTTTCAAAAGCATTGGATATATAGCGCAGGAAAATAAGTCCTACGATCACTTTCCGGTATTCTGCTGCGGGGATGTGCCCCCAAAGGACACACGCAGCGTCCCAGATTTGTTTTTCAAAGCCGATTGTGGCGTTGTTTCCGTTAGCCATAGAATGAATCCCTTCCTACGTTATTTTTTCGCATTGCATTGGAGCGTGCGATAAATCAAACCAACACTTCCCATTTTCCGTATCTCTTACCGCTTTCTCGGCGGATATAGTTTTTATCTTGCAGCGACTTCATAATTCGCTTTACACTTCTGATTGATTTGCCGGTGATGTCTGCAAGCTCCTGCTGCTTGATGGTTGGATTTTTCTTTATTAAATCCAACACAGCCAATTCTTCTAAAGTGCAGTCCAAAGTGCCAAATTGGCACTTTGGAATTTGCTGTTTGGCACTTTGGGAATTGCTTTCCTCCACATAATCAATGTGCATATAGCGGTTCTTCAGCTCGTAATCCGTGCCCAAAAGGAGATTGCCGAAGAACATCTCCAAGAACTTTGTGGTGGAGTGAACACCCTTTTGCAGATTCGTATAGTTCGCTCGGACCAAGGCGTTGCGGAAGTACCACGAATTCTTTTCAAAGGCGTCGTTGTTTACACGGAAGCCGAAAGTTTTCATATATTTGATTATAAAGACGGCGGTGGCACGGGTGTTTCCTTCACCGAAGGGATGGATTTGCCAAATGTCGGAGGCGAATTTCGCCAGATGCTTCACCGCCGCATCTATGGACAAACCCTCATAGGAGAACTGTTTTTCAGTGGCAAAATCGTAATCCAGCGTATCCTTGATACTGTTCCAGTCCGCATAGATTACGGTGTCGCCGTTCAACACCCACTCTTTCTTGGTGATGTTGTACTGCCGAATCTGTCCGGCGTGATTGAACACTCCCTCAAACAGCCTACGATGGATGGAGAGCCACTCGGCGGGGG
>OBLG01002730.1_pt1 | contig 10419 bp, 9 predicted proteins | sample 1517451 | NCBI WGS metagenome assembly OBLG01 (sample SAMN04571694, study PRJEB22368) | human gut metagenome | biome: human gut; material: stool | host: Homo sapiens | place: Luxembourg | collected 2012-06-29 | reverse complement strand
CGGCGGCCCCATTTCTTCCAGCAGCGGAAGAAATGGGGGAAAGAACGCCGCCAAAGACCCATGGTCTTTGGAATTCCTTCAGGCCAATTTCGATGCGGTGGGAAAAGGTTCCGCAGGGAATCGACCGCGAGCCTACCCTCGCTGCCGCTGACATGGTGGGCGGGGGATATTGGCGGGACTACCGATTTAGGCGATTATCAAATCGCGCACTTGCCGCCGTCAGCGGCAAGTGTAGGTGCGGCCTAATGGGCCGCCATTTTACGTTGGTAGAGCAAAGTGCCGCCGTGCGGGACGTGGGAGCGGCAGCGATATGAGGACTGCAAGTGATTCGTTGTACGACGATTTGCAGCAATTTGGGACTTCGCGTGGTACGCGGTCACGTTTTTCCAACGCGGTCAGGCGCGCAGGAAGTCTTGAAACCTGCGGTTTCAAGCAGCGGTTTTGGTCACTTTTGGGGCTGCGGCCAAAAGTGACCCGCGCTCGGGGGCGCGGAACTCTCCCCGCCGGAGGAGCGATCCGAGCGCCGCCAGTGGCGGATGCAGGGGGGTGAGCGAGTGGCAGCGGTCAAAATTTCAAGCGTCCGCCGTCAGGAAGCGCAGAAATTTTGGGCACCGCAACAGTGTACCTTTTACAAATAAAGCGGGCCGTCGGGGACGCCGGCCCCTACGGGTGTGCGGCCGGACAGTGCAGTAAAAAGTGCGGGCGGGTAGAACTCCGCCCCTACAAAGGGGAAATGCCCCTTATACACAAACGAGGAAATCTTCTCGTCCCGCCGCGGGCCTCTCGGACCAGCGATAGAGGATAGACCGGCAAAAAAAGAGACGGACGCGGCAGCGTCCGTCTCTTTTTGTTACGCCCGCCCCTCGGGGATCTGGGCGATCATGCTCTTGTACACATGCCGGAAGAAGCACAGTGTCAGCAACAGGGACGCGATCTCGGCGATGGGGTAGCACCACCACACCAGATCGTCGTTACCCACGGACGCGCCGTAGCGGGCCAGCACGTAGGCGATGGGCACCAGAAACACCAGCTGCCGCACTATGGACGTGACCATGGAGTACAGTGACTTGCCCAGTGCCTGGAACGAGCTGCCCAGCGCAATGCACGCACCGGCCATGCAGAAGCTCAGGGAGATGATGCGCAGGGCGGGGATGCCCACGGCCATCATGGTGTCGGTGGCGTCGAAGATGCTCAGCAGAGGGCCGGGGATGGCCTGAAACAGGATGGTGCCCGCCACCATGATGCAGGAGGCGTACAGTGTGCCGCGCTTGATGGTCTCCATCATGCGGCGGCGGTTCTGGGCGCCGTAGTTATACGCCACGATAGGGATGATGCCGTTGTTCATGCCAAAGACCGGCATAAAGATGAAGGAGTTCAGCTTAAAGTACACGCCGAAGGCGGTGGCCGCCGTCTCATGGGCGGAGTGGTAGGTGATGAGGATCTTGTTCATCAGGAAGGTCATCACCGAGCCGATGCCCACCATGATGACGCTGGGCAGGCCGATGGCGTAGATCTCGCCGATCAGGGACCAGTCGGGGCGGAAGCCCTTGATGGACAGGGTGATGTCGGTGTTCTTCTTATGGTTGAAGTATATGGCCAGCGCACAGCCGCAGAACTGGCCGATGATGGTAGCCACGGCGGCGCCTGCCACGCCCATGTCCAGCACGAAGATAAACACGGGGTCCAGCACGATGTTGACGATAGCGCCCAGACCCTGAGTGTACATACTCAGCAGGGAGCGGCCTGTGCCCTGAAGCAGCCGCTCGTACATGATCTGGCAGAACATGCCCAGCGAGCCGATGGTGACGATGCGCAGGTACTCGCTGCCCATCTGGATGATGTTCTCCACCTGGGTCTGGGAGCGGAAGAACAGATCCGCGCAGGTCAGGCCCAGCACGGCGGAGATGAGGAAGCCCACCACGGCCAAGAAGACGCCGTTGTTGGCCACGCGGTCGGCCCGTTCCCGCATCTGTGCGCCCAGAGCCCGGCCCATCAGGGCGTTGACACCCACGGCGGTACCGGTGGCAAGACCGATCATCAGGTTCTGGGCGGGGAAGGCCAGGGATACGGCAGTCAGCGCCTGTTCGCTGACGCGGCTGACGAATACGCTGTCCACGATGTTATAAAGCGCCTGCACCAGCATGGACGCGATGATGGGCAGGGACATGTTCCAGATCAGCTTGGAAATGGGCATAACGCCCAGCTTGTTTTCATTCTGCATAGCGGCTCCTTTTGGCTCATATACTCTCAGCCTATTATTGTAGCATGTTCCGCACCAAAAGGAAAGCCCCGAAAGTGCGGGAAATGCGCACTTTCGGGACACAGATTTTGGCAAAAATGCGAAAAATGTTTTGTGATGCGAAGTATTTACCGGTTTTGGAAGAAGCTGCGGATATCCTCCGCCGTGCAGGCGGCGCTTCCCTGGGCGAAGCCGTCCCGTCCGCCGCCGCGGCCGTGGAGGGCGGCGTTCATGTCCTTGACGAGGGGGCGCAGGTCGCCGCCGCTCTCAATGACGGCGTACTGATAGGCGCCGTCGCTGCCGGCGAACACGGCACAGCGTCCGCCTGCGGCCCTGGCAATGGCGTCGCACAGGCGGCGGGCGCCGTCACCGTCCAGCTTTCCCGTGATGTGCAGGACGTTTCCGGTGTCACGGTATCGCTCTGCCGTGTGGGCGAAGTCGGCCTCCTCCAGACGGGCAGCCTTTTCCTTCAGAGCCAGCAGCTCCTCCTGCATACGGCCTACGGCGGCTGCGGCGCTCTGGGGCTTGACGGACAGGGCCTGCCCGATCTGGCGGGCCTGCTCCCAGCTGGCGGAAAGATAGTCCAGCGCACGCCGTCCGCACAGCAGCTCCAGCCGCACGCCGTCCCGGAATTTCTGACAGCTCAATAGCTTCACCAGACCTACCTGACCGCTGCGGGCCACGTGGGTGCCGCAGCAGGCGCACATGTCCGCGCCGGGAAACTCCGTGATACGCACAGAGCCCTCCAGCGCCTTTTTGCTGCGGTAGGGCAGGGCGGCCAGCTCCTCCGGCGAGGGATACCAGATGCGGATGGGGTGGTCGGCCCAGATATAGGCGTTGGCGCGGTGCTCCACCTCCAGCGCCTGCTCCCATGTGATGGGGGCGTTATAGTCGATAGTGACCACGTCCGCGCCCATGTGGAAGCCCACGTTGTCGCAGTGGAATGTGCTGCACAGCAGGCCGGAGATGATATGCTCGCCGGAGTGCTGCTGCATATGGTCGAAGCGCCGCGCCCAGTCGATGTGGCCGCCGACCTCCGCGCCTACGGACAGCGCCCGGTCGCACAGGTGGGTGACGACACCGTCCTTCTCGTGTACATCCAGCACGCGGGACTCGCCCAGTGTGCCGTGGTCGGCGGGCTGACCGCCGCCCTCGGGATAGAAGGCGGTACGGTCGAGTGCGACGGCAAAGCCGCCCTTCACCGCCTCACAGGACTCCACCACGGCGGTGAAGTCCTGCGCGAAGGCGTTTTCATAGTAGAGCTTGCGGGTGGCCATCAGTCGTCCTTCTCCACGTCGCCCACGATGGCGATGTGCAGCTCATCCAGCTGCTTCTGCTCCACCACGGAGGGGGCGCCCATCATGACATCCTGGGCGTTCTTGTTCATGGGGAAGGGGATGATCTCGCGGATGGAGCTTTCACCCGCCAGCAGCATGACCATGCGGTCCACGCCCGGGGCGATACCGGCATGGGGAGGCGCACCGTAGCAGAAGGCGTTGTACATGGCGGGGAACTTCTTCTTCACGTCCTCCTCGCCCAGACGCACCAGCTCGAAGGCCTTGATCATGATCTCGGGATCGTGGTTACGCACCGCGCCGGAGCTGAGCTCCACGCCGTTGCACACCAGATCGTACTGGTCGGCGGTGATGGTCAGGGGATCGATCTCGCCCCGCTCCGCCTTCAGCAGCACCTCCAGCCCACCGCTGGGCATGGAGAACGGGTTGTGGCAGAACTCCAGCTCGCCGGACTCGTCGCCGATCTCGTACATGGGGAAGTCCACGATCCAGCAGAACTCGTAGCGCTCCTTGTCCATGTGGCCCTCGCAGGCGGCGCCCAGCTTGCTGCGCAGGACGCCGGCGGTCTTGATGGCCGCGCCCTTGTCGCCGGCAGCCACGCCCACCAGCATATTGGGCTTCAGACCCAGCTTGGCGGTGAGCGCCTCATGGCAGCCGTTCATGAACTTGGCGATGCCGCCGGCCAGCTGACCGTTCTCATCCACCTTGAACCAATAGGGCTTGCTGCCGGACTGCACCTCCACGTCGGTGCAGAGCTGGTCGATGGCCTTGCGGGTCAGGGTGCAGTCACTGACGGCGATGGCTTTGACCACCTTGCCGTCGATCTGCTCAAAGCCGCAGCCCTTCACCTCATCGGAGATGTCGGTGAGGGTCAGGTCGATACGCAGGTCGGGCTTATCGGAGCCGTAGGTCTCCATGGCGTCGTTGTAGGCGATACGGCGGAACGGCGCGGCGGAGGCCACGTTGTAGGTGCCGTATTTGGCGAAGATGGGGGGCAGCACATCCTCCAGCACGGCGAATACGTCGTCCTGAGTGGCGAAGGCCATCTCCATATCCAGCTGATAGAACTCGCCGGGGGAGCGGTCGCCGCGGGCGTCCTCGTCCCGGAAGCAGGGGGCGATCTGGAAGTAGCGGTCAAAGCCGGAGGTCATCAGCAGCTGCTTGAACTGCTGGGGCGCCTGGGGCAGGGCATAGAACTTGCCGGGGTGCTTGCGGGCGGGCACCAGATAGTCACGGGCGCCCTCGGGGGAGGAGGCCGTCAGGATGGGGGTGGTGATCTCCAGGAAGCCGTGCTCGGTCATGGCAGCGCGCAGGGCGGCCACCACCTGGCAGCGCAGGATGATGTTCTGCTTCACCGCGGGGTTCCGCAGGTCCAGATAGCGGTACTTCAGACGCTGCTGCTCGTCGGCCTCGCGGCTGCGGTTGATCTCAAAGGGCAGGGAGTTGTAGCGGCAGCGGCCCAGCACCTCGATCTTGCTGGGAACCACCTCAATATCACCGGTGGCCTGCTTGGGGTTCTTGCTGGCGCGCTCGCGGACGACGCCCTCCACGCTGATGGTGGACTCCTTGTTCAGGTCGCGAATGATGGCCATCATGTCCTCGGTCTCCACCACGATCTGGGTGGTGCCGTAGAAGTCGCGGAGCACCACGAAGGCGAAATTCTGGCCCACGGCGCGGACGTTCTCCATCCAGCCCACCAGCTTCACGGACTGGCCCACGTGCTCCAGCCGCAGCTCGTTGCAGGTATGTGTGCGCATCTGCATCATTGTTTTGTCCTCCTATTTTGATAATGATTTGTATAAAACAAGATAGATATTACGATTTGTTTTCGGGATTGGCCGGCTTATTCCACGATGACCGTGCCTTCGCTGCGCTGGGCGAGACCCTTCTGGATGATGGCCAGCGTCTCGTCGAAGGGCAGGGTGGTCTGTTCGCCGGAGGCCATATCCTTGCAGCCCACCACGTTTCCGGCGATCTCGTCGTCGCCCAGGAACAGCACATAGGGCACACCGATCTTATCGGCATAGTTCATTTTGGCCTTGAACTTCTTCTGCTCGGTGTAGAGCTGGGTGCGGACACCGGCAGCGCGCAGGCGGGTGGCCAGCGTCACGGCGGGGGCCAGATCGGCGGTCATGGGCAGGATCAGCACGTCGGCAGGAGCGGTGGGCAGCGCGGGGTTCAGCATACCCTGCTCACCCAGCACGTAGAACAGGCGGGTCAGACCGATGGAGATGCCCACGCCGGGCAGCTGTTTGTCGGTGTAGTACTCCGCCAGGTTGTCGTACCGTCCGCCGGAGCAGACGGAGCCGATCTCGGGGTGATCCAGCAGCGTGGTCTCGTACACCGTGCCGGTGTAGTAGTCCAGGCCCCGGGCGATGGTGAGGTCCACGGCGAAGTTCTCCGCCGGTACGCCGAAGGCGGACAGGTACTTCACCACGGTGTTCAGCTGGTCAAGACCCTCGTCGAACACCTCGTCCCGGCCACGGTAGCCCTCCAGTGCGGAGAGCACCTGATCGTTGCCGCCGCTGATGGCGATGAAGGCCAGAATTTCATCCGCTTTCTCCGCATCCACGCCGCACTCGTCCATCAGCAGGGTCCGGACCTTCTCGGCGCCGATCTTGTCCAGCTTGTCCACGGTACGCATGATGTCGCCGGACTGCTCCGTCAGACCCAGCATGGCGTAGAAGCCATTGAGAATTTTGCGGTTGTTCACACGGATCTGGAACCGCTTCAGGCCCAGGGAGGTGAACGTCTGGTAGATGATGGCGGGAATCTCCGCCTCATTGGTGATGTCCAGCTTGCCGTCGCCGATGACGTCGATATCCGCCTGATAGAACTCGCGGAACCGGCCGCGCTGAGCCCGCTCGCCGCGGTATACCTTGCCGATCTGATAGCGGCGGAAGGGGAAGGACAGGTCGTTGTAGTGCAGGGCCACGTACTTGGCCAGCGGTACCGTCAGATCAAAGCGCAGCGCCAGGTCGGCGTCGCCCTTCTGGAAGCGGTAGATCTGTTTTTCCGTCTCGCCGCCGCCCTTGGCCAGCAGTACCTCGCTGGCCTCGATCACCGGCGTGTCCAGCGGCGTAAAGCCGTACAGGCTGTACGTCCGGCGGAGGATATCCATCATCCGTTCCATCTGCTGCTGCGGCTGGGGCAGCAGCTCCATGAAGCCCGACAGGGTGCGGGGTGTCATTTTAGCCATTGTCATGTTCTCCTTTATCTTCGGTGTTTTCCGTTTCGTAATGTGTCTCTGCGCCGTCGCCGATGGCGTCCGTACCGCTGTCCAGCGTGTGGGACGCCGCCTCCCGCGCGGCTTCGGCCTCCGCCTCGTGCTTCAGCTCCCGGGCCACCTCGCGGTAGATGTCGTCTGTCTCCAGACCCTTTTTCCGGCCTAACTTGCCCACCACGATGCCGCCGGCCACGATGAGCGCAGCCCATACCGGCCAGAACGCCGGTACGGCCAGCGCCAGCGCCAAGAAGGGCAGCATGCCCAGCCATGCGCCGATCTCGGCGTAAGCATCCCGCACGCTATGGTAGACGCCCTTCTTCCGGCGGATGGCGGCGGTGCGCTTCAGCTGGGCGAAGCACATGGCCAGCCGCAGCAGAGCCAGCGCCGTCACCGGGATGAAGATGTCGTAGTAGTGTTCGTGGATAAAGCGTATGACAGTCTGCATAGACGCCTCCTTTTTTTCACGGGCGGCGTGAAAAAACGCTCCCGTCCCCTGCGTTGGGACGAGAGCGTTCAAACACTTCGTGGTGCCACCCAATTTCAGCCGCCGTGCGGCCCTTTCTGCTCCTGTTACGGGAAGCGTGCCGTGGATGTTTCCATCCCCGCTCGTCTGCTGTCTTGGCCCGTCCTGCCGCGGTGCGCTTTCAGCCGGCGGCGCACCTCTCTGCTGGCGGCGTTGCGCGGGTTACTCCTGCAAAGTCAACGCGGTCACTCTTTATAATAGGCGATTTTTTGCCGGTTGTCAAGGCGGTTCAGGCGGTAAAGGGCTTGCTCTTGGGATTCACGATGTCGCGCCAGTCCAGATAACCCTGATTCAGGCCCAGCACCAGCATCTCCGCAGTAGCCAGATTGCTGGCAAAGGGGATATTGTTCTGGTCGCACAGGTGAGAGATATAGGTCACGTCCTCATCTGTTGTCTTCTGGTTGGGGTCGTCAAAGCACAGGACCATGTCGATCTCGTTGTAGGCGATGCGGGCCGCGATCTGCTGGCCGCCGCCGTGGGTGAAGGACAGGAACCGATGGATGGTCAGGCCGGTGGCATCTGCGATCTGCTGGCCGGTGCTGGCGGTGGCGCACAGGGTGTGCTTGGCCAGGATACCGCAGTAAGCCGTGCAGAACTGCACCATCAGCTCTTTTTTGTTGTCATGCGCCATCAAAGCAATATTCATAGAGGGGCGCTCCTTTCTCTGTTATATCTTCATCAGGGGCATTTTTCGGCCCATGATGCGTTTGGCGATGTTTTCATAGGCGCGGGCGGCGTAGAAATTCCGATCCCGCAGAACCAACCCGCGATTCAGGCAGTAGGGGACGTCCTCGTCCTCCGGTATTACCCCCAGCAGGGGCAGACCGGCGGTGTCGATGGCGTCGTCGATGGTGGTGTGCAGGGCCCGGAGCGTCTTGCGGGACACGCGGCCTACCACCAGATGCACCGCGTTGGCGGGAAAGGCGGACAGCTCCATGGCGGTGCGCTGGGCGTCCCGCATGGCGGAGATATCGGTGGTGGTGACGACGATGACCTGATCGGCCATGCAGGCCGCCATCTTGAACCCCTGGCCCAGTCCGGCGGGAGCATCCATCAGGCACCAGTCGTACTTCTCCCGTATCTCGCGGGCCAGAGCTGCCAGCTGCCGTACCGTCAGGGCCAGCGGCCTGTCAGCCATGGGTGCGGCCAGCAGGTCCAGCGACCGGTATTTCTCGTGGGTCACCACGGCCTGCTCCAGCGTGCAGCGCTCCGCCAGTACGTCGGAGAAATCCATCAGCGCCCGATCGCTGAGCCCCAGCGCCAGATCCAGGTTCCGCAGCGTGATGTCGCAGTCCATGCACAACACGTGCTGGTCCAGCGATGCCAGCGCCAGACCGGTATTGGCGGTGAAGGATGTCTTACCGGTGCCCCCTTTGCCGGAGACAACGGCGATGATCTTTCCCATGTGACCCTCCCTTCTGAGTGCTGCCGCTATTTCAGCGGCGCTTTCTTGATGCGGGCAAAGCTCCGCGGATAGATTGCGGGGGTGTCCTTGACCTTCTCAACGATGACCAGCCGGTGGCGCACCTCCGTCTCCGGCACAGTGTAGTCGCGGATGTCCGCGATGCGGCCGCCCAGCTGTCCGATGGCGCCTCGCGCTCCGGCGATCTCATCATCGGAGGACACGGACTTCATGGCCAGGAATTGGCCGCCTACCTTTACCAGCGGCAGCGCCAGCTCGCACAATACGTTGAGGTTGGCCACGGCCCGGGACGCGGCGATGTCGTACTGCTGCCGGTGTCCGGCGGCGTACTCCTCGGCTCGGGCGTGGACGCAATCCACCCGTGCCAGTCCCAGCTGGCTGCACACCTCCTTCAGAAAGTCGATGCGCTTGCCCAGGCTGTCAAGCAGCGTCAGATCAAAGTCCGGCTCCAGGATGCGCAGCACCATGCCGGGGAAGCCGGCGCCGGTGCCCACGTCGATGACCCGCTTGCCCCGCAGGTCCGCCATAGTCAGCAGCGCCGCGCAGTCCAGCAGGTGCAGTGTGGCCACATCCTGCGGCGCAGTGATGGCCGTCAGGTTCATCACCCTGTTCTTTTCCAGCAGCGCTGCCGCGTAGGCATCCAGTTGGGGTACGGCATCGGGGGACAGTCCCAGCTGGGTCAGTCCCCGTGTCAGGAACTCTCTCATTTCTGCTGCTCTTTCAGCAGGTCGCGGATCTCGGTGAGCAGATCCTCGGAGGTGGGCTTGGGCTCCTCCTCGGGGGCGGGCTCCTCCTCTTTCTTCTTCAGGCTGGCCAGCCTATTCATGCCCTTCACCAGCAGGAACATGGCAAACGCCACGATGATGAAGTCCAGGATAACGGCAAGCAGATTGCCAATGCCCAGCGTGACGGGGTCGGCGCCCGCCTCCACGGCGGCGTTGTTGAGCAGGATGTTCCACTTTGCCAGATCGATGCCGCCGGTGAGCAGCCCGATGAGGGGCATAATGATATCGTTGACGATGGACGTGGTGATCTTGCCGAAGGCGGCGCCGATGACAACGCCGATGGCCATATCCATTACGTTGCCGCGCATGGCGAAGGTCTTAAATTCGCTGAAAAACTTCTTCACAGGTCAACTCTCCTATACGGGTTGTATAATACGTGATAAATATTCCAAGATGTTATCGAAAATCGTTCAGTGGCGGGGCACCAGACGATCCTTGCCTCCCATGTAGGGCTGCAGCACCTTGGGCACCAGCACGGAGCCGTCCGCCTGCAGGTTGTTCTCCAGCAGTGCGATGAGCATGCGGGGAGGAGCCACCACGGTGTTGTTCAGCGTATGGCACAGCTGCATCTTGCCGTCAGCGTCCTTGTAGCGGATCTTCAGGCGGCGGGCCTGCGCATCGCCCAGATTGGAGCAGGAGCAAACCTCGAAATACTTCTGCTGGCGGGGGGACCAGGCCTCGATGTCGCAGGACTTGCACTTCAGGTCTGCCAGATCGCCGGAGCAGCACTCCAACTGCCGCACGGGGATGTCCAGGGACCGGAACAGCTCCACACTGTACTGCCACATCTGCTCGTACCACTTCTTGGAGTCCTCAGGCTTGCAGACCACGATCATCTCCTGCTTTTCGAACTGATGGATGCGGTAGACGCCGCGCTCCTCGATGCCATGGGCGCCCTTCTCCTTGCGGAAGCAGGGGGAGTAGGAGG
>OBLG01002728.1_pt1 | contig 10428 bp, 10 predicted proteins | sample 1517451 | NCBI WGS metagenome assembly OBLG01 (sample SAMN04571694, study PRJEB22368) | human gut metagenome | biome: human gut; material: stool | host: Homo sapiens | place: Luxembourg | collected 2012-06-29 | reverse complement strand
CTTATAGCGCACCTGCCACTGAGCGGGCAGGCGCAGATTCTGCCACTTTCCGCCGCCGGTGGACGAGCGGGCATAGCGCGCGTCGTATTTCCGCCAGAGCGGATCGTCCTTCGGCGTGTTCCAGATCACCTGCGGATCCGGACGCACGAGGATATATTTCCCCCACCGCTCCAGCTTTTCTCCGGCGGAGGTGTCGAGGACCTCATAGTCCTTCCAGTTATCAGCCAGCCACATGTTGCTCTCCTGTCTGTTTAGGGATTGGACCCGGCGTTCGTCCAGGTGTTGAGGATCCGGTCGATGACGCCCTGCGCGTCGTCTTCGTCGGAGTCGGCCGTGCCGTCGTCTTCTTCATCCTCCTCCGGCTCTGGCTCGGGCAGATCGTCCTCGCTGTGGATATAGCACTCGACGTTGATCGCGTCGACATCCGGCGAGACGGCCGCGTAGTAGCCGGCCGGCAGCGTATCGCTCAGGATGGCGTAGGCCTGATCGAGCACGACGACGCCGTTTTTCGGGAAGGCACGCGAAACATCGAGCAGCGCGGCCTTGTGTGTGGAGTTGCCCGGGACCTGTGCGCAGTATTCATTGGCCACATGGCCGGAGGCGTTGCAGATTTCGACCTCCTTATGCACATTGCACGTTTCCGTCGGCACGTCGTGCGCGCTGAGCGTCACGCGGACCGTGCGGTCGCCGCGCGGGTCGAGCGCGCAGGCGTCGGACGGCAGCAGGCCGCTGTCGCGGCAGACCGTGACCTCGACGAGGTTGGCGGGCTGCTTGAACGCCTTGTTCTTGAGATTCTGATGGACCTGCTCCATGACCTTTTTCCACATGACGATGGCCGGGTTGGTCTCGGAGTCGGTCAGGACGATCTCCTCCGGATCGTTATAGCCGCACCAGACGACACTGGTGTAGTACGGCGTATAGCCCGCGAACCAGCGGTCAAAGTCGCGGGAGGTCGTGCCGGTCTTGCCGGCGACGGTCATGTTTTCGAGCTGCGCGGCAGTGCCGGTACCCGTCTGGACCGTCGTTTCGAGCATGTCGGTGATATACCACGCGGTCATGTCCTTCATGGCGACGTGGGAATCCTGCGTATTGTCAAGGATGATCTGCCCGTTGGCGTCCTTGACGACGGTATAGGTCCTGGCCTCGCGCCAGACGCCCTCGTTGGCAAAGGACGCGTAGGCCGCCGTCATGGAGCGGACCGTCACGCCCCGGGTCAGACTGCCGAGCGCGAGCGCCCAGAGGTTGACGTCCGAGAGCTCCTCGCCGGTATTCGACTGGTAGGAGGAGACGAGCGTGGACAGGCCCATCTTGTCCTTGGCGAAGGAATAGCTGTATTCCGGCGTCATCTGCGCGACGAGCTTGACCGGAACGGTATTGATCGACTGGGCCACAGCCTCTTCCACCGACACAAGACCGCGGTAGGTCGAGTCGAGGTTCTTGGGCCAGGTCGCGGAGTCGGTGAAGGAATAGGGCGTATCGTCCATCACGGTCGCCGGGGTGATGAGGCCAAGCTCGATGGCGGGCGCGTAGACCGCGACGGGCTTGATGATGGAGCCGGGGGACAGAAGGCTTCTTGTCGCACAGTTCCAGACGAGGCTGCCCTGCTTTTTGCCGACGCCTCCAGCCAGAGCGACGATATCGCCGGTCGTATTGTCGACAATGACGATGCCGGACTGGAGCTGCTGGGAGCTGGCCGTTGCGGGCAGGCTCGAAAGATCCTCATAGACCTGATCGACGGCGGCCTGCACATCAGGGTTGACGGTGGAATAGATCTGATAGCCGCCGGTCTTGACCATCGTATAGACGATGTCGTATTCATAGCCGGTCTTGTCGCACAGGTCGTTGACCACGTCGTTGATGACCTGATCGACGAACCAGGAGTAATTGTCGTCGGACTTTTTCTTTTCGCGGCTGGCATTCGTGAACACCAGCTCCTGTGCGACGGCCTCGTCGTACTGGGCCTGATTGATATAGCCCTGCTTGAGCATCTCGGAGAGAATGATCTCCTGCCGCTCCTTGTTGTTTTCTGCGCTGATATACGGGTCATAGCGCGAGGGGTTGTTGGTGATGCCGATCAAAGACGCGCACTCCGCCAGCGTCAGATCCTTGACGTCCTTGCCGAAGTACACGCGCGAGGCGGACTGCACGCCGCGGCAGTTTTCACCGAGCGGGATGATATTCAGGTACAGCTCCATGATCTGCGGCTTGGTGTGCGTTTTTTCGAATTCCAGCGCGCGATAGATCTCGACCAGCTTGCGGCGCACGGTCACCTCGCGTTCGCCGGTGGCGTTTTTGATGAACTGCTGCGTGATGGTCGAGCCGCCGGCCTCGCTCTTGCCGAGGAACATTTTGAAGCAGGCGCGCATCGTCGTGACCCAGTCGACGCCCTGGTGCTTTTCAAAGCGCTTGTCCTCGATGGCGATGCAGGCGTTGATGAGGTTCTTGGGGATATCGTCGTATTCGACGAACGTGCTGTTCGAGCCGCCGTAGATGGCCTGCAGCACCTCATACTTTCCGGTATCCGGGTCTTCATAATAGATGACGGAGGTCTGCTCCATGGAAAAGCTGTCGGAGGCCCACTGCGCCTGCTCGGACAGATCGTTTTTTACATAGACCGCGAACAGGCACGCAAAGATCAGGGCCGTCAGAAACGCCGTCAGAAGGATCGTGCCGACGATCTTCCCGATCACCGCGAAGATATGTCCGACGCCTCCGGCTCGTTTTCCGCTGTTCATGTTATCTTGTTTTGCCATACGGAACCTCCATGTTTGCTCTGGCATACAGGCAGGCGGCGCAGCGCCGCATAATCGCATTTTATCTTAATGATTATAACACATCTGTCAATTATTTTGAAAACAAATTTTGAAATCCATGCACGCATTTTATTCTTCCTGTTTTTGCGTGCATTTTCTGTGGAAAATATCGAATATTCGGATATATTTGCAACAAATCCGGCATTGTACCGCGCAATTCGCGGAAACGGTCAGCAAATTCCTCTTGATTTTATACGGTCTTCCGGTTAGAATAGGAGCATGAAAGCAAACGATACGGAGGCTTCCCATGGAACAGCAGTACGGCGACGATTTCATCAGCATCACCGACGAAGACGGCAAGGAATATGAGCTTGAGGTCCTTGCAGAGCTTGAGCACGACGGCAGCCGCTATCTGGCCCTCGTTCCGGCAGGCTCCGGCGACGATGAGGCCGAGGATCTTGAGGTCAGCATCCTCAAGTCCGTGGAGGAAAACGGCGAGGAATTCCTTGAGGCCATTGAAGACGACGCAGAGCTTGAGGCGGTCTACAGTGCGCTGATGGATCTGATCTACGAGGACGAGGAAGAGCCGGAGGCATAAACGCAGCCTCTGCAGCCCACAATAGAATATGAGATCGTAAAAGACGTGTCCCTGCGGGGTGCGTGACGGGTCCACTTAAACCCACATTATATTCAGGGGATGCCGGAACTTTTGCTGTCGATTGCAGGCCTCCCGCCCACGGCTCTGACCGGTGGTGGACGTTGGAAGCAGAGAAGCAGCAAAGAGGCAACCCACCTGCCCTTTCGTGCAGGTTATAATTGGATTCGCACGGCTTCTGCGGGGATACGTTTTTGCCCAAAAGCGCTTTGCTCTGGCAAAGGGCTTTTCTTTTTCTGCATATTCCGCAAAATTATGCTTGCATATGGCGCGTCTTTTCGGTATAATACGCATTGAATTGCCTGAGGGGATGACTTCCCGCTTTTTTCGGGCAAAAACCCAGACTTATGAGAGGAATGATCCCAAATGAGCGCATCCCGTGAAAAAAACAAGCGCAAGGAACAGGCAGCAGTTCCTGAGACTGCCAACAACGCAAAGAAGGGCATGAGCAAGGGCCTGAAGACGACGCTGATCGCCGTCTGCACCGTTCTGGTCGTCTGTATCGTTGTCTTCTTCTATATGCTGACCAGCGGCTTCTTTGCCTCGCACACCACCGCCGCGACCGTCAGCGGCCACAACCTTTCCCCGGCTATGGTCAACTACTTCTATAAAAACGCCTACAGCACCATGCAGGAGCAGTACGGCGATTTTATGAGCTATATCCTGGACACCAACTCTCCGCTCGACGAGCAGACCTATGACGCCGACACCGGTGAGACCTGGGCCGATTTCTTCACCCAGCAGGGTCTGACCACCGCAGCGGAGGTCTACGCGATCGCCGACGAGGCCAAAGCCAACGGCTACACGCTTTCCGAGGAGGAGCAGGCTGCCATCGAGTCGCAGCTCACGTCGCTCGATCTCTACGCCGCCTATTCCAACATGAACCGCAACAGCTATATCGCGGCCGTCTACGGCACGGGCTGCAGCGAGAAGAGCTTCCGCGAATATCTTGAAGTTACAACGCTTGCAAGCAGCTATGCGCAGTCCATCAACAACGGCTTCACCTATACCGACGCGGAGATTGCCGCCGAGTATGAAGCGAACCCCAACAGCTATGACGCCGTGACCTACCGGCAGTTCCTCGTCTCCGACTCGCTGTTCCAGACCTCGACGGACAGCAGCGACGAAAGCACAGCGGACAGCAGCGACACCACCGAGGAGCTGTCTGAGGAAGAGCTGACCGCGCTCAAGGAGGAGATGGCCTCCACGATGGCCGCCGACACCGCACACGACGAGCAGGCCTTCATCAACGCAGCCTATGAAAACGCGCAGGATTCCGCGAAGGAAAGTTATGCTGACGAGAGCTATACGCTGAAGGAAGACCAGCTGTATTCCTCGCTGAGCAGCGACGTTGCCGACTGGCTGTTCGACGCATCCCGCACGGAAGGCGACACGACCTATATCGCGAACGACAGCGGCGTTTACTACGTTCTGTACTACATCTCCCGCAGCACGAACGACTATCTGCTCCCGAACGTGCGCCACATCCTGATCTCCGTCAGCGACACCTCCGACGAGACTGCGATGGAAGAGGCCCGCGCAAAGGCCGACGAGATCCTTGCCGAGTTCAACGCCGGTGACAAGACGGCGGAAAGCTTCGGTGAGCTGGCCAAGGAGAATACCGGCGATTCCAACGGCGACGAGGGCGGTCTGTATGAGAACATCATGCCCGGCCAGATGGTCACCGAGTTCAACGACTGGTGCTTCGATGAGAGCCGTCAGCCCGGTGACACCGGTATTGTTGAGACGTCCTATGGCGTGCACGTCATGTACTTCGACGGCTTCGGCAATTCCTACCGCGACACGCTCGTTGAAAATGCTCTGCGCACTGCGGATTACAACGCGTGGCATGACGGCGTTGTCGGCGACAACGCGTACACGACCGTTCCGTTCGGTATGAAGTTCACCACGAAATAATCCCGTCTCCAACAGCCGCCCATCCGGGCGGCTGTTCGCGTATAAAACGCCCCTTCTCACGGCAGACTATGCCATGGGAAGGGGGTTTTCAGATGCGGGAATATACACAGCCGCGCATCGGCTTCTGCCTGCTGGCAGGTGCGCTGGCAGGCTTTGTCAACGGATTTTTTGGTGCGGGCGGCGGCATGGTGCTCGTGCCGCTTCTGATCTGGCTCTGCAGGCTCGAGGATAAGGCGGCCTTTTCGTCCGCAATCGCAGTGATCCTGCCGCTGTGCATCGTTTCGATCGTGATCTATGCGCTGCATGACAGCCTGCCGGTTTCGGACGCGCTTCCTTATCTCATCGGCGGTGCGGCCGGCGGCGTTCTTGCGGGGCTTCTGTTCCGAAAAATGCCGGCCAGGGCGCTGCACCTGATCCTCGGCGGTGTGATCCTTGCGGGGGGTATCCGCCTGATCGTATGCTGACGCTGCTTGCAGCTGCTGCCGCAGGGCTTGTCTGCGGCGTTTTATCGGGCTTCGGCATCGGCGGCGGAAGCCTGCTGATGGTCTGGATGACCGCTGTCCTGTCCATGGAGCAGCGAGCGGCGCAGGGTGTGAATCTGCTGTACTTTCTTCCCTGTGCGGCCTGCGCGCTGATCTTTCATATCAAAAATAAGCAGATCGTCTGGCGTGCAGTCTGGCCCGCAGCCCTTGCAGGCAGCGTCTGCGCCGTGGGCGGCGCGCTGCTGGCCCAGAACGTGGACGCGGAGCTGCTGCGGAAGCTGTTCGGCGGGTTTCTGGTTCTGGTCGGACTGTCAGAGATCATTTTAAAGGGGCTGAAACAGAGCAAGCCAGATGGCTGAACGTCGTTTTTTCTCTGCCGCCGCGATTGCCGGCAGCATTGCGGAGGTCATTTATCCGGTCCCGCAGGGCCTGCGGGGCCGCGTGATCGACCGGATGGACAGATTTCTTCTGAATACCATCGTGGAGTCGGTAGACTTCTTATATCGCCGCTTCCCTGCATAAGCGGGCGGATGCATCCGGATCCGCCGAAGGCCGGTCTGTTATTCGCTTGCCGTGGGCTTCCGGCATTCGTCCGTGATCTCGGCCTTTAATGCGCGCAGCGCGGGCTGCTCCACGTCGCGCGGGTAGGGGAGGGCGGAAAGATCAAATTCGCGGATGGTGCTGTCCGGGTGCATGACGACGATCTTCTGGCCGAGCAGCAGCGCCTCTTCGAGCTGGTGCGTGACAAGGACGATGGTGCGCGGGAGCTTTTTCTGGATGGCGAGCAGCTGCGACTGTAATTCACCGCGCGTCAGAAAGTCCAAAGAGGCAAACGGCTCGTCCATCAGCAGTAGCTGCCTGACTGGCCAGCACCCGCGCAAGGCCAAGCCGCTGCTTCATGCCTGTGGAAAGCTCCGCCGGGGTGAGGTCGGCAAAGTCCTGCAGCCCGACGAGGCGCACGAAATCGGCGGCCTTTTCATAGCGCTCCTCCGGCGTCTTGCCCACGCCGCAGGCAATGGCGACGTTGCGCTGCACGTTCGTCCACGTGATGACATACGGGTCCGGGCTGAGAAGCGCGCTGTGCCAGCCCTGCGGCATCTCGATCTGTCCCGCGTCCGGCTGCTCCTTTCCGGCCAGCAGCTTCAAAAGCGTGCTCTTGCCGCAGCCGCTGCGGCCGACGATGACCGTCAGCTGTCCGATGGGGAAACAGACGGAGAGATCGCGCAGCACCTGCCGTGTGCGGCTCTGCCGCGTCTGGCCGGTAAGCACGATCTCGCTGGAATAGGATGTATAGGATTTTTTGATATGCTGCAATGCGACTGCGTCCATAAAACTGTCTCCGTTCGATGAATTCGAAACTGATTCTAGCAGATTTCGACAGAAGATACAAGACAAAAAATCATCCTGACCACCGGCCCAGCCGGTGGTCAGGATCTGTTTACTCAGCCGATGTAATTGAAGGGATTGACGTCTGCACCGTTATAGTAGATGGTGAAGTGCAGGTGCGGGCCGGTCGACCAGCCGGTGGAGCCGACGTAGCCGATGGTCTGTCCCTGTGTGACGTAATCGCCGACGGACACGGAGCAGGACGGCTGGTGCGCGTAGAGGCTGGAATAGCCGTCGCCGTGGTTGATGACCACATAATAGCCCCAGGCTGCGGAATAGGCCGCCGTCGTGACCGTGCCGGATTTTGTCGCAAGGATCGCCGTACCGGCTGCCGCGCCGAAGTCCACGCCGTTGTGCCAGCTGTATTTGCCGGTCAGCGGGTGCGTGCGGTAGCCATAGGAGTCCGTGACCTGACACTGATACGGAAGGGGATACAGCCAGCCGCCCGTGTTGGTCGCGCCGCTGGAATTGCTGTTCGAGCCTTTGTTGTTGTTCTGGCGGTTCAGCGCTGCGATGCGCTCAGCCTCCTCCTTGGAAAGGGCGGCATAATACGCAGCCTCGGACTTGGCAATCTCGTCAGACAGCTCGGCCTCGTCGGCCATGTTCTGCTCGTAATCGGCGTTCATTTCCTCGTAGGCCTGCATCATTTCCAGCAGCAGACTGTCGGCCTCGGTGCGCTGCGCCTCAAGCTCCGCCTCCTGCTGGTCAAGCTCCTCACGCGTCGTGTCAAGCTCTGCCATCTGCTGCTCAAGCTCCGTGCGCTCGGATGCGATCTGCTCGGAGACGGCCTTCATCTTTTCCAGCATCAGCTGGTCCGCCTTGGCGATCTCCTGAATCACGTCGATCTTGTCCAGCAGATCCGAGAAGCTGTTCGCGCCGAACAAAATCGCCCAGTAGGAGATATTGCCCGTCTCCTCCATGGAGCGGATGCGGGTCTTATACTGCTCGTTCAGGCGCTGTTCCTCGGCCTGGGACGCTTCCAGCTCGGCCTGCTTGTTGGCGATCAGCAGGCTGTACTGCTGCACCTGCTCGTTCAGGTTGTTGATGGACGCCTGCGTCATGCTGATCTGCTGGTCGATATCGGATTTCTTATCGACGAGCGTCTGCGTTTTGGACTGGTTTTCTTTGATCTTTGCCTGAAGCGCTTCGCGCTCCTTTTTGAGCTCTGCCTGCTGATTGCGGAGGCCGGAGAGCTCTTTTTTGATCTCCGAGCTGGACGCGGCGTTGACCATGATAATGAGGGCGCTTGAGACAAGGCCCAGCAGCATCACGGCGGCCAATACCAAACAGACGATCCGGCGGGCGGAGCCGCTTTTCTTTTGTTTCATAAGTAAAAGGTACCTCCCGGTTTTACACCTTCAGGAACTTCCGGATGGACAGCAAGCTGCCGAACACGCCCACGAGGAAGCCCGTGATCGCGTAGGCGGCTGCGACGATCTCAATGACGTCCGTGAACGGAGTCAGGACGAACAGCTTGAGCGTGTCGAGCTGCGCGATCTTCGAAAGGACGAAATCATACAGGCCCCACTCGAGGAAGAAGCCGACTGCGGCGGCGATAATACCAATAATAAAGCCCTCGACGATAAAAGGCAGTCGGATAAAGGCGTTGGTCGCGCCGACCATCTTCATGATGGCGATCTCCTCGCTGCGGGAATACATGGCAAGCTTGACGGTGTTGGAAATGATGAACAGCGAGACGACGAACAGCACCGAGACAATGACGAGCGAGGCGATATTCAGAACGTTCTGCACGGTCTGGAAGCCCTCGGCGATCTCAAAGTGCGCCGAAACATCCGCTACACCCTCAATATCCTTCAGCTTTTCATACGTCTGCTTCAGCAGCGAGTTATCCTCGACTGTGACGACATAGCGGTCGCGCAGCGTATCGGGGTCGATGCCCGCAAACAGCGACGCGTCGTTCTGCTCGTCAATAAAATCCTCCAGTGCCTGCTCCCGCGAGACAAAGACCGCGGAGCGGACGTTGGTGATGAGGTTGATCTGCGAACCGACGGATTTTGCCTTGGCCTCGGAATAGCTCTCGTCGATGTAGACGAGCATCTCGTTCTTCTGCTCCAGCTCCTTGACCATGGCGCTGGTATTATAGAGAATGAGGCAGAACGAGCCCATGATAATGAGGCACGCCACCGTCACGCAGATGGCCGCGAAGGACATGAAGCCGTGCAGGAACACGCCCCGGAAGCCCTCGCGCAGTAAGTAACCGATGTTATTCTTCTTCATTGAGATAATACCCGTCCATTCCGTCGCTGATGATCCTGCCCTCGTTGATGGCGACGACACGCTTGGTAAAGCGGTTGACAAGCTCCCGCTCGTGCGTGACGACCAGAACCGTGGTGCCGAGGGCGTTGATCTGTTCGAGCAGCATCATAATTTCGAGCGAACGCGCCGGGTCAAGGTTGCCCGTCGGCTCGTCGGCGATGATGACGCTGGGATTGTTGACAAGCGCTCTTGCGATGGCGACGCGCTGCTGCTCGCCGCCGGACAGCTCGTTCGGGAGCCGGCGGCCCTTCGTTTCCAGACCGACCAGCTCGAGCACATACGGCACGCGCTTGCGGATCTCCTTTTCAGGCGCACCGATCACGCGCATGGCGAATGCGACGTTTTCATAGACAGACTTGTCGCCGATCAGGCGGAAATCCTGAAAGATGACGCCGAGCGTCCGGCGCAGATACGGCACGGCGCGGCTGCGGAGCTTTTCGACGGCGAAGCCGTTGACAAGCGCGCTGCCGGAGGTCGGGCGCAGTTCGGCGGTCAGAATTTTGATGATGGTGGACTTGCCGGAGCCGGACGGGCCGACCAGAAAGACAAATTCGCCGTCGTCGATCTTCATGGAAATGCCGTTCAGCGCGATCGTGCCGGTGTCGTAGGTTTTATGCACATCCTGTAATTCGATCATGTTAAACTCCGATTTTCAAAGCATTGCGCGGGTCAGATGAGTCTGTTCTCGCGCGAGACAAGATATTTCTTGACCATGAGGGCGACCTTGAAGATGATCGCGTCGTCAAACTCGCGCAGGTCAAGGCCGGTGAGCTTCTTGATCTTCTCAAGCCGGTACACCAGCGTGTTTCTGTGGACGAACAGCTTGCGGGACGTTTCGGAGACGTTCAGATTGTTCTCAAAGAACTTGTTGATCGTGAACAGCGTCTCCTGATCGAGCGTGTCGATGGAGTTTTTCTTGAACACCTCGGACAGGAAGATCTCGCAGAGCGTCGTCGGG
>OBLG01002725.1_pt1 | contig 10444 bp, 19 predicted proteins | sample 1517451 | NCBI WGS metagenome assembly OBLG01 (sample SAMN04571694, study PRJEB22368) | human gut metagenome | biome: human gut; material: stool | host: Homo sapiens | place: Luxembourg | collected 2012-06-29 | reverse complement strand
AGCGGTGTCTAGGCACTGCTGCGCAGAGCCTAGGCGTATTAGTGCGGTGTCGGCTGCGCCGTCCGCTTTGGTGCCAGCTAACTGAATGGTTACGCAGACGGCTAACGCCGCTTGCTCTCAGCTCGGTCGGGAGCGCTGCCGTTCGTTCAGCACAGCTACGCAGGTCTGCACTCCACTTCGGGGGTGTCGGGTGTCAGGTTTCGCTGCGCTCTGGCTGACACCCGACACCCCCTCCGTTCCGCTGCAGCCCTCCTCCGCTGTGCTTCACTCTCTCTGCGCCCCCTCGGTCGCTCGAAAAAGCGGTGTCTAGGCACTGCTGCGCAGAGCCTAGGCGTATTAGTGCGGTGTCGGCTCCGCCGTCCGCTTTGGTGCCAACTCCCTGCATGATAATCACCGCTTCACGCTGTCGCCCTTGCTCGTGGCTATTGCTCAGTCGGGGACGCTTGTCGCTCGTTCCTCGCTCTGCCGCTTTCCCCCTCCTTCGCTTCTCCCCCTCCCTCGCTACGCTCGGGCACCTCCCCCGCTGGGGGATTAATATGTCTTCTTGCTGCTGTGCGCGCCGCCGCTCCGGCATGCCTTCGGCTCTGCCTACGCATCGGCGCGCACAAAAAGCGGTTAGGTCCGTTTTATGTGCGGTGTCGGCTACGCCGTCCGCTGGGCGCTCAGCGAACATCAATATGTAAATATAAGGGTGGGGACCCCCAGCCCCTTCCCTTATATTTACATATTGATAACCGCTTCGCTCTGCGCCTGCCGGACGTGTAATTTAATTGAAAAAAATCGAAAAGTCTTTCGATTTTTTTACGCGGCCGCTAATATGTAACTCGCTGCGCTCAGACATTTGCATGAGCTTGACCTCTTATTTTAATTACCCCATTAGCTTGAGCATACTGGGGTCCAGCCTGTCGAAAACGCCCGTCTCTCGCGCACCCTTTAGGGGTGCGCTCGTTCCGGTCGGGCGCTTGAACGTGATTATCGCGCGCTCCTCGCTTCGCTCGCTTCCGTCGGGCTCTCTCGTCCGCTCGCCTTCGGCGGTGCTCCTCGGTTCGCCCTCCTCCCCCCCTGGTCGGCTTCGCCGCCCAGCCCCTCAAGGGGGCTCGCTCGTTCGGGCGTACCGCCCTCGCGGCTCGGGAGAGCGGTATCGCTGACGCTCTGAGTTATTTGTGCGGTGTCGGCTTCGCCGTCCGCTTTTACGGCGGCTGGCAGCGGCTGGGTACAAACAAGGTTGGGCGATAGGAGCTGGCATGAACCTAGCCCCTTCAGGGCTAGAACCATACCAGCCCCTATCGCCCTAAATACAGCCCTCATGCTAATAGGAAGATTGCTGTAGTAAGTATATACTTTTTAACTATAATGTTAAAGAAAAGTATATACTTTTAACCAAAAAAACTTGGACAATTTGGGAAAAAGTCGTATCTTTGCATTAGAGAAAGGGAGATAATAGTTATCTCTTACCTCTTAAAAAGTTATCGTGATATGAAACAGAAGACTGAATTTTATTACAAGGTTTGCGAAGAGTACAGCAAACTGGAACAAAAGTTAGGCAGTGCGCTTTTTTTAGACGAGATTTATATCAATATCGAAATTAATGAACTAGCAAGAGTGATTAAAGCAATTGCAGTTAGAAACAATATAGATATTGATTTATAGTAAAGGTAACGAGGGGTTAACCACCCCTCATAAAGCTATCGTATTATGAAGTATAATGAATTGTTTGATTTAGAAATGCAATTGGCAAACTCGGGTATTAAAACCGAGCAATTTAATTGTGAGAGTGGTGCTCCGCTCTCAGAACTTATAGGCAAAACCAAATATGGGGTTTGGGATAGCTATATAGCCAAAGGTTTTTGGATTGTAATCACATACAAATATAAGTATGAAGCAAACCAAACTTTCAGAAATTTACTTGAAAAATTCCAGAAACTCCCTAATGCCTTATGGTTAATACAAAATAAGGAAGAAGAATACAAAATAGTAATCGAAGTGAACGAAACGAAATTTTAAAGGTAACGAGGGGGCTAACCACCCCTCATAAAAAAGCTATCGTGAAATGAAAAAAGAAACGTATGAAAAAGAAGACTGGTTCATCAGATTTCTCCGAATCTTTATGGTGCATGCCAGTTACTGGGTTATCATCACATTACTAATTAGATACATTAATACTCATGGATAAGTTGACGTTAAGGCAGCGCAACGCATTAAAAGCAACCCTAATGAGGGTTGCAGCGTTGCACCCTACAGGCGTATTGATGTGCGGATATGATGCAATCAATGAGCGAGCCTTTTGCAAGCTTATAAAGCTAAGCTGCAATCTAGATAGACTACTAATGTGCACTCGCATAGATATTAGAGGTGTCGGATATTATCCTCAGGTTGAACGCAAATTTGTTGAATGGCTGAAAGGTCATATACGAACTCCTTCAATTCCGCAATTTTGCAACAATTTGCTAACGCCAGCAAATTGGTTAAAATATAATATAGCACCCGACTTAAAATGTCTGCATCTAGGTATTGCAAAAATAGATTATTATCTGATCCTCAAGGATGAGCATCTAAGATATTACCGAGATAAAGCATACAATAATAAAAAATATGCCGAACTTTTTATTTAACAAGGAGGGCGCAAAATATCTTTTGCTCCTCCTACTCATCGAAATATTAATTTTTAAAATCATAGAATTATGGCTAAACAAGTAAATCAGAAAGCAATTTCTGCGAAAATCAATCTAGACATTTTCGCCCTCATGGAACTTTATTGCAACAAGTGCAACATCAAAAGAAACGCACTCATCAATCAGGCAATAAACGACTACCTCAAATTTCACCCTCTATAATAGAGATGGCGGCTACCGCCGCCACCTCTCGGACCCGCCCACCCACCCCAAGGGTGGGCGGTTTTTTTATGCAATAGTAGTTAAGACCTAATAATAAAAGTTAAAAGTGAATTGTTAAAATGTAAACAAAAAATAAAGATTCGCAGGATTAGGGCAGGTAGTTCCGAAGTAAGTCGCTATTACCTCCGATTCAAAACTATTTCGTACCTTTGCACACGATGAAAAGCGCCCCTGCCGGAATGGGGACCCCAGCAGGCAGGCGCATATATAGGTGCCCACAAATTTTTGAGTTATTATGGCTAAATCTAAAGGCTTTTTCGGAATCCGTACGGGTTCCACCAAGAACTTCACGTTCTCCGAGCTGCACGGAGAGCAGATTACAAAAGAGCGTGTCAGCAAAGTTAAGAACCCACGCACAATTTCACAGATGCGCCAGCGCATGTTGATGACAACAATCGGTGCTGCTTACTCCTATCTCAAGGCTATTGCCGACCACTCTTTCGAGGGGAAGACCGTAGGACAACAGAATATGTCTGAGTTTATGCGTCTCAACCTCAACAAATTCCGTGACGCTGCGCAGGATAGCAACGCAGCTTATGCAATGAACGCATACGGAGACAAACTTATCAACCCTATGCGCTATATCATAGCAAAGGGTAGTCTTCCAGCTTTGCCTTACGTTGCAAACGCAAGCAATCAGATTGAACTTTCTTACAATGTCGAGGATGTTTCAACAGCTGAAAAGGTTTACGATGCAATGGGTATCAAGAAGGGTGATATGCTGACTTTCTGCTGGGTTATCGGCAATACGTCACTTGTTGCAGGTGTTTTCAAGTACACACCTACCCAGTTTAATATCGTACGCTTGAAGGCTGATAAGTCAGGTACAGTTGCAAACCCTCACGATGCGTTCTCTTTCGAGAGCAATCACGCAGGCCTTGACATCAATATCGTTTTCAGCGAACAGGTGCTCAAGTTAACTACTTCGTTGGCAAACTTCGGTGCTGTTATTCAAAGCCGACAGAATGCTGGTACATGGTTACGTTCTGACGCTACAATGGTCGGTAATAAGACTATCATTGCAGGTGTTTCTGTAGGCAATCAATTGGCAACATACCCTATCGATACAGAACTTATTCTGAATGGTGGCGAGATGGCAAATGTACCATCTGTGGGCACATTGCCTACTCCTCAGCTTTCGCTCTCTGCTTACGCAGTCAGAATAGAAACGAATGGAGGTAAAGTAGCTGCCCCTACTCTCACGGGTGCACCTGATGGCGCAACTGTAAGTTACGAATCAGATAACACTACAATCGCCATCGTTAATTCATCTACAGGCGAGGTTACAGCCGTAGGTAATGGTACCGCAAATATCAACGTACATGTTGCAGCTACGGAAACTACTGCCGCTGCATCAATATCATTTAACGCTGTTATTACAGGACAGGACAATGATGGTACTACCAGCGGTGGCTCAGGCTCCGGCACACTGCCTGGAGGTAGTGACGGTGACGACGGTTTAGAGTAGTCTCTAAAAATATATAAGATAAATCCAATCTAAGGGAGTTTGGTCTTATGGCCTAACTCCCTTATTTTATATATAAGGCAATGGACAGAAATTCTAAAGACCAAGTGGAATACTCCGCAGCAATAATTTGTATCATGGCGGCAATCTCTATCGGTGTTGCTAGCATAGTTGTATCAGAGACCCATGATATTGCAGCAGGTGTATTAATATTTGTAGCCCAGCTACTTTTATTTTCAGCTAGCGTATTTCATCTAAATTATAAATTAGGGCAGTATGGAGAAACAAAAAACAAATCAGCTGAAGAGTGAATTCTTCACTCTCGAAGAGTTGACGAAATCATCAACCGCCAAGCGGTTGAAAATTGACAACACACCAAACGCAGAAATTTTGAAAAATTTGCAGTATGGCGTAGACATGGTTCTTGATCCTCTTAGGAGAATAATTCAGAAACCAATAATTATCACTAGTGGTTACCGATGTGAAAAACTAAATAAAGCAGTAGGCGGTGTATCAAATTCATGGCACCAGCAAGGAAACGCAGCCGACATTCACATCAGTGACGAAGAAAATGCTCGAGAGATTTTCGAAATCTTGAAAACATTACCTTCTGTAGATACTATATTGTTCGAGCACTCGAGCAACTCTCAATGGATACACGTTCAATGGAACATAGCCAAGACACCCCGACATAATTACAACTTCAACTTCAAAGCACCATGAAACAGGTAATCATCATACTTATAATTTTGGCTTTCTCTTCTTGCTCATCGAGCAAGTCAGTACAAACCGAAAAAGTGAAAGAGAAAATCGCAATCGATAGTACTTTCAACCACACCTTGACAAACAAAACTATCGAAATCGAGTGGATATGGTCCGATGATACAACTGCCATACCACTTGCCCCAAAAGCAAATAATCCGGATACAATAGAAAATCCGAAAATAACTCAGAAAATTCCAAGATACGGAAAAATTAAAATCAAAATAACACAAGACACCATCAGGAGCCAAGGAAAAGTAAATGTAACAAAAAAGAAAATCACCAAATCGAAGAAGAAACTGCAAAATCAAGTGTTAAAACCAAAGAAAACAAAAAGCCACTTTAATTTTCTATACGTAATTATTTTGGCTTTTTGTGTTAAATATCTATGGAATCACAGAAAAATCTTAAAAAAGATTTGGAACTTAATAAAATAAAAATGTAAATTTGCAGCACCAAAGGAGCATAAGGGCAACGCTGAGGAGCGACCCCCAACGGACTTTGGTCACGATAGCAAGAGCCGAGCGGACGAGGTAAACCTTCCCTGCTCGGCTTTATTTTTTCCAATAGGTATCTATTGACTATAATACCGGTTATGCTATCGAGAGATTCGAAGATTTTCCTCATTATGTAAAATTTAAGCTATCGGTGATATGCATAAGAAATTTATTAAAGTTACAATCGAGCGTCACGACGTGACAGAAGATTACGACGAAAACTTCTTCGATGAATATTATATTCAGGAAGATGAGTTCGCTAATTGGGCTTCTCAACAGATGAATCTTGGTTGGGTTGTCAAATGTGAGAAGGCAGTTATCTTTTGCACTCCTGAGAATGTGGAGTTTCCAAAAGTCATACTTATCAGAGAAGTTGAAGACAAATAAAAAAGAATGCCTATGAATGGAATAACAACAGCTAACATACGAGAAGTAATAGCTAGAGGTGAAGCGGTCAGAATCTCTGATGTGGCATCACGTCTCTACACAACAAACAAACAAGCAGTTCGAAGACTGATGAATAAGATGGTCTGTAGAGGTCAGCTATCTTGCGAAAAATTCAAATATATCGGTAATGCTGATATATGTGTGTATAGGAAAATATAATCTGATACGGTACTTGCTTCGTTGCCAGCGAAGTAAACCTAAGTCAGAGTTTAAAAACATATAAGTCCAAAAAACATGGAGTTAAAAGTATATGATATAGGCAAAGTCATAAAATACAATGGTGTACGCCTTCAAGTGGTAAAAGCTGTGCAAGGTTGCCGTGGTTGTTACTTCAAACCGCAAAAGACATGTCATTCAGAAATTGTCGGAACCTGTTGCAAACCTTGGCGATGTGAAAATATAATTTTCAGAAAATACGATGAAAATAAAAAAGAAAATTTGCATGGAAGAACAAAGCAAAAAAATCATAAGAATAACAGATGAAGGCATCATATTTGGTGACTACCTAGTGATGGGATACGATGAACTCCTCCATTTGATAGTACAGGAAGAATGCAAAATTATCTTCGATAGTGAGGACGCATACCTGAATCTTAAAAATGGAATAGAGCCATACTGTGAGGAAATTTATTGTATCCAGCTAGCTACAGAGATAGAAAAATTTATCGCAGAGCAATATGCCCTGCAAGTATCAACTAATAGTATATAGTAATATGATTAAAGTAGAAATTATTGGCAATTTAGGCGCAGACGCTATGTTGCAGGAGAAGAACGGAAACAGATTTGTAGCTTTCCGTGTAGCAAACACAGACAAATGGGTTGATAAGGCAACCGGACAAGTCATTGAGAGCACACAATGGATTTCGTGCACACTCAATGGTGACGGAGGAACACTCTTGCCTTATCTTAAAAAGGGTACTAAGGTTTTTGTGCGTGGCAACGCCCAGTTCGTTGTCTTTTCCAGCGCAAAAACCCGACAGATGGAAGTCGGTGTAAATCTCTTCGTACGCGAAATCGAACTTTGCGGCGGTGCGAAGGAGAATCAGCAGCAACCACAGCAGCCAGCGCAACCTCCACAGCAGCCAGCGCAACAGCATGGAAAGAATGCCAAAAAAGAAAAGCAGAAACAAAATACAGACGATATGCCATTCTAGCCTATGCTGAATGAAATCACATTGAACCAATATATCACCTATGCAGGAAACCTCTTCAAATGCATATTCAAGCGCACCGCCATACTACAGAAGAAAGTTGAAGGCTTTAGCGGTATTTCCACCATCGCCAGACAGCAAATAATCGATAGTATGCAGGAAGTTCTAGAAGATTCTCAAACTCTTGAACTTGAGACTGAAATGCGATATGAAGAAGGTTTCCCTCATACCACCTATTGGGAAGAGTTAAAAATATACATTGATAAATATAAAACCCAGCCATGGAATCTATATGCAGACATGAAGAATCGAAGAATAAACGGACTTTATTCTTCATTCCTCTACTACTACGCAAAAGGATTAGTAGACGATATTGTGTTGCTGGAAGGCTGGGCAAGTGAAGTAAGAATCTGAAAACAAAAAACAATATGAAGAAGATTTTGAATCTAGTAGTCACAAAAAGATGGTTCGATATGATAGCATCGGGAGAAAAAACTGAAGAGTATCGTGAAATAAAAGGTTTTTGGTTGAATCGTCTTCTCCTCATCAAAGACGAAGGAGGAGAAAAATTCCGGAAACTTCACGTTGGAAATAACGATGCAATACTTATAGATGCCATAACCATCAAGAAGGAAATAGATATTGGCACTCTGAAAGTCGCACCCTTCACCCATGTACTTTTCAGGAATGGCTATCACAAGTATAGCCCAAGAATTGAAAAGGAAATCAAAACCATTACATTCGGCAAACCAAAAAAAGGCATGTGTCCGGACGAATGGCTAGCCGCAGAGTTTATTATCATAAAATTCAAATAAAAATAAATGGAAGCCAAAATACATCATATAGCATTCATACAGGCAAAAGAATATGTGAAAGACGGATACCACGTTGAAGACTTCGGTTTCAATGAGCAGAAAGCGGAATCTCGATACAATCTAAGCCACGAGAACGGAAACAGATTGTCAATTGTATCAGTCGAAGAAGAAAATACTGTCTACATATATAAGAACGGAAAATTAAACAACACAATTAAATTATAAAAGATATGAAACCAGCTATCAAATGCGTCAATCTTGATTGGCTCGAGGTCTTTTGCCTAGAGCCAGCTGATATGCCAGCCCAATACTTTCAAAATTTAGGTTGGCAAGTGAATGTACGTGAATATGGAACTCCTTTATATCGAGAGATGTTCACACTCTTGACAGAACACGGAAAACCATTCCTTGAAATCAGAAGAAACCCATACTCGCTAAAGGAGAACGGAGGAATCTTCGAAAAAGGTGCTTGCCATATAAGACTCTCGAACAGAACCTTATACCAATACAACCCTATACAATTACTACAGGGTTTTCTAGACAAATACGGCTACCAGCTGAAAGGTATCACACGCATCGATGTTGCGTGCGACCAACTCGTGTTTGACAACGGAATGGACCCTCAACAACTGATTGCTGACTATATGTCAGGAGCAATACTAAAGAATCGCAACTCACGAATCAACGTCCACGGAACAGAAAAGGCTGACGGCCGAAATTGGAACTCCATTAAATGGGGTTCAGCATCTTCTCCGCTCTCAACCAAGATTTACGACAAGACGCTAGAACTAAAGGAATCAAGCAACAAGATGTATATTAAAGATAGCTGGGTTAAGACCGGACTTTGCGACTTGCAGAAAGTAGTGTACACCTACAAAGACAAGAAGACCGGAATCGAGGAGAAACGAAGTAAAATGATGATAGTGAAGGCTGGAACCAAGACAGAAGAAGAGCGACCAATCGAAGAGGTTGAAGAGGTGAAAATATGGCGAGTTGAATTCTCCATCAAGTCGGAAGCTCGTCACTGGATTACCATTGACAACCAACACACACTATCAATCAGCTTGACAAAATTCCAAACGAGAGAACGATGCTTGCTGATGTTCCTTCTTCTTAGTAAGTGGTGTATGAACTTCGTGAAGGCAGAATATAACAAAGATGATGTCCTCATTAGAAAGGACAGATGCACCCCAATAATCCTGTACTCAGAAAAGAACCTTGAACAAACATTCAAGCCCCACAGAGTGACAGAAAATGAAGACCCCACTCGAACAGAAAAGATAATATACAACAGACTGGTCAGAATGTCACAAGATAAAAGTTACAGAATTCCCGATGATGTTAGAACAATGTGTCTGAAACTCGCTACCAGCTTATCACAAAGTCACGGCAACTACTACATCACAGATGAGCAGATGAAACGTGCTGAAAAAATAAGTGACGAAATGAAAGAGATAAACGATGCAGAACTCCTAGCTCTTGACACTTTCGAGGGCTTAGATTGGATTGAGAAGTGGCAGAACAAGACACTATCAGAAAAGGAAAGAGCATACATTCAGAGACACAAGAAAGAGTATGTTGCAATCTTCATCAAACGAGCAAAAACCAACTTTCAGAAAGCGCAAACAGAGTTGCAGCGTGCTAGAGCGGAAATCGATTTTTGGAGCGGCAAAACCATGTCACCAATAGAAAAGGAAATCCTTTACGAATTGCCATTCTAGAGCGCAAGAAAAGATTGCCCTATCTGCAAACAACCCCCTTGTAGGTCAGCATCAAAAGTGCTGACCTAAAGATGTATACATCAAACACTTACAACATATAACTAAAGTTAAAATGAAACCAAAAACAAACAGAAAAAGTAACAGATTATTACAGACACACGCTAAAAGAAACTACGAAAAACAGCTGAAAAGCAGAAATCACTAATAGAATCCAAGAAAATGATAAGAGACTGATGCCAAGATAACAACAGAATGCGCCTTTTAGGCGATACAGTAGTATCGCCGTGCGAATGCCAAAATAGCACAAAAATATGTTATACAACATAAAATAGAAGAAAAACTGGCAGAATAGTCACGCAGGCTCCGGCTACCGCCTTCGCCTGCTCCCAGCTCGCTACGCTCGCTCAGAATACGCAGGCTCCGGCTACCGCCTTCGCCTGCTCCCAGCTCGCTACGCTCGCTCGGAATACGCAGGCTCCGGCTACCGCCTTCGCCTGCTCCCAGCTCGCTACGCTCGCTCGGAATACGCAGGCTCCGGCTACCGCCTTCGCCTGCTCCCAGCTCGCTACGCTCGCTCAAAATACGCAGGCTCCGGCTACCGCCTTCGCCTGCTTTCAGCTCGCTACGCTCGCTCAGAAAAAGCGGTGTCTAGGCACTGCTACGCAGAGCCTAGGCGTTTTTGTGCGGTGTCG
>OBLG01002710.1_pt1 | contig 10495 bp, 9 predicted proteins | sample 1517451 | NCBI WGS metagenome assembly OBLG01 (sample SAMN04571694, study PRJEB22368) | human gut metagenome | biome: human gut; material: stool | host: Homo sapiens | place: Luxembourg | collected 2012-06-29 | reverse complement strand
TGGGCGTTACGATGGACTTCTCCATCTTCCTGCTGCACCGCTATCAGGAAGAAAAAGAGCTGCGCTCTAATAATGAAGAAGCCATGGTCAGTGCCATCTGCAAGACCATGACCTCCATCTCTGCTTCCAGTCTGACCACCATCGCCGGCTTCCTGGCGCTGTGCGCCATGCGCCTGACCCTGGGCCGCGACATCGGCATCGTCATGGCCAAGGGCGTGGCCCTGGGCGTCATCTGCACGGTGGTGGTCCTGCCGGCCCTGATCCTTTCCTTTGACCGGCTGGTGGAAAAGTACAAGCACCGCACCATCATCCCCAAGCTCACCAAGCTCAGCTACTTTGTATCGTCCCACGCTGCTCCTATCGTAGCAATCTTTATCCTGGTCCTGGTCCCCTTTATCGTGGCCCAGAGCAAGACCGAAGTGTACTACACCCTGTTCGACTCCCTGCCCCAGGACCTGGTGGGCATCGTGGGCACCAACAAGCTGGGTGAGGACTTCGGCATGACCACCAGCCACTTTATCCTGGTCCATGACGACCTGACCGCCACCCAGGTCAGCGACCTGTGCGACGAGATCAACGACGTGGACGGCATCACCCAGGTGGTGAGCCTGGATTCCATCACCGGCCCCGGCTTCGACACCTCTCTGGTACCGGACAGCGTCCTGGAGATCCTGCAGTCCGGCGGCTACAAGCTGATTTTGGCCAACAGCTCCTACAAGACCGGCACCGACGCCATCAACGACCAGCTGGACCAGATGATCCGCCTGATCAAGGCGGTGGACCCGGAGGGCGTTATCACCGGTGAGGGTGCCATGACCAAGGACCTGATCGAGGTCGCGGATGTGGACTTCAAGAACGTCAACGTCTGGTCCATCCTGGCGGTTCTGGCCATCATCGCCATCTCCTTCAAGAGCATTTCCATCCCCGTGCTGCTGGTTGCCAGCATCGAGGCCGCCATTGCCATCAACATGGGCATCCCCTACTTTACCGGCACCGAGCTGCCGTTCATTGCCAGCATCGTCATCGGCACCATCCAGCTGGGCGCTACCGTGGACTACTCCATCCTGATGACCACCCGTTACCACGAGGAGCGTGCCTTTGGCCGCACCCCGAAGGAGGCTGCTCAGCAGTCTCTGGAGCACTGCAGCCAGTCCATCCTGACCAGCGGCCTTACCTTCTTTGCCGCCACCGTAGGCGTGGCTGCCATCAGTAAGATGGAGCTGCTGAAGAGCATCTGCCTGCTGATCTCCCGAGGCGCACTGATCAGTATGGCCGTCATTCTGGTCGTTCTGCCTGCCGCCCTGATGCTGTGCGACTGGATCATCCGCCACACCACCCTCAAGTGGATGGTGCCGGAATCCGCCAACGCCAAGAAATCTGAAAAGGAGTAATCTGCCATGAAAAAATCGCTTCGTATCGCCAGTGCGGCGCTGGCCCTGACCCTCGCCGCCAGCTGCGCTGTGCCTGCTTTTGCCGCCGGCAGCAGCAGTTTTTCCAAAGATGAGACCGTGTACGCTGTGATGAACGGCGACGGCTCCCTCAAGAGCACCACCGTCAGCGAGCACCTGTACAACGCAGGCGGCCTGTCCTCCGTGACCGACAAGTCCACCCTGACCGACATCCAGAACACCGAGAGCAGCGCCGAGTTCACCCAGAACGGCGACGAGCTGGTGTGGAACACCGATGACACCGACGTGTACTACAAGGGCAGCACCGACAAGACTCTGCCCATGGATGTGAAGGTCACCTACGCCCTGGACGGCCAGGAAGCCGCCCTGGAGGACCTGATCGGCAAGAGCGGCCACCTGACCGTGACCGTGAGCCTGAAGAACAACGAGACCGGCACCGTGGAGGTGAACGGCCAGACCCGCAGCATCGTCACTCCGCTGATCACCGCCGTGGGCGTGATCCTGGGCAGCGATGCCTCCAATGTGACCGCAGAGCACGGCGCGGTGGAGAGCGCCGCCAAGAGCAACGTAGCCGCCTTTGTCACTCTGCCCGGCGTCAAGGACTCCCTGTCCGGCCTGCTGCCCGATGAAGTGAACAGCATCGAGGATTACCTGCAGGACACTGTGACCGTGGAAGCCGATGTGACCGAGCTGACCTGCCCGCAGATCATGGTGGCCTGCGCCACCAGCACCGAGGCTCTGGGCACCGACAATGTGTTCGACCTGAGCAGCATCAATGAGCTGACCGACGGTATGACCCAGCTGAACGACGCCATGAGTCAGCTGATGGACGGCGCTTCCCAGCTGGTGGACGGCACGGCCCAGCTGGCCGACGGTGTGCTGGCCCTGCTGGACGGTGCCAACACCCTGAACAGCGGTGCAGCCGCTCTGGACAATGGTCTGGGCCAGCTGACCGACGGTCTGGACACCCTGACCTCCAACAACGCCGCTCTGAATTCCGCTGCACAGCAGGTGGCTGACGGCGTGCTGGCTTCCGCCAACAAGACCCTGAAAGAGGGCGGCCTGATCGACAACGACATGACCTGGAGCGACTACGCCTCCGTCATCGACAACATCCTGACCATGAACGACAAGACCCTGGCCGCCGGCCGCCGTAAGATCGTGCGCACCGTGTGGGAGCAGGAGCCCAGTTTCAAGGACAGCGAGCTGGATCTGGCCCTGTACCTGGCTGCCACCAAGACCAACCACGACCTGGAAGCTGCTCTGAAACGGATGCAGAGCTATGACCCCTCCATGATCACCGGTCTGGTCCAGCTGCTGACCAGCGAGGACGCCAAGAACACCGCCCACGAAGAACTGGTGTATCAGGTGAAGAACAGCCAGGATATGGCCGATGTCGCCGCCCTCAAGACCAGCCTGTCCCAGATCCAGGTGTTCGTCTCCAGTGTGAACCAGTACACCGCCGGTGTGCAGTCTGCTGCGGACGGTGCCCACTCTGCCAAGGACGGCAGCGCCCAGCTGGCCGCCGGCACCCAGACCCTGTACGATGGCGTGAACACCCTGAACAACGGCGCAGGCCAGCTGAGTGACGGCACCGTGCAGCTGAACGACGGCCTGAACCAGTTCAACGATGAGGGCATCTCCAAGCTGACCGGCGCTCTGGACGCTGACCAGCTGCACGACCTCAAGACCGTGCTGGATGCCATGGCCGACCGTCTGGAAGGCTACAACAGCTTTGCCGGTGCACCGGACGGTGCCGACAGCAGCGTGAAGTTTGTGTACAAGACCGCTGAGACTGTGGCCGCTGCGGACACCACCGCCGCCGAGACCGAGACTGTGAAGGAAGGCAATGTGTTCACCCGCCTGTGGCAGCGCATTGTGAACCTGTTCAAGTTCTGATTTTTCCCTCATGCATCAAGCGGGGCCTGCGCTGGCAGGCCCCGCTTTTTTGCACCCTGCCGAACCTGCCCCGCAGCCCTTGCAAAATGCCCGCAAATCCAGTATGATAAAGGCAAAGAAAATTTCCCGCACACACAGGGAGAATTTGAAAAGGAGCGATCGTTCTTATGCCAGAAAAAGAGATCAAGGGGATCAAGAAATTCTTTGAGGAATTCAAGGCCTTTGCCATGCGCGGCAATGTGCTGGATATGGCAGTCGGCGTGGTCGTCGGCGGTGCGTTCACGGCCATCGTCACGGCTCTGGTGGATGACGTCATCAACCCGCTGATTGGCCTGTTCTTCAAGGCAGATTTCTCGGATGTCGTGATCAGCCTGGGCGGTTCCAGCATCAAGATCGGCGAATTCGTCAACTCGGTCATCAACTTCCTCATCGTGGCCTTTGTGCTTTTTGTGGTGATCAAGTTCATCAACGGCCTGCACAAGAAGCCGGCAGCTCCCGCCGCACCGGCAGAGCCCACCACCAAGGTGTGCCCCTACTGCCAGACCGAGATCCCCATCAAGGCTGTGCGCTGCCCGCACTGCACCTCCAAGCTGGAGGGCTTCCCGGAGATCAATGCCTGATCCCGCAACTCCTGTACCTGAAAAAAGCAGCTGTACCAAGCGGTACAGCTGCTTTTTTGCGGTCAGCGTGCGCTGCGGGGCCTGCCGCCGCCCAGATGCCACAGCAGCCAGGCATACAGGTAGTTCACCCCCAGCAGGCCCACGGCCCACAGGACGGAAACATACACCGGCTGGTGGTACACCTCAAAGAAAGGGTACGGCCCCACGATGACCCGCAGGATGTTCAGCGGCAGGATGACCGCCGCATATGCCAGCGTGGGCAGCAGCGCCCAGCGCACATCGCTGCGCGGCAGGTGGGGTTCCCGCTCCAGCAGCAGGTAGGAGAGGAGCGCTGCCATGGGGTTGAGCAGGTGGTGGTACAGCATGCTGCTGGTGCACAGCAGCATGTACAGCCCGCCCTCGCCGTTCATGGGGGCCAGCACGAACACCACCGTCAGGAAGGTGAGCAGCAGGCAGCTGGTGGCCATGAACTTGAGCCGCTTGAGCCAGCGGGGCAGCTCTCCGCCGGTGAAGATGCACCACAGCTGGCACACCGCCACCATGGCGCACACCACCGCCGCAAAGATGTTGGAATCCTCGGTGTAGTAGGTAAAGATCTGGGCCTGGCCCATCTCCCAGCTCAGGGGCAGGGCGATGGGCTCCATGCACACCACGAACAGATTGAGCGCTATGGAGAGCAGCCGGCGGCAGACATCCCGGAATTTTTTCATAGGTTTCTCCTTCTTGTAAAAAAGGAAAAGCCCTCTCCGGCTGCGTACAGACGCCGACGGAGAGGGAATTTTTTTACTTTGCGGTGTTGATGAAGCTGCGGTTGTCCCACAGGTACTTGATGCCGGACACGGCCGTGACGATGGCCACCAGCCAGCACAGCAGGATGGACACCAGCACCACCACCGTGATGCTTTCCAGCGTGCCGTTCCAGCACAGTGCCGTGCCGAAGAAGTAGAAGATGATGCTCAGCATCTGCAGCACGGTCTTGACCTTGCCCCACATGTTGGCAGCGATCACCTTGCCGTCCTTGGCACCGGCCGCCACCATGCGCAGGCCGGACACCGCGAACTCACGGGCCAGGATGATGCACAGCACCACGGGGCTGCACACGCCGTCCCGCATCATGTAGATGAAGGCCACAGTGGTCAGCAGCTTGTCGGCCAGCGGGTCGGCAAACTTGCCAAAGTCGGTGACCATGTTCCACTTGCGGGCCAGATGACCGTCCAGAAAGTCGGTGAAGCTGGCCGCTGCAAAAACAATGCCGGCCAGCAGGTAATACAGCGGCTGGAAGGTGCCGTTGGCCACCGCGTCCAGACTGGTGAGGGACACAAAGATCATGAACACCGGCACCAGCACAATGCGGGTCAGGGTAAGTTTATTGGGCAGATTCATAGGTTTTATCCTCCAATACGTTATTTTACGACTGTACCATACAGATCGTAAAGGTCGCTGTCGTCCACCAGCACATCATAGAACTGGCCGGGGTACAGCGGCTCTTCGCTGGACACGCACACGTTGCCGTCCACCTCCGGGGCATCGCCGGTGGTGCGGCACAGATACAGGCCGCTCTCTTCGTCAATGCCGTCGCAGAGCACGCGCACGGTCTGGCCCACCTTTTCGGCCTGTTTCTGGGCCATGATGCCGGTCTGGATCTGCATCACCAGCTCGGCGCGCTTGTCCTTGACCTCCTGCTCGATCTGTCCGTCCATCCGTGCTGCCACGGTATTTTCCTCGGCCGAGTAGGCAAAGCAGCCCAGACGGTCGAACTGCACTTCCTTGACGAAGTTGCACAGGTCCTCGAACTGCTCCTCGGTCTCGCCGGGGAAGCCTGCGATCAGGGTGGTGCGCAGGGTGATGCCGGGGATCTCGCGGCGCAGCTTGCCAATGACCTCCAGCAGCTCGGCACGGTTGGAACGGCGGTTCATGTTCTTGAGGATGGTGTCGTTGCAGTGCTGGATGGGCAGATCCAGATAGGGCACCACCTTGTCGTTGCGCTTCATGGCGGCAATGAACTCGTCGGTGATGCGCTCCGGGTAGGCGTACATGATGCGGATCCATTCCAGCCCCGGCACCTTGTTCAGCTTGTCCAGCAGCTCACAGATGCTGCCGGGCTTGCCCCAGTCCTCGCCGTAGGCGGTGGGATCCTGCGCCACCACGATCAGCTCCTTCACGCCCTCACCGGCCAGCCAGCGGGCTTCGGCCACGCAGTCGGCCATATCGCGGCTGTGCAGCGGGCCGCGGATGCCGGGGATGGCGCAGTAGTGGCAGCGGTTGTTGCATCCCTCGGCGATCTTTAAGTACGCATAGTGGGCCGGCGTGCCGATGACGCGCTTGCCGCCCAGCGGGAAGTCCTTCTTGGCACCGTAGCTCTCCAGATGGTCCTCGCCGTGGAACAGCCGCTCCACGATGGTGTCAATGGCCTTGTTGGAGGCGCAGCCCACCACGGCATCCACCTCGGGGATCTCTTCCTCGATCTGGCTGCGGTAGCGCTCGGCCAGACAGCCGGTCACGATGACCTTCAGATCCGGGTTCTGCTGCTTGTAGGAGCAGGCTTCCAGAATGTTCTCGATGGCTTCGGTCTTGGCGCTCTCGATGAAGCCGCAGGTGTTCACCAGAATGACATCAGCCTCCGCCAGGTCGGCCACCGTCTCATGACCGGCCGACAGCAGGATGTGCACCATCACGTCCAGGTCGACCTGGTTCTTCGGGCAGCCAAGGGAAATGCATGCAATTTTCATAGGGGATAATACTCTCTTTCTATAACTCTTCTTCCGTCCGCCGGATGGCCTCCTTGATGACCGCATAGGCAAACCCCCGGCGCTGCAATGCTGCCACCACAAGGTCGCGGCGGCCGTCGGCCAGCTTCTTGCGGTAGCGGCTGGCCACCAGCGCGGCGGCAGCTTCCAGCTCCGGGCTCTCGCCGTTTTCATCCGGGGCGTATACGGTTTCCAGTGCCTGTTCGATCTGCTGGCTGTTCAGGCCCTTCTGGCGCAGGTTCTGGGCTGCAGCCCGGCGGCTCTTGCGGGCCATCAGCAGGCCGTGGGCGCGTGTCTCCGCGTAGCGGTCGTCGTTGACGTAATCCAGCTCCACCATCTCGGCCACGGCGGCCGCCGCCGACTGCTCAGTGAAGCGGGCGCACAGCCGCTCATACAGCTGGGTGCTGGTCATCTCCCGGGCCGAAAGGGCATCCAGCGCACGGGCGCGGGCCTTGGCCGGGTCGGCACATTTTTCCGGTTCTTCCCCGCCCCGGCGCGGGCGGTAACTCTTACGGTAAAAGGACATTTAGTCCTCCACCATGATGTCCAGCTCGCTCTCACTGCTGCGGGCCGGAGCCTTGACCACCGGCTCCTTGGTGCCCTCGGCAGGTGCGGCAGCTTCCTCGGCCTTGTCGGCGGCAGCAGCACGGCCGGACGAGCGGCGGGAAGCATAGAGCTTGTCCGCATTGGCGCGGATCTGGCCCTCGATGTCGTTGGCGATCTCCGGGTTGTCCTTCAGGAACTGCTTGGAGTTGTCACGGCCCTGCCCCAGGCGCATGTCGCCGTAATTGAACCATGCACCGCTCTTCTGCACGATGCCCAGCTTGACGCCCAGGTCCAGCAGCTCGCCCACCTTGGAGATGCCCTCGCCGAACATGATGTCAAACTCTGCCTCACGGAACGGCGGGGCCACCTTGTTCTTCACGATCTTGGCGCGGGTGTGGTTGCCAATGAACTGGCCGGAAGAATCCTTCAGGCCCTCCACGCGGCGGATGTCGATGCGCACCGAAGAATAATACTTCAGGGCACGGCCGCCGGTGGTCACCTCCGGGTTGCCGTACACGACACCCACTTTCTCACGCAGCTGGTTGATGAACACGCACACGGTGTTGGTCTTGCCGATGACGCTGGTGAGCTTGCGCATGGCCTGGCTCATCAGACGGGCCTGCAGGCCCACATGGCTGTCGCCCATCTCGCCCTCGATCTCGGCACGGGGCACCATGGCTGCCACCGAGTCCACCACGATGGCGTCGATGGCACCGGAGCGCACCAGCGCTTCGCAGATCTCCATGGCCTGCTCACCGGTGTCCGGCTGGCTGACCAGCAGGTTGTTGATGTCCACGCCCAGTGCCTCGGCATACACCGGGTCCAGTGCGTGCTCCACGTCGATGAACGCCACGTCGCCGCCCTTCTTCTGGGCTTCGGCCAGAATGTGCAAAGCCAGCGTGGTCTTACCGCTGGATTCCGGGCCATACACCTCAATGATGCGGCCGCGGGGCACACCGCCCACACCCAGTGCCATGTCCAGCCCCAGGCTGCCGGTGGAAATGGCATCCACCTGCATGGCGGTATTGTCGCCCAGCTTCATCACGGCACCCTTGCCGAACTGCTTTTCGATCTGGGCCAGGGCCGTGGCCAGCGCATCCTTTTTGGCTTCCGCGCCGGTTTTTTTGGTGGCCGGGGCAACGTTGTTGTTCTGATTCTTTGCCATAGCGTGCTGCTCCTTTATCCTCATTGCCCGCAAAAACGGGCTGTGTTGTACTTTCTCTCTTAGTATAACACAAATTCCAGAATTTACAACAAGAAGTTGTTTCTATTTTTCAATTATTTTGGCCGGTGGGCAATGATGCAGCGGTCGTTGCCGCCGTAATCCCTGCGGCATTCGATGTCTGCCCAGCCATTCCCGGCCAGCAGCTCCATGACGGCCTGCCGCTGCTGCCAGCCGATCTCCAGCACCAGTGCCCCGCCGGGGCGCAGGGCCTGCCGGTAGTGCAGCGCAAGGGTCCGGTAGAACACAAGGCCGTCATCGCCCGCTTCCAGTGCCATGGCCGGTTCCTGCGCCACCTCCGGCTGCAAATGCTGCATTTCCTCCGCCGTCAGATACGGCGGGTTGGACACGATCAGGTCCAGCTGCCCTTCCGGCAGGCTTTGCCAGTAGGTGAACAGGTCCCCCTGCACGGCCTGCACCGCCGGGGCTGCGCCGGGCAGGGCAGTGCGCACATTCTGTTCCAGGTAGCGGAAGGCTTCCGGGCTTTTTTCCACACAGGTGACCTGCGCGTCCGGGCAGAAGCGCTTGACTCCCAGCCCCAGACAGCCGGTGCCGGCACACAGATCCAGCACACGGGGCGCTTTTACGCCCGCAAGGGTCTGCGCGGCGGCCTCGGCCACCACCTCGGTGTCCGCACGGGGGCAGAGCACCCCCGGCCCCACGATCAGTTCAAAGTCCAGAAAGCTCCAGCGACCGCACAGGTACTGCAGCGGCTCCCGCGCCTCCCGGCGCAGGCAGAGGGACTCCAGCCGGGCAGCCTGCGCTTCGGTCAGGGACGCGTCCGCCAGCCGGACATCCCGCCCGGTCACCAGCCGGAAAAGTTCTGCGGCGTCGTAATCCGCATCCGGGCATCCGGCCGCCGTCAGACGGGCTTCCAACTGCCGCACCGCGTCCCGCGGGGTCATACCTGCCGTTACCATTTGCCTTCCTCCGGGTTTTCCGGCAGCACCGGGGTCACGGCCGCAATGGCCACCTCGATCATGCTGTCATCCGGCTCAAACACTGTGAGGTGCTGCACCCAGATGCCGGGCTGACGAATGATGCGGGTGGCAAGGTTATCCGACCGGCCGCACCACTTGAGCAGCTCGTAGCTGATGCCCATGACCAGCGGCAGCAGCAGCAGCTTGAAGAGCACCCGCAGGCCGATGCTGCCCCAGGGCAGCACGCTGTACAGGAATACGCTCACGATGACCACCAGGATCAGGAAGCTTGTGCCGCAGCGCGGGTGGAAACGGGTGTACTTGCGCACATTCTCCACCGTGAGGGGGTCGCCTGCCTCGTAGCAGGCAATGGTCTTGTGCTCGGCCCCGTGGTACTCGAACACCCGGTGGATCTCCTTCATTTTGGAGATGCCCACCATATAGGTCAGGAAAATGCCCACCTTGAGCACCGCTTCCAGCACCACCTTGGCCCAGCGGCCCAGCGTGACAAAATGGTTCACGCCGCCCACGATAAGGGTGGGCAGCACAGTGAACAGCAGAATGGCCAGCAGCCCGCCCAGAACGGCTGCGCAGGCCAGCAGAGCGTCCTCGGCCTTTTTGCCCAGATGCTCCCCTACCCACTTTTCAAAAGCAGTCTCTTCCTCTTCGGGGTCGTAGTCATCGCCCATGCTGACCTGGGCCGAGTACATCATATAGCGGTAACCCATGATCAGGCTTTCGATCATGGAAATCGCTCCCCGCACCAGCGGGATCTTTGTCCAGATGCCATGGGTAGGCGTAGGCTCGGTCTTGGTCTCGATGGTGCCGTCCGGCTTGCGCACGGCGCAGCAGATGAGCTTGGGGCCGCGCATCATGATGCCTTCCATCAGGGCCTGCCCGCCTACACTGGTCTTGAAACGTTCCTTGTTGGGTTGATTCATTGGGTTCTCCTTACGGTTTTTACTTTCCCTCTATTGTAACACCGAAATGTGACAAAATCTCATTTACGCCTTATGATAAAGCGGCAGGCCCAGGGTGACCACCGTACCCCGGCCCAATGTGCTCTGGATGTCCATGGTGCCGTCCAGCGCGGTCATGATGGAATCCACCAGCGCCAGACCGATGCCGCTGC
>OBLG01002702.1_pt1 | contig 10519 bp, 8 predicted proteins | sample 1517451 | NCBI WGS metagenome assembly OBLG01 (sample SAMN04571694, study PRJEB22368) | human gut metagenome | biome: human gut; material: stool | host: Homo sapiens | place: Luxembourg | collected 2012-06-29 | reverse complement strand
ATCGCGCCGGGGGAGATCTACGGCTTCATCGGCCACAACGGCGCGGGCAAGACCACGACGCTCAAATCCGTCGTCGGCATCCAGCAGTTCGATTCCGGCAGGATCACGATTGGCGGGCACTCCATTCAGGACGATCCCATCGCCTGCAAGAAGATGCTCGCCTACATCCCGGATAACCCCGACCTCTACGAGTTTATGACGGGCATCCAGTACCTCAATTTTATCGCCGACATCTTCGGTGTGGAGGAAAGCGCGCGGCAGGAGCGCATCCGCAAGTACGCGGACCTCTTCGAGCTGACGGACGACCTGGCCCAGCCCGTCGCGGCCTATTCCCACGGCATGAAGCAGAAGCTTGCCATCATTTCGGCGTGGCTGCACGAGCCGAAGCTCATTTTGATGGATGAGCCGTTCGTCGGTCTCGACCCGAAGGCTTCACATATCTTAAAGGGCATGATGCGCGAGGTGTGCGACGCGGGCGGCGCGATCTTCTTCTCGACCCACGTGCTCGAGGTGGCTGAAAAACTCTGCGACAAGGTCGCCATCATCAAGGGCGGCAAGCTCATCCGCTCCGGCACGATGGAGGAGGTCAAGGGCGACGACTCGCTCGAGGAGGTCTTCCTTGAGCTGGAGGGCGAATCATGCTGAAAACGCTCGTCAAGAAGCAGCTGATGGAAATTTTCCGCAGCTACTTTTATAATGCCAAAACCAATAAAAAACGTTCGACGGCGGGGATTATCGCTTATATCCTGCTCTTTGCCGCGTTGATGATCGGCCTGATCGGGATGTTCACGGGGCTTTCCGTTTCGCTCTGTGCGCCGCTTACGCAGGCGGGGATGGGCTGGCTCTATTTTGCGCTCATGTCGCTGCTCGCCATCTTTCTCGGCGCGTTCGGCAGCGTGTTCAACACGTATTCGGGCCTGTACTTCGCTAAGGACAACGACCTGCTGCTGTCTCTACCCATCCCGGTGCGGACGCTGATGGCCTCGCGGCTGCTGACGGTCTATCTCATGGGCCTCATGTACTCCGCGGTCGTCATCCTGCCCGCGGTCATCGTCTACTGGGTCACGGTCTCGGCGGCGCCGATGGCGCTCCTCGGCGGCGTGCTGCTGACGGCGCTCATCTCAATCTTCGTGCTCACGCTCTCGTGCGCGCTGGGCTGGGTCGTGGCGAAGGTGAGCCGTAAGCTCAAGCACAAGAGCTTCATCACGGTCATCGTCTCGCTCGCGGGGCTTGCCATCTACTATTTCTTCGTCTTCAAGGCGCAGACGGCCATCGAGCAGCTCGTCGCCAACGCCGCGGTCTACGGTGAGAAGATCAAGGGTGCGGCGCACCCGCTCTACGTCTTTGGCCTGACCGGTACGGGCGATGTGACAGCGATGCTGCTGAGCGCGGCGGTCGTCCTCGCGCTGTTTGCGCTGACGTGGACACTGCTCTCGCGCAGCTTTTTGCAGATCACGACCGCGTCGGGCACATCGGGCAAGGCTGTGTACCGTGAAAAGGCCGTCAAGCGCCGGAGCATCGATGGGGCACTTTTCGGCAAGGAGCTCGCGCGCTTCACCGCGAGCCCGAACTACATGCTCAACAGCGGCCTCGGTATCCTGCTGCTGCCGATCTCGGGCATCCTGCTTTTGTGGAAGGGCGGAACGGTCGTGCCGCTGCTGAACGAGGTCTTCGCCTCGCAGAGCGGCTGCGCGGAGGTGCTGCTCTGCACCGGCGTGTGCGCCATTGCGTCGATGAACGACATGGCGACGCCGTCGGTTTCGCTCGAGGGAAAGTCCCTCTGGCTCGCGCAATCGCTGCCCGTCAAGCCCTGGCAGGTGCTTCGCGCAAAGCTCAAGGTGCAGCTTGCGCTCACGGCCCTTCCAGCGCTCGTGCCGCTTGTCTGCATGACGTTTATCCTGCCTGTGACGGCGGCGCTGCCGCTCGTTTTTGCCGAGGCACTTGCGTACATCACGTTTTCCGCGTGCCTGGGGCTGACGCTCGGCGTCGCGCGGGCAAACCTGACATGGACGAGCGAGCTCATGCCCATCAAGCAAAGTCTGGCCGTGACAATCGCGCTGTTCGGCGGCTGGCTCTACGCCATCGCATTCGCGGGGCTCTACCTCTGGCAGGGGTGGAAGCTCGGCGCGGCTGCGTATCTCGCCATCGCGGCGGCGGTGACGCTCGCGGTGACAGCGCTGCTTCTTCGCTGGCTCAAAACGAAGGGCGCACAGCGCTTTGCGATGCTGTAAAGGAAAATAAAATGAGAGAGTGCGGCGGTCGAAGGACCGCCGCACTTCTTTTATATAGGCAGAGGCAAAAATTTACACAGTTCGTTCTTGCGGAAAGCGGCGAACTATGCTATTATGTGACTATACTCACAAGTAGACTTTGAGGAGCGTGATCGATATGCCGCTGCGCGGCAAGCAGGCGAGCGGACTTTTGACGCAGCAGAAGATGCTGCGCGCCGCCGTAAAGCTGTTTTTGGAAAAGGGATATGAGGGCACGACGACCGCGGAGATCGCCCGCGCCGCGGGCATGACACCAAGCTCGTTTTTTCGGGCCTTTCCCAGCAAGGAGGCGCTGCTGCTCGAGCTTGACAAGCGGATGTTCAGCGGGCAGTTCGCGCTGGCCGAGCAGCACAGCGCGGCACAGGACCCCGTCCTGCTCTACGCGGTGGAGACGGCCATCCAGCTCCACATCGCCGAGCTGACCGAGTCGTTGCGCGAGCTGTACGTGACGGCCTACACGCTGCCGTCGACCTCGGCATACCTGTACCGCAGCACGGCGAAGCGGCTGGAGGGCATCTTCGGGGACTATCTTCCGGACGCGGAGGCCAAGGATTTTTACGAGATGGAGATCGCCTCGGCAGGCATGATGCGCTCGTTCATGGCTGTGCCGTGCGACGTGTATTTTACCGTGGAGCGCAAGATCGCGCGCTTTTTGGAGTGCGCGCTCAAGCTCTACAATGTGCCGGTCGAGCGGCGGCGGGAGGTCACCGCAGCCGTTTTGCAGCTCGACCTGCACGCCATGGCGGCGGGCATCATCCGAACGACCGTCCAGCAGGCCGAAAAGGGCTTCGAGGCCGTGAAGGCTGAACCAGCATTTTAAGAAAAACCGCAAGGGGATATCCCCTTGGTGCATCCGATGGATGCACCAATCGCTTTGATGGAGGAATGATATGAAAAAACGTATTTTCAACTTTTTGACGGCCCTGTGCCTGTGCCTGACGCTGTTGCCGACGGTGGCGGCGGCGGAGAAGACCGCCGGGACGGCAACGGAGGTCAAAACATCGGACGAGTTGGTTGGAGCCTTGGCGGACCACGATAAGGCCGTTGTAAAGCTGGTGGAGAACACAGTTACGGTTGCGCCCGGCGGAAAGATCGAGAGTGGGACTGAAACTAAGTTTATGGCGAAGGCGTCCAATTACGGTACGATCTCCGGCGGCACGTTCGAGACTGAGGTGACCAACAACGGTGAAATTACCGGCGGGATGTTTAACGGCGGTGTGACGGGCAGCGGGACAATCTCACAGGAGAGGGAAGTTTCCAATGAAGAGTCGTTCTTGGCCGCGCTGGCGGACCCGACCATCACGACGATCAAGCTGATGGGGGAAATCTGGGTCAACGAGACGGAAACCGTCAAAGAGCTGACAATTGACCGGGCAATCACGCTGGTAAATAGTAGCCGCGCTCCCCTACATCTCAATCTTCCTCTGACCATCTCGGAAGACGGGGCGCTGACGCTGGATGGTCTGGAAGGTGTCGTGAGCCTCAATCCTTACAAAGGCATGGTGGTCAACGGCAGCCTGACCGTGGGCGCGGGCTGCGGTGTGCTCTTCGAAGGCGAAAACGCTTCCCTGGTGATCAATGAGGGCGGTACCGTGACGACCCAGCCCGCCAGAGAAAACACAACCCCTGGTGAGCTGTCGCTGGGGCAGGATGTCACGCTGATGGTGAAGGGTGCTCTGAATAACCAGGGCAGGCTTTCCGTCTCCGACATGGAAAACCTGAAAAAGGCGGCGGCCATCGGTGGTGAATTGATGCTGTACAACATGACCGTCAATGAGAATTATACTCTGGACATGAAGGGGTATCCGCTGACCATCAGCAGTTCCCTGAATTTCGCAAAGGATGCGAACCTAACTGTGAAAAACGCCAGCCGGGTGGATGCCACCGGTGTCACGATCTCCGGCGGAAGCTATTACTGCCCGGTGACTGTCGGAAATGCTGAGGGTGTAATCACCGGCGGCAGCTTCTACGGGCCGGTCACAGTCAAAAAAATCAGCGACGCGACTCCCGCTTATATTTCCGGCGGCACGTTCTACAACGAATTGAAGGGAAGCTATATCACTAAAGGCTGCATAGTGACCTTCATGAATGGAAGCAGCCAATACGCCATGCAGGTGGTGAAGGACAAGGCCAGCGCACCGGATACACCCGTCAAGTCCGGCTACCGTTTTGTGGGCTGGTATAACGGCAATGCAAAATGGAACTTTGACACGCCTGTGACAGAAAATTTGACCCTGACGGCGAAATGGGAGAAAATCCACACATCTGTCCCCTCCGCGCCGCGCTATGACGTTGCGGTCTCTGACGGCGCGCACGGCAGTGTGACTGTCAGCCCGAAGTCTGCCTCCAAGGGCAGCACTGTGACCGTCACCGTCACGCCCGATAAGGGCTATGCGCTCGAAACGCTGGCAATCACCGACAAGAACGGCAACGCGCTCGACCTGACCGACCAGGGAGGCGGACAGTACACCTTCACCATGCCGTCCGGCCCCGTGACCGTCGCGGCGACGTTCATGGACGACAACACGATGCTCAACTTCTTCGTCGACGTCCCCGCGGGCGCGTACTACTATGACGCGGTTCTCTGGGCGGCGGAGGGCGGCATCGTCACCGGCACGGACGCGGTGCACTTCTCGCCGGACGCCTCCTGCACCCGCGCGCAGCTCGTCACGTTCCTGTGGCGCGCGGCGGGTTCTCCCGCGGTGAATTACGCGATGAACTTTAACGATGTGGACGGCGGCGCGTACTATGCCGAGGCTGTCCGCTGGGCGGCGAGCGAAAAGGTCGTCGAGGGAACGACCGCCGAGACCTTTGCCCCCGACGCCGCCGTTACCCGCGCGCAGGTGGTCACGATGCTCTACCGCTTTGCCAAGGCGCAGGGAATGGACACGACGCAGGGTGGCATGGCGATCCGCGAGTTCGACGACTTCGACGCCGTTCCCGCCTACGCGCTCGAGGCGATGGACTGGGCCGTCAACGCGGGTGTGCTCAAGGGCGACAACAACCGCCTCCTGCCGCAGGATAACTGCACCCGTGCCCAGATCGTGACGATGCTCTACCGCGCGCTGGGCGAAAAGTGAACGATACTATATAATATAGGAAAAGAGGACGGCTAAAGCCGTCCTCTTTTTTCAGCTCTCCATGTGCTTGCCGAGAAAGCCTGCGATGGCCTGCGCGAGCTTGTACTCCGTCTCGCCTGCAGCCGACTCGCCCTCGGTGCCGATGAAGACCACGAGCCCGAGTGCGTCGCCCTCGGAGATGATGGGCGCGGCGATGGTCGCGCAGTAGCGGTCGAGCGACTCGGTGACGAACACGCTGCGCTCGCTCGGCACGGCGCGGTAGATACCGCGGTCCTCCATGATCTGCTCGAGCTGCGGGCTGATGCGCTTGCCGATGAGATCGCGGCGCGCGCTGCCTGCCGCGGCGATGACGCTGTCGCGGTCGGTCACGGCCACGCTTGTGCCGGTCGACTTGCTCAGCGTGTCGCACAGCTGCGCGGCAAACTCGTCCACGCCGCCCATGAGCGAGTACTTCTTAAAAATGACCTCCCCGTCCTTGCTCGTGTAGATCTCCAACGGGTCGCCGTTGCTGATAACATTGGCACGAAAGACCTTGTCCGGACGCATTTTTGCGCTTTGGACGATGGTAATGGTTGAGATATCTCCCGTGCCGTCAGGAAAATTTACGTTGCCCCCCTGACGGGCCATGGCGGCAACGAAGTCCTCCTCATGCGGCAGCTCTCCGCAGCGGAGCAGACAGTCAATGTCGGCTTTCAGCCGAATTTCCAGATGATCCTCATAGACCTTGATTTTCTCAATGATAAGCTGTAGATCCTTGCGGTCAAGATGTTCCTTGCTTAGCAGGTCATCAAAGACCTCCATGGCGGTTTTCGCCGCACGGTTCACTTGGATAATGGTATTGCGTTTGTCCGCCGCCATTTGAAGCTGATTTTGCAAGCCGTTGATGCGTTGAATCAGGTCATGCTCCAGCTCGTCATAGGTCTCCTCCAAAATGGTCTCCTGCTCCGGGTGCCGCGCCATATCCCGGATACGCTGGCGCTTGGTGGCTTTCAGTTCCTCCTGTGCGTCCAGCAGCAGGGTTTCCAGATTCTCCGCAGTGCGTTCCGTTTCACTTATGTCCTCCTGCTCGTGGGCAAGGTCGGCGTTGAGACGCTCCAGCATATTGGCGGAGTTGTCCTTTACCTTTTTGAGATACAGCTTCATCAACTCGTCCAGCTTGTCCACCCGGATGTGGTGGCTGGTGCAGCCGGACAGTCCCCGGCGGTGATAGGTGCCGCAGGTGTAGGCAGGGCGCAGATCCCGGCGGCTCATAGCAAACATGGGACTGCCGCAGTCACCGCATTCCAGAAAACCTGAGTACACATTGTCATTGATTTTCTTCCCGCGGTAGTGGTTGGTAGAGCGCTGTTCCCGCAGAGCGCGGACGGTGGCAAAGGTGCGGTAGTCGATGATGGCCTGATGGTGGTGTTCAATAACAATGTGTTCCAACTCATCCCTCTTGACATCCTTACCGTTGATTTTGGCACGGGTGTACTTGCCCTGCCGCAGGGTTCCGATGTAAAAATCATTGTCCAGAATACCCTGCACCGTAACAATAGCCCAGTCCTTTTTCACCGTGCGGCGGGATTCCTCCCCCTCCGCCTCTTTGCGAAGCTGCTCTGACATCCGAGGGGTGGGCACACCAGTATCTGTCAGGTGGTTGGCGATTTTCTTATATCCCCAGCCGTCCAGATAGAGCCGGAAGATTTCCCGCACGATCTCCGCCTCCGTGGGGACGATCTCAAACTGCTTTTGTTTGTTGAGAATGTAGCCATAGGGCGCGGCGCACAGCCACGCGCCGTCTGCCTGACGGCGGCGGATGACGGACTTTACCTTCTTGCTGGTGTCCGTCACCGGCATTTCGTTGATGAGAAATTGGAACTGGATTTTCAGCCAGTCATCGTCGTTTGGGAAGTCAATGTTGTCCCCGATGGAGATGATACGTACGCCGGCGTCCCGCAGATCCTCCAACTCCACCAAACCGCGGGAATTGCGGCGGGAGAAACGGGAGAAGTCTTTGACAATAAGAATGTCGTACTTGTGGCTCATCAGCCCTCGCCGCATTTCCTGATAACCCTCCCGCTGCTCGAAGGTATAGCCGGAGCGGTCACGATCCTCGTAGAAGGTCAGCGTGCTGTCGGGGAAGCGGTGCTTCACGAAATCTTCGATGATAGCCTTTTGGTTTTCGATAGACACATTGTCGCGATCCAGTTCCTCGTCCACCGAAATGCGTGCGTAGCCCGCGATGGCAAAGCGTTCGATCATAGCTTGTCACCTTTCAGATATGCAGCGATCTGCCGGTCAAATTCAGAGATGTAGTCGGCATCCTGCTTTTTGCGGAATTCCTCGTAAATGGTACCTGCTTTTTTCACTGCCGCCTCGTGGGAGATGCGGCCCTTGCCCTCCAGCACCTTGCGGCGGTTGTTGGTGAGGAACCGGTCTGTCTCCTCCAGCCAGTCCTGCATACTCATGAGTTGCTCGTCCTCGGCCATCAACTCGGCGTAGTCGATGAACATGGTCACAAGACGATTCAAGCGGCTCAATTCTTTTTCGTTCAGGTAGTTTTTGGCCACCAGCGTGTCGCTTTTCAGAATTTTTCCGTCCGGCGCGCCCTTCCAGTTAGTCAGACCCATGGTAGGACTGTCCAGGGTGGCTCGTTCGGAAATCAGTTCCGCCGCTGTCTTACCGGTGACAGCAAAGTGGAGCTTGTTCTGCACGAAGGCGTAGAACGCTTTCGTGGTTTCGCTGTTTTTATCATAGTCGTAGCTGCACTGCTCAAACACATCGGCAATTTTCTGGTAAGCCCGACGCTCGCTGGCCCGGATCTCCCGGATGCGTTCCAGCAGTTCATCAAAGTAATCTTTGCCAAATAGACGGCCGTTCTTCATCAGTTCATCGTTGAGGACAAAGCCCTTCTGGATGTACTCTTTCAGGGTCTTGGTGGCCCATTGGCGGAAGTGGGTGGCCTTTTTGGAGTTGACCCGGTAGCCTACGGCGATGATGGCGTCGAGATCGTAATGGTCAATGCTGCGCCGCACTTCGCGGCTGCCCTCCTTGCGAACTACCGAGAATTTCTCGGTAGTTGCCGCCTGCTCCAATTCACCGTCCGCATAGATGTTTTTCAAGTGCAGAGAGATGTTGTCAGCGGAGCAGTCGAACAATTCTGCCATGCCGCTCTGTGTCAGCCAAAAGGTTTCGTCCTTGAACACCACGCTGACGAACTGCTTGTCAGTACCGTTGTTGTACAGTAGAATTTCGCCGTGTTGTGGAAGGAGTCCACTCATAGGCACACCGCCTTTCTATCAAGATTGTTCTGGCTGTTGATTTGACTTTACAGATAATATTGTATCACGGTTTTTTTATAAAAGCAACCGCCAATTGCATTTCGTTTCACCGGTTTGACTAAGCGGTATCGGTCAGTACCGATACCGCTTGCGCTTTTTATTCCATCACCGGTACCTGCTGTTTCGCTTCCAGCTCTGCCGCACGGTTTCGATTGTAGAGCAGGAGCTGATGGGTCTGCTCATACAGATCTTCCGTGCCGGACTGAAAGACTGCTACGGTGTATTTTTTGCCGTTGTATTCCTGATAGATTGGACGGAGCTGTTCACGCAAAGCGGCATCTGCCTGTTCCGAATGGCTGAACCATATCTCTACGATCTTACGGTCATCATGGACGTTGATTTCCAAACGCATCACGCTCCTTTTCCAATAGTTTCCTCTGCTTGCAAGACTTTATACCTGATGTCTGCTGTCATAGCCCTCCCATCGTTTGCTCATGCTGATTTTCTTTCAGTTCTTCCCGCGCGGCGTGTTCATCCAATTTTTCTTTCACCGCCAGAGCCGCGCCTGCGGCGAAGCCGATCACAGCACCGAAGTTTTCGGCGGCGATCTTCGCCTCCATGCGCCGCCGCTTTTCCTCGGCGTCCTCATCCTCATCCAGTAGTGTCCCTGCGGCAGCCAGCCCAACCGCGGCGGGGATCAGAGGAACAGGCCGCGGATCGCCGCCACGCCATACCACCCGGCCAGTGCCGCTGCGCCGATCACCAAAAGCAGCGCTATCCACTTGAGGGCCACCAGCAGGCTGAAATCCGGGAGCCAGTCGATCCACTTGGAGGAATACCTCTCGCTCAGATTCCAAACCCGTTCCAGCAGTTTGTTCATCTCCGTCAGCGATCTCTGCATCTCCGTGAGCGACTTCTGCACCGGCGTCAGGTCGATGTGCGTTTTCAATTCCGGCAACGTATTTCGAATTTCCTCCAGCTCCCAGTTTATTCCGTTTGCCTGTTCCGTCAGCTTGCTCATCGTCTGCGGCAGATCGCACTGGATCACGATGGGCTGCATCATCTGCGGCGCAGCCGGCGACGCGCTGCTCGGCTGATTCATCCGCTTCAATTCCTCCATCGGTTTCCGCTGCTCGACGGAGTTTTCTTTGGACGAGCTCTGCCCGTATTCTGAATTCATGCTCCATGGCCTCCTTGCAATACTTTTCCTCGTGTAATTTGTTGTCGCGGCACTTTAGTCCGTCCGGCGTGGTGTAGGTGATGTATTTGCGGGTGCTCTCCCAGCGGACGGCGTAGCCCTCGGATGCCATCAGGGAAATGAAAGCGTCCTTGTCGGCGGCGTATTTCATGCACTCGTCAATGGTGTTCATAAGCCGCAGCTTCCAGCTTTGGCCCTTCAGCGCCGTGTGGTATTCCGCGCCGCTCATGCCGCGGGCCTGCTGCGTTGGCGCGTCAAAGACAGGAAGACCCATTTCCTGACAGATCATGTCATTGCGCCGCATCAGCTCCTGCAGCTGCTTCTTTGCCATGTGCAGCTTTTTGCCGGTTTCAAAGTTGACGGAGTTGATGACGCAGTGGGAGTGGATATGCTCCCGGTCTACATGGGTGCAGACCAGCACCTCACAGCCGTCGAAGTATTCCGCCAGCCGCCGCGCGGCTTCGTGAGCCTGCCGGGGATCGACTTCTGCACCCTTCGGAAAGCTTTGTACCATGTGGTAGAACATCACACCGCCATCCTTGTGATAGAGCAGCTTTGTATTGATGAAATCATCGTAGACGCTCTGCGGCTGACAGTTGATGCCGCTGACGAGCGGCACGCCCTCCCATGCGGTTTTCTTTTCCTGCATGACGTAGAGCATCACGCCGCGCATGGCGGCGCGGGACTGTGTGCCCCGCTTGTAGTTCA
>OBLG01002701.1_pt1 | contig 10523 bp, 9 predicted proteins | sample 1517451 | NCBI WGS metagenome assembly OBLG01 (sample SAMN04571694, study PRJEB22368) | human gut metagenome | biome: human gut; material: stool | host: Homo sapiens | place: Luxembourg | collected 2012-06-29 | reverse complement strand
CCTCGCCGGTGAACCACGGCTTCATGGGAGTCATGCCCGCGTTGATCAGCAGGATGGATTTGTCGTTCTGCGGAACGAGAGAAAAGCTCGGCAGACGCAGATGGCCCTTCGTTTCAAAGAACTTCAGGTACATCTCGCGCAGCTCATTGAGTCCGTATGCCTTGTGTGCCATGATGAATACTCCTTCTATATACATTAAATTTTAAACAAATTATCGCTGCTCTTTGTCTCCGACGGCCCATTCTTTTCCGCCTTGCCGGAAAAGAATGAGGAGAAAAGGGGCGCTTGGTTACGGTTTGGTGCGTTCTGCTGGTACGGTTTAGGTAAATCCTGATTTTCGGGTGTTGCGAACACACATACTCACTCTACGAACGCTATGGTACGCGCCGCCTGTTACGGTACACCGAATTTGGAAGTAGTTACGATTCAACATCTGCGGTAAAAACGCCTTGCGTTCGAAATTTGCAAAGCAGTACGAATTCGCCGAGGCTCTGTAGGGGCCGATGCCCACATCGGCCCACTGGGAAGTTACGAATTCGCCGAAGATTACTGAAAAAACAGTGCGTTCTGCCGGGCCGATGTGGGCATCGGCCCCTACAAATATAAAACCCCGCCCCTGTGACAGGGGCGAGGTCAGTCGCGGTACCACCCTGATTGTGCTTGCGCACATCTCGGCGCTCCTGTATCGGGAAGCACCCGCCGCGCTTTCGCGCGGCCGCTCCAAACTGGCTGCGAACAGGCTTGCTGAAGGGCTTTCACCGTCCCCTTCTCTCTGAAAGCTGCACCGGAACGCTCGGTTTTTCAACGCGGTTTTCCAATATCGCAGATATTTTACCACATTTCCTGCGATTGTCAACATGAAAATTCATCCGTAGACCCACGCGTTCGGCAGCGGGCGGCCGCCGGTGTAGCGCAGGAACGAGGACGACGACTGCGTGACGTATTCGCCGTCGTACCACAAGATCGCGCTTGAGCCGCCGTCCATGTTTAACGCATTCCGGCAGCCGTAGGCCAGCAGGATGTCCGAGCACGTGTTGACGCTCGTGCCCCGGATGCCCTCTTCGGGGTAGCGGCCCTCGATGATGAGCATGTAAAGGCCCTGATCGCCGGTGCCGAAGCAGGCGCGCGGCTGCTCGCCCGTCCAGAAGGAATCCTCGATCTTTTCACCGTCCCGGATCAGGACGGGCGTAAACTCGACTGCGTTGTATGTCCCCTCCCCGACCGGGTCGGACGCGGGCACGATGCGGCAGTCGAGGCCGTTTTCGCTCAGCTCAATGCGCTGGTAGACGTCGCCGCCGAAGTGATAGCCGTGTTCTTCACCCTGCGCCATGCACCAGCCCGCAAGCTGGCCGCCGTTGCCCTTGCCGTTGGGGTCCTGAAAGCCGTTGGCGTTCATGGCGAGGATGCCGCCGTGGTCGGACGCGATCTTGTCCGCCAATTCCCCTTCCGTGCCATAGGTCGAGGCCATTTCCAGCCGCAGAAGCTCCGGGTACCGGCAGATGGCCAGCACGCCGCGATAGCCGTCGCCGGTGATGCGCACGAGCACAATGCCGTATTCCGCATCGACGGCCAGCACCTGATCGCCCTGCTGCGTCTCGATGCTCGTGCCCGCGTCGTCAAAGCCCGCTTCGTTGATGCGGATATGCTCCCAGCCGCTGTCCAGCGTCTCGGGGTGCTCGTCCAGATAGCGCTGGAACGACGCGTAATTCAGCATCGGGAACGCCATCTGGAACTCCGCCTCCGGATCGTCCTCGACAGGCTGGGGGGCTTCTGTATCAGCCGGCGGTTCCTCCGGCTGTACCGGCTCCGGTTCTGTCTGTACGGGTTCCGGTACAGGTTCCGGCTCCGGCTGCGCAGGCGCGCCGGTAAACGTGCAGGCCGTCAGGACAAGGCTTAAAACCAGCACGAAAACGAGGGTATACGCCGCCATTTTCGGCTTTTTCGCGATAAGCGTGATGCGCTCTCTGAGGCTCTTTCGGCCCAGCTGCATCGTCGTCGCGCAGGACAGCAGCTGGCCCCGCGCCCGCTTCGGCGCGACAAGGCTGAGCAGCGCGCGGCCGTAGCTTGCCCGGCTGCCGGGGTCGAGGTCTTTCAGCACCCGCTCGTCGCAGGCCAGCTCGCAGTCGCGCCGGGAAAGCGCCGCGGCAAGCCACACGAAGGGGTCGAACCAGTACAGGCACTGGCAGATGAGGCGCAGGAGGCTCCAGAGCTGATCCCGCGCGTGATAATGCGCCAGCTCGTGACGAAGGACGAATTGGCGTGTCTCCGGGTCCTGCGCCGCTTCGGACGTGAGATAAATTTCAGGCCTGAACAGCCCCGCGAGGCACGGCGACGGCAGCCCGGACGCCACCCAGACCGGAACCGGGCTTTCCGGGCAGGCAAACGGCCGCCGGATCCTTTTCAGTCTCCGGAGAAACAGCAGATTCTGCGCCAGAACGGCCAGCGCCATCGCTGCCGCGCCAGTCAGCCAGACGAGTTTCAAAATCGTACTTGCTGTCAGCCGTGTCTGCACTTCCACGGGCGCAGTTTCCGGCTCGGATACGGTCTGCACCGGGGATTGCGTATTGTCCGTCTGCGGGGCGCGGCGGTCTTCCGGAGCAGTCAGCCGCTGCACGGCGGCGGGCACGTCCGGAACGGCGTTCATCACGCTGACCGGGCTTCTGACCAGCGAGACCGGCAGCAGGAGCCGCAGCGCGGCGAGCAGCCAGAGCGTGTATTGCAGGCGCGGATTGAGTTTCCCGCGCAGGAAAAATCGAAGCGCGGTCAGCGCAAGGATCAGAACGGTCGATGAAATGAGAATTTCCAGCATGGTTCCCCTCCCCTATTCCTCGCGGCCCGCAGCCTTGTCCAAAATGGCATAGAGTTCTTCAAGTTCATCCTTTCCGATTTTTCCGTGGTCAGCGAAATTGCTGACCAGCAGACCGAGCTTCCCGCCGAACGCGCGGGAAAGCAGCTGCTCGGTTTCCTCCAGCCCGGCTTCCTCGCGGGTGACGTTCGGGTAATAGCGCCGGGGCTTGCCCTCGTAGCGCAGAAGGCCCTTTTCCGTCATGCGGGCGGCCATGGTCTTACTCGTGCTGGCCGACCATCCGGCGCGGAGCTTCAAATCCTCCACCAGCTGCATGAGCGTCTGCGGCTGCCGCTCCCACAGGCTTTGCAGTACGGTCCATTCGCTTTGGCATAATTGCACAGGATATCCCTCCTTGGTTTACTTTTGTAGACCCATCATAGCATATAGGGCTACATTTGTCAACCTATTTCTTGAAAGTGCTTACCAATTTGGGCGTAGGGGCGGACGACTCTGTCCGCCCGCAGAACGCAGCGCTTTAACGAAAATTCACGGCAAATTCGCAACATTTATCGGGCCGACAGAGTCGTCAGCCTCTACAGCAGATCAAGCAGCTTTGCAGCTGACCATCAAGGAAGCCGCCGAAAATCCCGCTCTGGTTATCCATCCCTGGCCGACAGGAACTGGAACGGATACCGCGCTTCGCCGGTCAGGCGGACAGTCACGGTCAGCTCCGTCATGCCGGTTCCGAGGGGAATGACGCCGTCAGCGAATGCACGGTAAACTGCTGCGCGGAATTCTGCGGGCTGCATCTCCGTCACGCCCGCATGGTCGTAGACCGCGCGCACGTCCGCAGACGCGTCCGCGTACTCCGTGAGCTCTGGCACGTCGAGACAGCGGAACACTAGCTGGAAGCTTCCGTCTGTCATGCAGGAGATGCGTTTCAGATAACAGTACCGCGCGCCGTGGTTGTCGTTGATGGTGCGGGTATACGTGCCGTCCTCATACGTCAGATAGAGCGAGCTGCGGTCTTCCCAGCCGTACCGGCCCAGCGGGAAATAGCGGACGAGCGTATGGTCGAAATCCGTCTCACTGATCGTCAGCGGCCAGTTGTTTTCGCGCGCATAGCGCTCGTAGACGAACAGGGAAAGTCCGTCCCACGCGTCTTCGGTCAGCGGCAGCGCTGTCCAGTCGCCGCTTGGCAGACTGCCCAGCAGATTGCGGTTCTGGCTGTCATACGTCCAGAACAGCTGCGCCAGATCGTCCGTCGTTTCGCCGGTATGCAGCTGCAGGGCCGCCCGCAGATCGTCCTCCGAAAGCGGCATGAACCGTGCCGAATGGAACAGCACACCGGTGCTGTAAAATTCGAGCATATAGACCTTACGCGCATAGCGAATCTCACCGCCGCTGTTGTCAAAGAACGGGTTGGCGTTATAAAAATCCGCCGTGACCTGTACGGTGCTGCCCCCCAGCACCTGCACGTCTGCGATGCGCAGATCGCGGTCTCCGCCGAAGCCGGACACATTTTCGGTGACCGCTGTGCCGTCCGATGCGTCGTAGCAGCCGCACTGCGTAATGTCAAACGTGAAGCTGCCGTCGCGGAAATGATACCGCAAAACGCTGTTCACAAAGCTCTCCGTGAAGTGATACTTCCCGTCGGCCTGCTTGTAATTATCGCGCGTGTACGTGTAATCGGACGACCAGTGCAGAAACAGCATAAACAGCTGCTCGGACGACAGGTCTTCTGGCGAATCAAATGTAAAGCCGTCGTTGACAAGCGCGATCTCCGGGTCGAGCAGAATGCCTAGCAGGTTTTCATCCGTTAGACGGCTCGGGTCGATCGTCATGCGCTGCTGCACCCATTCCTCCGTGACCGGCAGCCGCATGGACTCCTCCGGCGCCATCCAGCTGACGGCGGCGATCACGCCATTTTCAATATAAAACGTCATGGGTGTCTCATTGCATACAACAAGCGTTGTGGGAACGCCGTCCATGTACTCGATGTAGCTGTATTTGCCCATGTAGGTGATCTCGCCGCCGAGCCTCAGCCGCGTGGTATGTTCGTCAATTTGCTCCAGCACCGGCTCGGCATCGCGTGGGAAAAGGTTCGCCGCCGCAAAGTAATTCCAACTGTAGCGGATGCCGCACACCTCGGTTCCGCTTTCCAGGCGCAAATACGCGGCATTCAGGTGATGAAGCTCCCCATCCTCGCCGACCCAGCCCGCGGCCTGTGAGCCGTCCGGATGGTGAATTGTGCCGTCTTCATCTATCCAGCCCGCAATCTGTGAGGCGTCCGGGAACTGCACAACGTCATAGTATTCCGTCCCGATGTCCATCCAGTGATAAATACGCGTGGGCTTACCGAAGGCGGGCGTGAGTTCGTCCAGCGTCAGATCATAGATCGACGTGCCGTTCACGGTAAATTTGGGCCACTGCTCCACCGGCTCGCGCGCGGCGAACCATGCCGCGTCCGCGGCGGGGTCCGTTTCGGCCTCAATGCGCGGCAGAATGAATTCCTGATACCACGCCTCCCAGTCGACCGCGCCCTCCACCGGCGCAAGGCCGTTGCGGACAACAAAATCCTTTAAGATATCCAAGCCGTCGGCTGCGTGCTGGTAATACGAGCTGACCGCCGCTGTGTCCGAACTGTCATACTGCCGTACCGCCTTGTCCGACGGGCTCAGGCAGAAGAAATAATATGCCGTGCTGCCGCGTGTGCCGAGCAGATGCGTGTTCAGCGCCATAAGATTTTCCTCGACCCATCGGTCTGCGCCGTCCTTGACCAGCTCCGCCGGGTCTTCAAACTGGAACGCGCGGATCGCCCAGACGAGGCCGAGGCGGTCTTCTGATGCCTGACTTTTGTCGTAGAAGGAGAACAGCACATCGTCCAGGTCATGCTCGCCGGTCTCCGGCGCTTCGATCATAAACGAATCGTCCGCAGTGATTTCGTTTTCGTATCGTGCCGGGACACTGAGCGTGACCGTGTCCTGTGTGGTGGTGAATTCCACTGCCGCTTCCGGTTCCTCGCGTGTGGCCTCCTGCGCTTCTGATTCCCCGGGCGTGTCCTCTGTTTTTTCCGATGTCTGCTGCGCTGGCGCGGCATCCTTCGCGCCGGTCATGGTGCAGCCAACTGCCGCGGCGCAGAGCAGAAGCACGAGGATCAGAACGGGAATTGCGGTTTTCGGGTGCTTTGTGATGGAAATGATGCGCGTTTTGAGCTGCCCGCCGCGCCCAGACATTGTCGTCGCCGCGCTGAGGGGATCGACCCGTTCGCGGCACGTCATGCGGATGAGCGAGCGGCCATAGTCTGCACGTGCGTCCTCGCCGAGACGGCGGACGGTATCCTCGTCGCAGAAGAGCTCCGCGTCGGTGCGGGAAAGCGCCGCCGCCCACCACACCAGCGGGTTGAACCAGTGCAGCGCGAGGCACACGCCGCGCAGGACGGCCCAGATGTGGTCGCGGTGGAGATAATGCGTATATTCGTGCTCCGCGCAGTGGTGCAGCAGCTGTTCGTCCTGCGCGCAGTCCATTGTCACATAGATCGCGGGCGGGAAAAGCCCGAACAGGCACGGCGACAGCGCGGTTCGCGTCAGCCGGACAGCCGGACGGCCCTCCTTCGGCGCAATCGCGCGCAAAACGCCCGCCCGCAGCTGCCGACCGTACCGGAGGTTGCAGAACAGGAACCACAGCCCCAGCAAAACCGCGCCGGAGGCCCATACAAACAGAAAGATCTTCTGCACGGAAGCTGCGGGTTTCTGCGCAGATTTTTCCGGTTCCGCGCTGCTCGTTTCCGCCTGCGCAGGCGTGGACGCCGGGCGATGCACCGGCTGTGCGGGCATCTGCACCGGCGCTGCGGGCGCAGACGGTTCCGGTGTACTGGCCGCCTGCGCGGGCGGCGCGGCGGCGGGTTCCGTCTGCATGACCGTGGCCGGTTCGGCCTCCGGCAGAAGATTTGCCACGCTGACGGCAGTTTTCCCGATGGAAAGCGGCAGCAGCAGCCGCACGAGCAGCACCAGCCAGAGCGCGTACTGCAATCTTGCGCTGATTTTCCCGCGCAGCAGATAGTGTGCGCCGATGAGCAGCGCCGCCAACACGGCGGACGAAACAAACCATTCAGTCATGGTGCTTTTTCTCCTCCATCTCCTGCAGCAGTGCGTGCAGCTCGTCGATCTCGCGCTGTGGGAGCGCCTCGCGCTTCGTCATCTCGCTGACGAGCATACTCAGGCTCCCCTTATACACGCGGCCAAGCAGATCACGCGTCTGCTGCGCGGCTGCATCCTCGCGGCGGACGGCGGGATAAAAGACGTTTTTGCGTCCCTGCGCGTCACAGCGCACCGCCCCCTTCTCCATCAGCCGCCGCAGAAGCGTCAGCGTCGTCGAGCGGTTCCAGCCGGTCTGCGCCGCCATCGCCTCCGTCAGCTCACGCCCGGTCTGCGGCGCGTGGTCCCAGAGCTTCTCCATAAGCTGCCATTCCGCTTGTGTCAGATCGATTCTGTTCACCGTGTCGCCCTCCTGTTGTTTACGTCTGTAATCATAACATAGCACATTTGATTACGGTTGTCAACAGAAAGAACCGGGCGGCATATCCGCTGCCGCCCGGCTGTATCATCCTGCTTCCGCGATAAACAGCGCCGCACGCCTGTCCATGACCTGCGCCGCCTCCTGCGCGGTTTTCCGGCCCTTGAAAAAGGCGTCCGCCTCGTCAAGGATGATCTTCAGAATCTCCTGATTGCCGCAGGAACGGCAGTCGGCGTGCTCCAGCACGTTCATCAGATCGTCGGCTGCAGCTTCGTCGAAGAGAAAGGCAAGATCGCCCGCTTCTCCGACCTCGACGCGGCCCTCTTCGCGGATGGCCGTCCGCTGCTCAGTCTTCTGGGCTTCGATCTCCTTCTGCATCAGCTCGCGCAGTGCGGCACGGTTGACGGGGAACGCGTCTGCAATGGTCAGCTGGAAGTCTTCCTGCAGCATATTCCGCAGCGCCTCCTCCGCCGCTTCCTGCATGGTGGAGCCGACGCAGACGCCAAGCTGCAGAACCGGCTGATACGCCGTCCCGCCGTCCGAATCGACGGAAAGCGCCGCCGGTCTGCTGGTACCAGGAAATCTGCATGGACCGGTACATCGCGGCGGAGTGCATCGGCTGCTGCATGATGCTGTCCGGGGCAGGCGCTGCGGAAGAAACAGCTGCGCAGGCAGTCAGGATATTCAAGAACTTCTCGCTCTCAAAGGAGGCCGTCTGGCTGTCATAGTCCAGATACTGCTCCGCCGCATGGCGGCAGTAGACGCTGAGCACGTCCTCGACCGACGTTTCCAGCGACGCGCCGAGCTTCTCCGCCGGGCCGAACAGTGGGTCGAGCGCAAAGGCTCCGACGATGGAATAAAGCTTCCCGTCCACATAGCATGGCTTCAGAATGCCGGACAGGAGCTCCGCGTCCGGCATCCCGTCCAGCGGCAGCAGAATGCCGTTTTTTGCGTAGCCCGCGTACTGCGCGCCGCTCAGATCGCTGCAATCGAGCAGGTCTGGCACGTTTCCGGCCAGCAGCTCTGTCGTCATGCGCGTCACGGCGTCTGCGCGGCTTTCCGCGCCGTCTGCGTAGTTGAGGATTTCGATTCTGAACGGTGCGCCGGAGAAATTATAGCTCTGGATCATACTGCGGAGCACGCTCTTTTCCGAGTCAAAGTCGATCATACCGAGCGTCAGCGTCTGCTCCGGTGTCTGTGCAGCGGGTTCGGTGCTGGCTTGTGTGTCAATTGTCTCCGCAGCGGGCAGTTGCTCCGGCTGCGTCTGCTTCCGGCAGCCGGTCAGGAGCAGGCCGAGCAGCAGCATGAGAATCAGACAGCGTTTCATGATGCATTCCTCCTTATTTTTCTTCCAGTATACCACAGCTTTTCCCTGAAATCTCTTAAATTTCCCTAAATATTTACTGGATCCGGTATCCGCTCAGGACGAGTTCGAGGATCGCGGGCCAGAAGACGGGCTCCGGGGCGGTAAAATAACGGGCATCCGGAATGCTGTGAAAGGATATGACGCAGCGCTCGTCATCCAGCCATGCCTCAAAGCGTCTGTTGGTTTCGTGCTCCATGCGGGTTTGCTGCCTCCTTTAAAGGGGTAAGTAATGTCGTAGTAAATAATACGACATTTATGATTAAAATGCAACGATTTTTCAAAGTATAATAAGCGAAAAGTCGTAGGTGGTGAAGCATGTGACAGACGTTCTGGGGCTGATCCGAAAAAACCGGGAGGCCAGAGGCTGGACGGAGTATCAGCTTGCCGAGCGCTCCGGCCTGCCGCAGTCTACCATTTCGTCCTGGTACCAGAAGGGCATGACGCCCTCGTTTTCCTCGCTGGAAAAGATCTGCGACGCATTCGGGCTGACGCTCTCGCAGTTTTTTGCCGGCGGCGAGACACTGCTTGCTCTGACGGCCGGACAGCGCGATATGCTGGATAAATGGCTGCGCCTGTCCCCCGCGCAGCAGCGTGCGCTCGTCTCGGTGATGGATTCGATGCTCGAGGAATAGTAAAAGAGGCCGCTGCGTCGCGCAGCGGCCTCTTATCGTTTACAGCGTAAATTCAAAGCGCATGGCAAGCGCCTTGAACAGCTCGTGCATGACGCGCTCGGAGACGGCGCGGATGTCCATGCCGCCGATGAAGTCCACGGCCTTTTTGATCTCGTCCTCCGGGACGTGGTACGTCCGCAGGCTCATGGTGAGGAACGTACGAAGCTTCTTTTCCAGCGTCAGCTCCCCGTCGCACGGGTGCGCCATAAAGCCCCGCATGATCCCGGCAGAGCCGATCTCCATAAAATAGAAGTCCTGCTCGGTCAGCTCCGGCTGATAGGGGCTAAAGATCTGGTAAAGCTCCTTTGCTGTCTCGCGGAAGATATAGTCCGACGCTTCCTTCTGCGTGTACGCCTCAATATAGATCTCGCGCAGATTTTCGTTCAGCTCCGTCAGCGTCATCTGAATGGCCGTCTCCACGGCGTAGACATAGATCGGCGGCAGCTGTGTGCCCGCCGTGCTGCGGGCCATGGCGAACTGATTGGAGAGCATGAACTGCGCCAGCTCGGTCAGTACGCCGTCCTTGGCGCGGAAAATATTCTGAAAAATACTGTTGGAAACCGACGCCTGCTGCACGATCTGGGCGACGGTGGTTTTTTTATAGCCCTGCTCAAGGAACAGCTTGACGCAGACCGTCAGGATCCGTTTCTTGGACGGCCGGCTGGCATTTGTGCTTGCGATGAGGATCGCTTCCCTTCTGTCTGGCATTTGTCCGCACACATTGTAGCAAAGCCCCGCCGGAAACGCAAGAGGCGTGCGGTCTGACTATGCGCAAATTGCAGGATCCCGCAGCCTCAGACTACAGTATCGTACTCCCCCGCTCCGCCGTCGGCGAAGTAGCGGTGCAGATCGAATGGGGAGAACACGCCCCGGTCGGTGACGATGCCGGAGATGAGGTGCGGCGGGGTCATATCGAAGGCGGGATAATAGCCCTTCACGCCCTGCGCCGCCGTGCGCACACCCATGGCCTGCAGGGTAAATTCCGGGTCGCGCATCTCGATTTTGACGGTGTCCTTTGTCTCGTGGCCGATATCCGGCGCGCCGGTAACGAAGGTTGGAATGCCGAAGTGATTGGCGCAGATGGCGATCTGCAGCGTCCCGACCTTGTTGACGACATAGCCGTCGAGGCAGATCGCGTCCGCCGCGCAGGTAAAGAGGTCCACGTGCTCGCGCTCCATGACGA
>OBLG01002700.1_pt1 | contig 10525 bp, 9 predicted proteins | sample 1517451 | NCBI WGS metagenome assembly OBLG01 (sample SAMN04571694, study PRJEB22368) | human gut metagenome | biome: human gut; material: stool | host: Homo sapiens | place: Luxembourg | collected 2012-06-29 | reverse complement strand
TTCGGCTGCTTAAACTATCACCAGAAACTGTTAAGATCGTATGCTCGACATCTGGGGATGCCAAAGTCGATAATGAAAAGAAACTGGGTAAAACTTATTCTATTAGTCAACCCTCCGATCCTGTCAAAAAGGTTAATTTTTATACTTCGACTTGTTTTGAGGGCTGTGACCTCTACGATGAAAACGGGGTGACATTTATCGTTAGCGATGGACGTAAGGCACATACTTTATTAGATATATCCACCCTCTTTACCCAAATTTGCGGACGTATTAGGGACTCCAAATACAAAACCGAAATCATACATGTTTATTCCACCACGAAGTATAGTGACCAGGTAAGTTTAGCCGAATTTATCGCTTCTACAGAAAAAACCTGATCGGAAGCCGAAAGTTATGCTGCTGAGATAAACGCTTTAAGTGAATCTGCCCGAGTGAAAACTCTGTCGAAAATTCCATATATAAACGAGCAATATGTACGCATAGAGAATAATCGATTGATCGTAGATCGGAATCTAGTGAATATGGATATCGTGAACTTCAAGATATGCCGACATATTTACAGAACCTACGTAAACCTGACAAATGAATTACAAAGAAACGGCTACCGAATTATTCGATACAGTTACAGCCCTATTCTCGAAAAATTAACCTCTCATCCCCAAGCGCGGTGCACCTTTAAAGCGTTGTTTGACGAATACCATCGTCTGAGAACCACCCAACCTTTTTTCTCTTGAGATAACCATGCGGAACTAAGTGCTTTAATTGAAAACCAACATCCGCTCATCAAACAGGCTTATGAACAATTGGGCGTTATTCAGGTGCAGGCATTGAAATACCATGTAGGCAATATCAGGAGAGCATTGGTTAAAAAACTCCCAATGACGGATGAATATAAGATCGTAAAGATGATCAATGAGACTTTGCCTCAACTAAAGGCCATTCCCAAACGAAAAGTAAAAGAGAGATTGCAACAGATATACGATACGTTAGGAATAAAACGAATCGCGAAAGCAACCGACCTTTCCAAGTGATATGAGATAAAAGAAACCTCACCCAAAATAGACGGCAAAACAATTTCCTGTCTCACAATTATTCGAAGCCGCTTCATATCTCAACAAAAATAGTACGACTAAGTTTTACTCTTTCCAATAGTTTGTTTTACATATCCAGCGTATGTGGATACTTTATATTTGTCCCCCCTCCCCATTCGGAATGGAAAACCGATTTTTCCTCAGGGTGATCTATGGAGTTATCTTTCAACAAATAGTTGGGAATAACTTAAACCATATCAGCCATGAGAACATTAAACGAAAGAGCAACAGAGATCCTGTGTGACTTGTTGAAGCGCCAAAGGAACTTCACTACAAGCCAAGATGAAGTTCAAGTAAAAGTAACGGGACGAATCGGGAAATACAATCTCGTTTCATTGATACTGTACATCGATATCAATGGGGTTCGTTATCGTGATCCTGAAATCGTTCTGGGACATGATACAAGTAAAGGACTATTCATTCCTTACCACTACATGAATGACTTCTTCCGAATCGAAGAATGTTACGCCCAACCGACAACCGATGGTCTGGTGCTGGAAGATGAATTTGGTCAATACAACTTGGCCAATTTAGCCAATCGTCTGCTAGTACAAATTGCTTCAAAATAGTAGACCCTATGAATGCGCAACAAATCGTTCAGAATTGTGTTTTGAAGAATCAAAGCACTCTCGTAGAGGAAATGATGCAAGCCAATCTGATTTCCTTTGAATATCTTGATTCGTTTGTGAATGATGTACTGGAGTGGTGGTTAGTCGATTCGTGGTTAGCCGAGCGATTGAAACAGGAGGGAGAGGTGGTCATTGAAGAGTACGGGTGTTACTGGTGGGGACGTTCAACCAGTGGACAAGCCATCTACCTTGATTCAGTTATTCAGTCTATCTGTGAGGAATAACGGAACGATTATCTATTACAATTCGGGTTGTTGCCTATTAATGAGAGAAATGAATCTTTTGTCTTATGGGCGATATCCCGATTTTGTGTGTTAAGTAGGCATATCTTTCATAATCGAGGTATCCCAACAAATCAAAGCCTCCATTTAGCGAAATAAGTAGGCTTTAGTTGAGAAATAGAGCCCCAACATACGACAAACAAAATTGGAAATCCATCCTCAGTGGGATTGTCTTATCAATTTGTTTTCGCGAAATTTGTTACAGCAACAGCCCTAAAAGGATTGATTCGTTGCACTTTCTAAATTTGTTTCTACCTTTGTAGAACATATCGAATACACGGAAAGTGTAAGTTTATTCTCGTTGGTGGAACGTAGGAAATTCTAATCAAGTAGAGAGAATAAGCGGACTCATCCTTGCGTCATACCCATATGGCGTGGGCTGTTGCTTATTTTATCTACATAGGTTTCCTACGACCTCACCGACTAAAATAGGCTTTCAGCACCACGCTTTCTTTTTTTGATAATCCACTATCGAGGTGCGGATAGTAAGATTTACGACACATGTCTAACCAAATAAATCTTACTATGATGAAAAAGTTCTTTTTACTAGCATGGGCTGTTATTGCAGCGTTATCTTTCAGTTCCTGTTCAAAAGATGATGATGGAAACAATGATAATTCCGAACCTATTTTGTCGGCAACCGTGCATATTGAACAAGAGGGAACATTAAAGAATGTATTACAAGAAAAAAAATTGCTTGATGTATATTCTATCGGATCTACTTTTAATGTAGTTTCCCTAAAAATTACAGGAGTATTAGGAGAAGATGATTGGGAGGTATTTTCAGGATCAATCGACCCTCTACAAACTCTACAAAACCTTGACTTAAGTGAAGTAACTACCACCAGTATTCCTAAAAAGATTTTCTGGGGAACATCTCTGCATAGTCTTATTTTACCGAACAAGCTCGTCACAATAGAAGAGGGAGCGTTCGCTTACTGCAAACTAACTTCCATCAAAATTCCTGCAAGTGTGGAGACTATCGAGGAGGATGCATTCACGGGATCTTCTTTACAATCTATAACCTTTGAGAAAGGATCAAAACTGAAAACGATCGGAGAATTTGCATTGCGACAAACAGCTCTAACGTCTATTGAAATTCCTGCAAGTGTGGAAACTATCGAGGAGGGCGCGATTTCTGACTGTTCATCTCTACCAACCATAACCTTTGAGAAAGGGTCAAAACTGAAAACGATCGGAGAATTTGCATTTCAAGGAACTGCCTTAACGTCTATTGAAATTCCTGCAAGTGTAGAAACTATCGGGGAGAATGCAATTTCTGTCTGTTCATCTCTATCAACCGTAACCTTTGAGAAAGGGTCAAAACTGAAAACGATCGGGAAAGGTGCTTTCTTTGATTCTGCACTAACTTCCATCGAAATTCCTGCAAGTGTAGAAACTATCGGGGAGAGGGCATTTACTTCAACAGAAAACGTTGATTCAAAATTAGTTGCTATATCTTTCGAACAGGGATCAAAACTAAAAACGATCGAAGAAGGTGCTTTCTTTTATTCAGCACTAACTTCCATCGAAATTCCTGCAAGTGTAGAAACTATCGGGGAGAGTGCAATTGCAGCCTGTTCATCTCTATCAACCATAACCTTTGAGAAAGGGTCAAAACTGAAAACGATCGGAAGTGATGCATTTTTCAGCTGTACAAACCTTAAGACATTCGATGCTTCGTATTGCAGATGGCTAAACAGTATAGGGTCAGGTGTTTTTTTTCAATGCAATAGCCTTCAAGTAATCAAAATAGGAACAGCAACACCACCTGAAGTTTTTGGTGCATTTGGAATTGACCGCTTCCCTATCCTCAAAGTACCCTCAGAAAGCGTGGAAGCATATAAAAATGCTGATGGATGGATGGATTTTCCAAATATTTCAGCATTGTATTAATTCATTAACCCTCTCCATTTTCTTTCTTTGAGCATCGTAGGCGAATTTATTTATTACACATGCAACCTAATGATTACGTCCTCACACATGGGGGCCTCCATAAAATTGTAACCTTAAGCGGTACGGTCAGCAATGTTGAGACTCAAGAAACGTGTGACATCAATTTATCATCGTGCCATATACCTTTAACGAAAAGCGTATTGGAAGCTTGTGGATTTACACATTCTGATGATTCTGCACACTATTGTACTTCAATTCAGAATAAAGATAGAACACGGGTAGCGCACATTAAGTGTACTGAGTGTATAGGAGGATATTCGGTTGAAATTTCTTACCTAAAGAAAAGTCAGTATCATTGCTCCCAAGAATTGAGTGTGTTATCAGAACTACAAGATTTCGTCCGCATGCTAAGCGGTTTAGAGTTAACGATAGATGAAAAGAAGTTGGCAGAAGCTATCTGATATGAAACAGGTGACAGATTATGTAGCATATCATATATGCGATCCCCAAGTGAATGGATGGAAAGTAGGTGAAATATACAACACCTCCGCCATTGCAAGGCCTCTACCTATAGGAAATTTTAAACGTTGCATCGAGGAAGCCGCTGAAATACAACGAATAAATATAAACTCAGATTTACCCTCACGTGCACATTGCTTATTCGTTTGTAGAAAGGAAGATGTCAGTTATTGGTATGCCTATTTCCAAAAACGAAACATCACGGCGAAATTAACCGTCTTTAAAGTAAAACTTACAGGGAAATTATTATGGACACATGCCGATTATTTACAATTAACACAATATTGGGAGCCTGAAGCCTTCTCTCCTCAAGAACCCGAAGGTCTTTTTGAAGGGGAGTATATCATTGATTCCATCTGCAACCTTCAAGATTTTGAATAAGCAGAAAAAGATAGAACAAGGACAGACATTTGCAAAGGGGTTTATTTAAGACCCCTTGCAAATGTTTGTCCTCTATATTATGGAGTTATACTTATACAAATATATGTGTAAGGTCGAGTTGGAACCTTGCTTGACACAAACAATCAATCAATTTATTAACCTATCACGTTTTGCAACCCTGTGTAAACCACCGTGTAAACCAATTTACTAATTAACACATAACAACCACTCATACTGTTAATTACAAATTCAGAGTACACGTCTGGGGGGCGTGTGGTCGAAGGTTCGAATCCTTTCACCCCGACAATCGAAAAGCCTTGATAATCCAATGATTATCGAGGCTTTTTTGTTTTTACCTCCTGTTTCCTGTAAGCGACGGTTGACGTCACGGTTGACGCGAAAAGTCAACCAAGAAGTCAACCAAAAACCGATGAAAACTTCTGTTTCCGTCGTTTGCTACAAGTACAAGGTACTGGCAAACGGAGAATCACCCCTGATGCTCCACATTTTCTAAAGACGGTCGGCGCACCATGAAAAGTTTGGGCGTGTCGGTCAATACGAAATTTTGGAACTTTGACACCAATCAGCCCAAACCTTACTGTCCGAATTGGCAACTTATTCGACAACTCATACTGAAATGTGAAGCCTGCATTCCCTCGTTTGGTGAATGCGGGTAAAGATCATCTTTATTATCCCCTCACAGCTCAATTGAAGAGAGAATGAATAAAACTCCTCACCACCCGAAATATCATCGATATTTCCACGATGGTAATCTCACCGAGAACATCATGCTCATAAAATAAGAATAACCGGAACATCCGTTCCGGCTATTCTCAGATTGTTTTTTGTGTCAGGTGAAGGAGTGTAATACCAAACTATTTAAAAAATATCCAAACAAACCAAACAATATCTATTGTTTAAAAAAGTTACGACTGATCTGAAGGCAATTGCGAATCAGGGCGATTCCTGATAAGGGAATGGTTAGGGTTTTAACGTGATGTCCGCATAGCTATTGCTGATGTTGATCGTCGCGAAATGAGAACCTTTGGACCCAATGGTGCCGTTGAAAGACTTGGTAAATTTGTCACGATCATTGTTAACAGCGTTAGGTGAGATCTGGAGGCCCGAGAGATTGATGTTGCCGAAACGGTTGTACAGCGTAGCTTGAGCTGAAATTTGACTGAGCATTCCGATTGTCACATTGCAGAAAGAGGCCCCGATCCGAATCTGTTCCAACTTTGGTGAGCATTTGTCAATGTTTATACTCCCATATTGAGCACTGCGTAGGTCGCACTGTTTGACCAAATTGGTAATCTTGAGCTTGGAAAAACTGGAGCTACCCTTGAGATTGTTCAGGTTGGTCACAGTGATACCACTGTATTTGGTCTGTAAGGTGAGGTTGTCGATGGAGGTGGCTGTCAGGCTGCCAAAACTGATGTTAAGATCCGCAGTGCCGATCTGATTGATATTGACCTTTCCGTAGCCGCAGGTGGCTGTCAGTGCAGGTGCCTCGCCGAGGGTACAGTTGCCAAATTTGACCGTGATATTATTGTTGCTTCCCTGTAGATTGCCGGCCGTTAGATTACCAAATTGCAAATTGGTTGTAAAGTTAAGTTTGGGCGTTGTCTTGATATCTATGTTGCCGAACTTATTGGTCAGATCCAGATGGACTGAGGAGGACGGAACAAGTACCAGATAGTTAATGGTAACCTTGCAATTGGAGCAATTTTCATTGGTATTGGCGATTGTGGTGCGAGCGGTTATCCTGTTGCCATTTTGTTCGAAGTCGACAGAGGCCCGATCAACCATTCGCTGGGCCGTCGCCTGATCTAATCCGGTGCCGGTAATTTCGATCTTGAAGTCGACGACGGAACGCTCCCCTTCAGCAATGACAATATTTCCGAAGGTGTTGTTGATCTCTACAATGCTTTGTGTCGAGATGGGGAAGGTACGGGTAATGATTTTTTTTACCTCTTTGGCCGATGCTGGAGTCGTGAAGGATGATACCAGTGCCAATCCAACGCAGAGTCCTATTAAAAATTTCGTTTTCATAACGATTGTTTTTTGTGTGAAGGTTGTTGTTAGTGTTATGTTGGAATAAGCGCTTATGCACGGATTGTCATGCGTCGGGTTTCCGCTCTGAAGAGCTGTGGGAGGCCTGGTCAAGCAGGGAGTTCAGCATCTTCTCAATCGTTTGCAACGATTTCTGGTAGGCGGTATATCGACGCACGGTGTAGTGGATCTGTTCCGGTTGGGTCATCAGTTGGTATTCCGGATCCGTAATTTGGGCGCTGGCGACAATATTGCGGATCTCTTTGATGATGGCTTCGCGACTTTGGGGGTCGAGCTTCACCAATTGCTCTTCGATCTGATGGGCCTGTTTCTGAAGTTGTCCATTGTAGTAACGAGATATTTGTTCCACTTCGCTGAGCGGCTCCTGTTGGGGGGAGGAGGGCATGGCAAAATGAAAAACCAGAACAACAGCGACAACAGCAGCAATGGCTACCAACGTGGCGCGAAACGTGCTCCATTGCCAAGTTTTTTGTTCCGCTTCATACAGTTTGCCGACGAAGCGTTCCAGGTGCCCCTCGGGCGGCAATTGGTCATCGAAAGCATCCCGATGGGTGCGGATCTTATCTTCCAGAGCGTTTTTCATATCTATTTTATTCATTTTTGTCGTGGATTAATTGAATCAATCTTTTGCGTGCCCGGACATATTGAGAGCGTACACTCGAAGCCGAAATCTCCAGTTGGTGAGCGATCTCCTCATATTTGAGCCCCTCGATCAGATGCAGCGAGAGAATCATTCGATAACCATCGGGCAGCTTCCGAATCCCTTGACGAATCATCTCAACCGTAGCCTCCTGCATCTCTCCTTCGTCCGATTCTTCCTCTTCGTTTTCGTTGTCGGATAAGGTGTTAGCGGAGTATGTGGTAAACTCTTTGAAGTGTTTGTTGCGTTTGCGGAAGATGTCGATCGAGTGGTTGATGGCAATCCGCCGCAACATGCGTTCCATCGCCTTTTCGTTGTCTTGCAACAGATGCGGTCGGGTAAGCACCTTCAGAAAGGTCTCCTGCATCACCTCCTCTGCCTCCTGGGAGTTGCCCAAGATCCGCAAACTGCTGTTGTAAACGCTTTTGCAAAATAGATTGTAGAGTTGCAATTGCGCTTTCTTATCCTGACTACGACAGGCAGCGATTATGGTTGTGTAAGTCTCCATTTCGGTGCGTTTCTATCCTAATAACGGTGCGTGTGGCGATTTGCTGCATCAAGAGGTGCAACTTTGTGGATTTGCTGAAAATTTTTGTCGTTCAGGGTTTGATAATCTTTTGATGGCGTAACAGGAATCTTTTTTATGTCTCTTGCAACAACCGGTATGTGTTGGGTAGGCTGTGTCGGGTGCTGAGCAGACCAGCCAAGTCGGATTCGGTTGGATTGATCGTTTTTTGTGGGTTTGTGGCATGGGATTGAGGCTTCCGATTTCATCTGTACCTCCCCCTTGTGCAGGTTAGTTGAGGATTTGCTTTTGTGTTGTTGCCTAAGTGCAGGCCATATCTCCGTTAAGGGCTGCTGCGTGCGGTGCAAGAGTCTTATTCATATAGGTTTGCTATGGGAGACACGAGGCTGTGGTACGGTTCTTTTGTTTGGAAGCCCCATATTGTGAGGCCCAGGCACAAAACGGACGACTCTTATTCCCCACCCCAAAAAATACAAAGATTTTCCGTACATTTGTCTATGCAACCGCTTTTCAATAACGAAATTAGGTTGTGGTGACGCGGAGAGCACGAAAACAGATCCCTGGAGAGGAATGATCGCACTTTGGAATCCATTTCGGGTGGAACGGGCTGCTCCTGTTTGGAGGTCTCTCCGGGAGAAAAGTTGCATAACCATTTACTTAAATTTTCATAACTTTTGATTTACAACCGAAAATGACCAGAAAACTACTTCCGCTGCTGGCACTGCTGGCATTGGCCAGTTGTACGGGCCACAGCAAGAAAGAGGTCGAACTGACCACCCCTTCGGCGATTCAACTCGAATTCATGGACAACGAGATCGGGGCCTTTTTCCATTTTACGACCAACACCTATACGGGTGACGAACATGGCGATGGAACGGCCTCAACGTCGGTCTTTAACCCCGCCAAAGATATGGGGGCCAAATATGCCATCCTCACCGCTCGTCATGAGGATGGATTCTGCCTGTGGCCAACCAAAACGACCGATTACTGCATTAGCAGCTCGCCGTGGAAAGATGGCAAGGGAGATCTTGTCAAGGATTTTGTGGAGGCCTGCCGGCGTCACGGTCTCAAACCGGGACTCTACTTTTCACCCTATTTCAATGCACATGCCGTGTTCAGCTCGATGAACGAAGAGGTTACCTGGGGTAAAAAATGGGACAGCCTCGTTCGAGTGAGACTGCAGGATTCCACCTTCCTCAGAGAGTTCTGCCAGTTGGACATGGACCAGATTACCGAATTGATGACCAACTACGGTCCGATCTATCAGGTGTGGATGGACCACTGGAGCGATAACATGAACTGCGATTCGGTGACCGCCATCATCCGTCGTCTGCAGCCCGATTGCATCATGACCGGTCCCGATATCCGCACACCGGGCAATGAGAAGAGTACGGCACTCTACCCCTCTTGGAACGCAGTCTTCACCAAAGACAGCACGAACAGTTCGCGTGCTGTTGAACTGGTACCGGCCACGGAGGGTCCGAACGAATATGGTCTGTTGGAGACGGCTAAGGTATCGGGCCACCCGTATGGTAAATTCTGGAGAAATGTGGAGACGCCTACGGCCGATCTGTTCAACCATGGCGGATGGTTCTGGCATGGCCCCATGATTCCGATGTCGATGGAGGAGCGGATTGAGTGCTACTATCGTTCGGTGGGTTTGGGAGCTACGATTCTGATCAACCTGCCGCCGGATCAGGATGGGCTGATTCCGGCCGAGACGGTTGCTGCCGCCAAAGCCTGGGGTGACACCATTCGGAAACTGTTCTATGGACCTTTTGTAGCGGAGACCTCACAGACCCAAGAGGGTGACGAGGTGGAACTCGCTTGGGAGACTCCCTGTCGTATCGACCACGTCATGTTGATGGAGAATCTGGCCGACGGTCAGAAGGTGGCCAAATATACCCTGGAGGCCTTTGTAGATGGCCAATGGCAAGCGGTCACCCCCGCCAACCAGTTCAAATATTGCCCCAAAGGTTATAATGACAATCCGGGCTTCGAAACCATTGGCCACAAGAAGATTGACCGGATTGTTCCGGTTGTGACCAACCGGATGCGGTTCCGCTGTACGGAGTCGGTCGCTGAGCCGGTAGAGATTGCGAAGTTCGCCGTATGGAATGTGGGGCAGGATGCGCCTGCAGCCGCTGACAGTACGGCTTCTGCCACCAAATAATAGCGATCCGCATTTTTATTTGGGGTTGATGTCTCTGTTTTCTTGAAAGATATTGCAACAATAAGCGGACGATAACCTAACTGTACGTAATTCGATTACCTCCTCTAAGTAGGAGCGATACGGGCAGCCCAACGAGGGCTGTCCGTTTTTTTATTGTTAAGGGGCCTTTCTGGAGGTGGCTCCTTTGCAGGTGCAGGCGGCGCTCGCATTTTTTTACGGTGGGAGGATAATGGGTCGATTGGGGTGTGATGCCTGCTTGCGGAGATCTGGGCACATGGGCTGTGAGGTCTCGACGAAAGAAAATAGGGCACGTTGC
>OBLG01002688.1_pt1 | contig 10604 bp, 15 predicted proteins | sample 1517451 | NCBI WGS metagenome assembly OBLG01 (sample SAMN04571694, study PRJEB22368) | human gut metagenome | biome: human gut; material: stool | host: Homo sapiens | place: Luxembourg | collected 2012-06-29 | reverse complement strand
ATACCAGATGCTGGCTGATAAGGAGTCAGACGAAGAATGGGAGGCAATACTGGAACGATGCGACGATGTCTTTTTCAAAAATGAAGAGGAGATCAACCGCATTCTAAAAGCGTATGCCGCTAAAATTGAGTTGTAGCTTTTCATTTTTACGGCTGGGATCTGGAAACGATGGAGAAGTAAGAGGCTCTTGTAAGACTCGTAAATCAGGTCTGGAGGGATTCCGATGATAAAGAATTTAATGTATATTGAGTTAAAATCAGGATATTCCGATGATGGCCCGGCATGGGTCGGCTATGTAAAAACCTCAAAAACCAGAAAGACAGTCTATTTTAATGACCATGCTTTTCAAAAAGCCATCGGCGGCAGTTCAAACTACATAGACGTTGAAAATGGCGATAGGTATTGGATCACCGGTTTGAAAAAAGATGAGAGCAATCGCCATTGGGCGGGACACGGAAAAATCACGATCGACCGCAGAGCTGTTGAGGAATACCTTGCTTTGGTCGGGGAAAAAGAATTGCCATCGAGTTTGTTTGAGGTGGCCGACATGGAAGATAAATTTCCTGTTGAAAGAGCAAATAAGCTATTGAACGGAATAAAGTGAAGCCTTCCTCCCTATGTAACTACACCAGCACCCACTTCACCAGCAGCAGAAGCCCCAGCCCCGGCAGACCCAGAACCCCCACTGTCAGTGCGTTGAACCAGTTGACGCCCAGCGTCAGCCCGGTGACGGGGGCGGTGCTGTTCAGCAGCCACAGGACACCCAGGCCCAGGGCGCTGTTCAGCACCACCCGCAGCGCCAGCTTCAGCGGCTTGCGGAACAGCCGCACCACCGCCACCAGCAGGAACAGGCCCACCAGGGCCAGGGATACGATCTCTATGACGGACATACCTCTCCCCCCTTTATCGCGCCGGCAGCCACACAGGGCGGCGCGGACGGCTCTGTCTTCAGCACCGGCACCGCGTGCGGAATGCCGGAGGGCACACTTTGGCCATTCTGCTCCTTAATACGGCGCAACAGGTAGTTACTGCGGGCTTTCAGGGCGTTGATCTCGAAGATACAGGCGTCGATGAGCTCGCTGTCGCAGACATAGTCAAAGCGGATATAGGCCTCCTTCAACGCCTGAGTGGTGCTGTACAGTTCACGCTCCAGTTCACGGAGCGTCGGGTCTGTGCTGTGCTTCTTTGCCATAGGGTTCCCCTCCACATCAATATTGTACGTCCAGTTTACGCATTTATGCCCGGTTTCAAACAGGGGCGGCCTGTCCGCCCGGAAAGGACAGCTATGGAACAGGAATATTTCATGCAGCAGGCCCTCGCTCTGGCACAGGAGGCCGCTGTCCACGGCGAGGTGCCGGTGGGCTGCGTCATCGTCCGCAATGGCGAGATCGTGGGCCGCGGCCGCAACCAGCGGGAGGAAAAGCAGGCCGCCGTCTCTCACGCGGAGATGGAGGCCATCGCCCAGGCCAATGCGGCGCTGGGCAGTTGGCGGCTGGACGAGTGCGACCTGTATGTGACACTGGAGCCCTGCCCCATGTGCGCTGGGGCCATTCTTAACGCCCGCATCCGGCGGGTGTACTACGGCGCCCGGGATGAGGTGATGGGCGCCTGCGGCGGCGTGCTGAATTTGTTTATGGAGGGCTTTCCCCGTCCGCCACAGCTGGTGGGCAATGTGTGCGGCGACGAATGCCGCGACGTTTTGCAGACCTTTTTCCGGGAAGTTCGGGAGAAAAACGCCGAGAATACGAATCGTTCGGCAAACATTGTTGAAGATTTCACAGAATTTTAATATTTGTAACCGAATTTTTTTCACATCTCCGCGATATCCTAATAGTGCAAGAAACAAAAAACTTTTTTCATCTTCTCTTCCTGCCATATCTGCGGAGCGCCAAGCGGCACTCCGCTTTATGGTGTCCGGAGATATTTGCCCGCGCAAGCGGGTTTTTTGCTGCCCTATGGGGCTTTTCTTTTTGCGGGACTCATGCTATAATACCCCGCAGAACGACAAAAGGAGCGCGGAACATGGCCTCACCCCTGCTGCAAGGAAAACTGCATATCTCCGGCATGGACAGCTGTGCCCCGGCGCTGGCCCGACAGTGGAAGTTGGGACTGGAGACCATCGCCTTCTCCTATGCGCCTCTGCTGGATGATCCCGCCGCCCTGCCCCGGACGCGTGAGGAAATACACGGTATCAGCAGTCTGTGGCTCCACGGCCCCTTCGCCGAGCTGATCCCCTGCGCCATCGATCCGTTGGCCCGGGATGTAGCCATGCGGCGGTTCCGGCAGGCACTGGACGCAGCGCAGGCGCTGGGTATACGACGCATGGTGTTTCACGGAGGCTTTATTCCCCATGTCTACTTTCCGGAGTGGTATGTGGAGCAGTCGGTGTGGTTCTGGCGGGAATTCCTGCGGGACGTACCGGCCGACATGACACTGGCGCTGGAAAACGTGATGGAGCCGTCGCCGGAGACACTGGTGTCCATCGCCGCCCAGATAGACGATCCCCGATTGGGGCTGTGCCTGGATGTGGGCCACGCCAACACCTGCGTCAGCGAAACGCCGCCCATGGATTGGATCGTGCCTATGGCCCCATGGCTGCGGCACGTTCACCTGCACAACAACCAGGGCGATACGGACCTGCACACCCCGCTGGGAGAGGGAAACATCCCCATGCGGCAGATTATCGACACGGTGCTGCAGGCCGCGCCGGAGGCCACATTCACCATTGAAAATCAGGACGCCCTGCCGTCGCTGCATTGGCTGGCGGCGCAGGGGTATATCGAGGAACCGACATGACAGAAGCAGCATTGCAGCAGTATATACAGGCCATCCGCCCGGCAGACCGGGCGGTGATGGACGCGGCCCGGAAACGACAGGCAGAGCTTGCCAAGCCGCCGGGGAGCTTGGGCGCACTGGAGGATATGTCCATCCGTCTGGCAGGCATCACCGGCCAGGTGTGCCCGAAAATGGGAAAATGCCGTGTGGCGGTATTTGCCGCCGACAATGGCGTGGTGGACGAGGGCGTGTCCTGCGCGCCCCGGTCCGTGACCTTGCAGCAGGCCATCAACATGACCCGGCGCAGGACCGGGATGTCCGCCATGGCCGCCGCCTTCGGCGACGATGTGGCCGTCGTGGACGTGGGTATTGCCGGTGATGTGCCGGATGTGGACATTCTGGACCGGAAAGTCCGGCGAGGCACCGGAAACATCGCCGTAGAGGACGCTATGACCCGGCCGGAGGCGCTTGCCGCCATGGCCGCCGGCATGGAGCAGGCGGCGCGCGCCAGAGCCGACAGTATCACCGCCCTGGGCATCGGCGAGATGGGGATCGGCAACACCAGCACCTCCGCCGCGGTGCTGTCCGTGCTGACCGGTGCGGACATCGAGGTCGTCACCGGCCGGGGTGGTGGACTGACAGACGAGGGCTTCGCCCGCAAGAAGGACGTGCTGCGCCGTGCGCTGACGCGTCGGGCTGTTGACAAGGACGATGTGTTGGATGTGCTGTGCGCCGTGGGCGGGCTGGATATCGCCGCCATGGCCGGGGCTTTCCTGGGCTGTGCCCGTGAGCGCATACCGGCAGCGGTAGACGGCTTCATCTCCGTTGTGGCCGCACTGTGTGCCGTTACGCTGTGCCCCGAAGTGCGGGACTATCTGTTTCTGTCCCACGACTCCTATGAGGTGGGCTACCGCCTGGCAGCAGACCGGCTGGGTCTGGAGCCCTGCCTGCATCTGGGAATGCGGCTGGGTGAGGGCAGCGGGTGTCCCCTGCTGTTCCGGGTGTTAGAGGGTGCCTGCGGCGTAATGGCCGGTATGGCCACCTTTGCCCAGGCGGCCATACCGGATGACTATCTGGACGAAATACGCGCAGGCGACAGCTTTACGGTGGACAAGCCATGAGGATACTGCTGATCGGCGGCGGAAAAAGCGGAAAGAGCACCATGGCCCAACGCCTGGCCGCCGCACTGTCCGGGGACGCACCTCGGTATTATTGGGCCACCATGACCCCCCATGACGATGAGGACCTGGCACGTATCCGCCGCCATGTGGCGGACCGGGCAGGCATGGATTTTATCACCGTCGAGCGCAGCTTTGACCTGCCCGCCGCTCTGCCGGCACTGGACAGGCACGGTACGGTGCTGTTCGACAGCGTCACTGCCTGTCTGTCGGAGCAGATGTTCCCCGGTCCCGCGCCGGACGCCGGCGCAGCAAATCGGGTACTGCGGGAGCTGCTGGATATCAGCCGTTACCTCGACCATTTTATCGCTGTGTGCGACGATATCTGGCACGGCGGCGAGGACTACCGGGACTGGACGGAAGTTTATGTTCGGGGCCTGGCGGATATCTGTCAAGGGCTGGCTGCGGAATTTGACGTGGTATGTGAGATGACGGCGGGCCTGCCCCACCTGTGGAAAGGAGAACTGCCCCGTGTCTGACTGGATATACGGCTTTTTCATGGCGTGGGGTATGTTCCTGACCATTCCCTGCCCTAAAAAAATATGGCGGGAGAGCGCCCGGCGAAAAATGCTGGCTTGTCTGCCCCTGATAGGGCTGATCGTCGGCGGCATATGGGCGTTGTGCGCGTGGCTGGGCAGCTTTTTGCCACAGCCGCTGGCTGCTCTGCTGTGTGCAGCAGCTCCCTGGCTGATCACAGGTTTTATGCATCTGGACGGCTATATGGATGTGTGCGACGCGGTATTGAGCCGCCGGGACCTGGAGACACGGCAGCGAATACTGAAGGATTCCCACTGCGGGGCCTTCGCGGTGATCTGTCTGGCGCTGCTGGTCCTGTGCCAATGGGCGGTATTTCTGTCGGCGGAGGCGCTGCCCCTTTGGCCGCTGACGCTGATACCTGCGGCATCACGGGCCTGTGCAGCGCTGGCCGTTCTTACGCTGCGGCCCATGTCCACCAGCCAGTACAGCGCCATGACCCGCGGCGGCGCACCTGTGGTATTTGCCGCCATTGTGCTGGCGGCGGTGTGCGGGCTCTCCGTACTGCTGTGGGACAGCTTTGCTCCGTTGGCTGCGGCGGCGTGCTATTGGCTGGCGGCATGGTACGCTTTCCGGCAGTTGGATGGTATGTCCGGCGATGTGTCAGGCTTCGCCCTGACCATTGCGGAGTTAGGTGGTGCAGCGGTACTGGTGTTGTGGAGGTAAATATGATCCTGATCATTGGCGGCGCGTTTCAGGGAAAGCTGGCATACGCGCTGAAAGCATATAATTTGACAGAAAATGACGTATGCGATCTGGCAATATCCGATCCGGTACCAGGCTGCAAATGCTATCGGCATTTGGAGGCGCTGAGCCGCAGAAATAACGATATCACAAGGTTTTTGCCGCTGTTCGAGGACGCAGTCGTCATCGCCAGACAGGTCAACGGGGGCATTGTGCCCATGGACAGTGCGGAGCGGGCATGGCGGGAGCGCTATGGAATAATTCTGCAACAATTGGCGAAAAAAGCGGAACATGTGACGCGCGTTTTCTGCGGGATAGCGGAGGAATTGAAATGAAACTGACACTTTTGCGGCACGGGGAGACCGAGGGCAGCCAGAAAAATCTGTATTATGGCGCGGCGGATATCCCGGCGCTGCCGAAATCGCTGGAGGCCTTGCAGCAGAAAGCTTTGACCGGCGTATATCCCACGGCGGAGCACTACTACGTCAGCGGAATGACGCGGACGATACAGACGCTGCGGGCCATATACGGCGACGTGGCATACACGGTGCTGCCGGGGCTGCGGGAGATGGATTTCGGCGATTTCGAGATGCGGGCCTACGCCGGCGATCTGGAGCACGATCCACATTTTATTGTGTGGTGCGAGGACTCAGAGCACAATATGTGCCCGAACGGAGAGAGCGCGCCGCAGGTGCTGGCACGAAATCTGGCCGCGATACAGCCCGTTATCGACGCGGGGGAGGACGCGGTGTGCGTGATCCACGGCGGGGTGACGTCGGGACTGATGATGCACTGGTTCGGCGGAACGCGGTACGACTATCTGCTGGCACCCGGCGAGGGATATCAGGTTAGTTTTAACGAGAAAAAACCTGTAAGCTATTCGAAAATAATGTAATCTTTCTGCAAAGGAGTGGCAAAATGGAGCATATATACAGAACGAAGGGCACTTGCTCGCGGGAGATCTCCTTCGAGTTGGACGGAGACAAGGTGCGGAATGTGCACTTTGTGGGCGGCTGCGACGGCAACCTGAAGGCCGTGAGCAAGCTGGTGGACGGCATGAGTGTGGCGCAGATCGAGGCGCTGCTGCGGGGCAACACCTGCGGGCCGCGGAGCACCTCCTGCGCCGACCAGCTGGCGGTGGCGGTACAGCAGGCCTATGAACAGGAGCAGGCGCAGAAGTGACAAATATGTGCACGCGGAGAAAAGCGGCCCTTGCGGGCCGCTTTTACGTTTATCTTACCAGACCGCGGGAGGCGGAATATTCGGCGTTTATCTCCGCCAACTCCTTCTCGCCGTCGATATAGGGTTGGTAGATACTGTCTACCCGGCCGCCGCCGGCGTTGCCGCAGCCATTGCAGCCGTCACAGGGGCTGCCGCAGGCGCTGAGGGCGCGGCGGACGATCTCCTCCCGCTGGGCGCGGGTGGTGTCCTTAATGAGCAGGGACTGCATGAAAAACGCTCCTCTCGTTTTTATAGGAAAGGCCGGACGGGGAGGGCTTCCCGGCCCTCCCCGCCGGGTCTGTCAGCCGGCCATGTCGAGCATATTCTCAATGAATATGCCGTAGCCGCGGGTGGGGTCGTTGAGCAGGACGTGGGTGACCGCGCCGACGATGCGGCCGTTCTGGAGGATGGGGCTGCCGCTCATGCCCTGAACGATGCCGCCGGTGGCGGAGAGCAGGGCGGGGTCGGTGATGCGGAGGAGCAGGTTGCGGGTGGGCTCGTCCGCGCCGTAGAGGCGGACAAGCTCCACACGATACTCCCGCACATCGCTGCCGGAGACGGTGGCGAGGATGGTGGCGGGGCCGGTGGTGATCTGGCCGGCAGCGGCCACGGGGACAGGCGTGCCGCCGGAGAGGAAGTCCGGGTCGGCCACGGTGCCGAAAATGCCGCCGCTGCTGTTGACGGTGACGGTGCCCACATCGCGCTGGACGGAGAAGTCGCCCTTGAGCTCGCCGGGATCGCCCTTGGCACCCTTTTTCACCGCTTTGACGGTGGTCTCCATGATGGCGCCGGAGGCCAGAGGCATGAGCTGGGCGGTATCCACGTCGGTGATGCCGTGGCCGAGGGCACCGTACTGACCGGTGGCGGGGTCGTAGTAGGTCAGGGTGCCGATGCCGGCCATGCTGTCACGTATCCAGGCACCCAGCTGCCAGACACCGTTATTTTCGCGGGCACAGGCGGTGAGGGCCAGAGCGTCTGCGCCGCGGCGGACGGAGAGGACAATGGGCGCGCCGGCCGTATCGGCCAGAAGGTCCTGGACCTGCTCGGAGGAGCCGACAGCGGCGCCGTCCATGGCGGTGATGATATCGCCCTGACGAAGGCCGCAGGCGCGGGCGGGCGTGGGGCCATCGGCCAGAGCCACCACCAGGACGCCGTCCGCAAAGAGTTTGATGCCCACCGCCTGACCCAGGGGGATCACGGTGCGCTCCGCCGGGGCGGCCCAAGCCTGCTGCAAGCAGAGGGAGAGGGCAAACAGCGCCGAGAGCAGCCAGGCGGAGAGACGATGGGAGGCGGGGATATGCCGTGGTTCATACAAGCGTCTCACCCCTTATTTTATTGTGATGTTTCCCGTTTTTGCCGTTGAACGGGCGAAAACGAGATTTGTTTTGTCGCCGGTGACAGGGTTACTTTGTGTCAAAAGGGCGCAGAACATGAGGTGCAAATTCAGGGGGAAATGTGTAATTTTTTCTTTTGTTTTTTTTTGCGGGGGCTTTTTATGCGCCTGCGGGCGCGGAGAAATGGCAAAGGCACCCACGAGGGGTGCCTTTGCTGTATATTCGCCCGGTGCCGGGGTCAGAAACACCGGGGGAATACCTTTTTTAATGCCGCTTTTTGGCGGTGCAGGCCAGACCAGTGAGGGACGCGAGGGCCAAACCGGCGTAGAGGAGGACGCCGGGGTCGGCGGTCTTGGGGGAGTCCTTCTTATTCTCGGCCGCGGAGGGGGTGTAGTAGTAGGAACCGCTGCCCGTGGGCTGCTGCGAGCTGCCGCTGAACTGGACAACACCGCTGTTCAGCGTACTCTTGCCCTCCCATGTGACCTGGCAAATATATTTGCCAGTGGACAGGCCGGCGGTGGCAAGCGCCGCAGCTGTTCCGCCCGCGGGGTTGGCCGTATCCGGCACAAACGTTCGCAAGGCCGCCTCGAAACTCAAGTCAGACTCATAAGAAGGGTAATTAGGGCCATAACTATGCCCCGTAGCTCTGATTTTCAGCGTATACTCGTCGGCCGCGGGTGCGGTGAATACATAGGTCCCATTGTCGTCCTCTGTAACCTCGGTGCCGGAAATTGAAATTTCACTAACCCTTCCACCAGAAATACCGCTCAACGTCAGCGCGTCTCCCTCGTTCATGTAGAGTGTGAAGCAGTCAATTTCATCACCGCATTTTACACGCCATTCATTCCACGAATTCAAGTATCTGGCATCCGCGCTTTTCTTCGCAACCGCGTCTGTTACGGTGATCTCGCCTTTTTGGGTTTGGGCCGCATACCACTGATAGCTCAGCTTGCTATCGGGCGCGTTGCCCTTGACCGTATAGCTGTTGCCGCTGGTGGGCTGCTGGGTGATGGCACAGGTGGTAAGATTTAGGGTATTGGCCGCGCTGTCGTACGCCACGAACTTTCCGTTCTCAAAGGATGTGAAGTACTGCGCCTTGTCTGCCAAGGATGCTACTCCCTCCACAGGTTCGGCAAAGGTATCGTTATCGCCTGATTTACTTACAGATATGCAACGTGCAGGGGCAAAACTATCCGCTATTTTGATAATGTCCGCACCCGCATCGATCACCGCAGAATCTGTTCCGGCAGAGGTGATCGTCGGCTGGCCGGAGAGCGTCAGCACGGTAGCAGAAAGATCTATTGCCTCTTTTTCCCCGGCGGAGATCGTACCGCCCGCAACGAGGAGGTTTATACCACTGGTCTGGATTCCTCTACCATTCGTGCAGGTAATTACACCGTCGTAAATATTGGTCGCGTTCTCCAAATATAAAGCGGACGTCGTTCCGTCATTGCTGACGGTTCCGCCGTACATATTAAATTCAGACCCACTTCTCGTCCTTATGGCATGACCGTTATCATTAGCATTCATCCTGCTGATGGTACCGCCGTACAGGTTCAGTGTCCCCCAGCTATGAATCGTTGAAATTTGGATGTATTTCTGAGTTTTTTCGTACTTAATGCATCCCGTGTTTTCACAGTCACAAATCGTCGCCGCACCGTTAATGTAAATCAGGCCACCACCATTATTGTAAATAATACCTTCGCCATTGTAGCTTATCGTTTTGCCATTAAGGCAGAGATAGAGAGTATGGCCTTGGGGAATCGTGAGTGCATTCGATATTTCCACGTTATCGGCCAGGTAGATGTAGGCGGTTTTTGTTGTGGAATCGTAGGTAATCTCACTCGTACCGTCCCAAGCTGTCCAGGTAACAGCCTCACAGGTGCCGGTATGGTCGCCGATGTCGGTATGTGTCTTGCCGCAGACGGGGTGACTGTGCACCGACACTTCCGACGCGGAGGCGGTGACCACCATGCAGAGCAGGGCACACAGGCACAGGGTCAGGGTCAGGAGTAGTTTTTTGTGGTTCATGATGTACGCTCCTCTCAAATATCAGGGGTCTTTCCAGTGGGGCACGGGTATCTGTCTTCGCCCGGGCGAAGACAGAGGCGCACATGTGCGCCTCCGGTGTTGACTTTAGTGGGTTTTTCCTTATAATGGAAGTATAACCCGTTCACCTGTGAACGAAGCAAGGGGTCAGGAGGGATTTTTTATGGCGGAGAACACAAAACAGTTTTTTCAGATCACGGAGGCGGCCCGGGCCTGTGGGCTGTCGCGGAGCACGCTGATGCGGATGGAGGAGCGCGGGCTGTTGACGCCGGTGTTCACCGCGCCGGACAGCGGACGGCGGTACTACGACAACCACAACGTGGCGCGGATCATGCAGATCGAGAAATTCAAGGCCATGGGGCTGGGGTCGAAGGAGATCGCGGACTATTTCGCGCAGGGCGGCGAGGCCGAGGTGCTGCTGGAGGCGCTGGAAACGCGGCTGCGGGACCTGCAGCGGAGCGTGGAGGAGATGCGGCTGCGGGCGGCGGAGGGCGAGAGCCTGTCGGTGCAGATGATGGAGCTGCCGGCGGTTACGTGCCGGATACGGTGGTGCGAGGGGCTGACCACGGCGGAGCGATACCGGGATATGTACGACTTCTATGGGGCGTGCGTGCGGAAGGGGACGAGCCGCTGTTCACCATATCGGAGCGCACGGACTATCTGGAGGGATACATCGGGCAGGAGCCGTGCCGCTACGGGGTGTGCGTGCCGGTGCGGAAGAACCGGGCGGCGGCGGATGCGGTGACGCTGGAGCCGTGCCGGGTGCTGTCGGTGCTGTACTACGGCGATTACAGCGGCGTGGGCGAGGCGTGGCTGACGCTGGGGCGGG
>OBLG01002687.1_pt1 | contig 10606 bp, 10 predicted proteins | sample 1517451 | NCBI WGS metagenome assembly OBLG01 (sample SAMN04571694, study PRJEB22368) | human gut metagenome | biome: human gut; material: stool | host: Homo sapiens | place: Luxembourg | collected 2012-06-29 | reverse complement strand
TGTTTATTATAAAAATAGTACTTATGAATATGAATATTTTGATTATGAAAATAAAATTATTTTGAAAGAAGTAGAAAATAAAAAATATAAAAGATAGGAAGTGATTTAAATGGATATGTATCAAAAGAAAAAAATGAGACAAGAAAAGAAAAATAATGATAGTCAAGAAAGTTTTTCAAAAGTTTCCATTTCGTGGTATCCAGGCCACATGGCTAAAACAAAAAGAGAAATAAAAGAAAAAATAGATCTAATAGATATAGTATTTGAGGTAGTAGATGCTCGTATACCATATTCATCAAAAAATAAAGATATTGAAGAAATGACCAATAGTAAACCAAGAGTTATTATCATGACAAAAATAGATTTATGTGATATGGATAAAACAAATGGTTGGATAAAATATTATGAAGATAAAGGATATATAGTGGTACCGATGGATTTAGCTCACAATCCAAATACTAAAGTAATATTCGATAAAATATCTCCGATTATCAATGAAATAAATAATAAGAGAATAAGCAAAGGATTAAAAGCCAGAAGAGCAAGAGTCTTAGTAATGGGAGTACCAAATGTTGGAAAATCAACCCTAATCAATAGATTAGTAGGAAAGAAAAGTACAAACGTTGGTAACAAACCAGGAGTAACTAAAAATCTAGAATGGATAAGAATAAATGACAAACTAGAATTACTAGATACACCAGGTATATTATGGCCAAAATTAGATGATGATACAGTTGCACATAATTTAGCGGCTATGACTGCTATAAAAGAAGAAGTGTTAGATAGCGAAGATATAGCTATCTATATCATACAGAAGATGTTAAAAGAATATCCTGACAATATTATAAATAGATATAATATAACCGAAAAAGAAGATATTATAATTATATTAGATGAAATAGGTAAAAAAATAGGAGCCTTAAGAAACGGCGAAACAGATTATGATAGAGTATATAAACGTGTAATAAAAGATTTACAAGATGGCTATTTAGGAAAAGTAACTTTTGATAAAATAAAGGTATAGTTCATAAACTATACCTTTTATCTTATAATATTACCAAGTATTCCATAAGATATAATACTCATAATAATACTAGCAAGAATTACTCCAAGTAATATATAGAAGAAAGACTTCTTCCTATCCATCCCAAGTAGTACCGCAAGAGCAGAACCAGTCCAAGCACCAGTACCAGGAAGTGGAATACCTACAAATAACATAAGTCCAATATAACCATATTTATCAATTTGATCTTTTTTCGATAAAACTTTCTTTTCAAACTTATTTACAATTTTTTTAGTAGACTTAAATTTTCCTAACCAATTTAAAATTTTTTCCAAAAACAATAATAAAAATGGTATAGGCAAAACATTACCTAATATACTTAAAATATAACCAGGCAAAAAACTAACATTAAGTATTGAAGCAGCAAGAAGACCACCTCTTAGTTCAAGTAAAGGTAACATTGATATAATAAATACAACAACATCTTTATTCAAACCACTAAATAAATCTACCAGACTGTTAACTAGACTTTCCATCTATTTCATCCTCCACTTATAAATTATAACAAAATAAAAATAATAAGTAAATTATATTTAGTATATTTTACATTACTTAATTGATTTTTAGACTATATTATTGTATAATCAATAATGAAAGGAAAAAAATATGATATATAAATTAAAAAGGAATATTCCCAATATAATAACAATATCACGAATTGTATCTTTAATATTAGGCTTTGTTTTCTTTATAAAAAATAAAATAATATTATCATTAATATTTTACATATATGGAGCAGTCTCGGATGCCTTAGATGGCTATTTTGCCCGAAAACTATCTGCATATAGTAAATTTGGTCAATATTTAGACGCCATAAGTGATAAATTATATTTCTTATCATTAATAATTATATTATTAATATATAAATATTATTTAATAGTAATACCATTAATAATAGAATTAATAATATCAGTCATAAACTATCTAATACTAAAGAAAAACAAAAAAGTATTTACTGAGAGAGTGGGAAAATTTAAAACAACACTCTTAATAATAGATCTAATATTAGGAATAATATCAATAAAAATAAAAGAAATTATATACCCACATATAATAATATTATTGTTAGTATTATATTTTGAATTCCAAACAGTCTTTGCCTATATAAATCAATTAAATAACAAAAGCAAAGAAAAAATAGTAAGTTTTAAAGGAAAAAATGTTATAGAAAGAATAAAACTATTATTAGAAGAATTTATATATTATATAAAGAAACCAATAACAATAAAGTAGGAGGAAAAACAATGATAGATATAGAAATAATAAGAAAAACACCAGAATTAGTAAAAGAAAATATAAAAAAGAAGTTTCAAGATAAAAAATTACCTTTAGTAGATGAAATATTATCATTAGATGAAAAGGTAAGAAAACTAAAAATAGAAGGAGACACATTAAGACAACAAAGAAACACCATAAGTAGTGAAATAGGAACAGTTATGCGTGAAGGTAAAAAAGATGCTGCCGAAGAAAGCAAGAAGAAAGTAGTTGAAATAAATAATAAGCTAATAGATATTGAAAAAGAAGAAGAAGAATTATCTATTAAACTAAAAGACGATATGATGAAAATACCAAATATCATTGATCCATCAGTACCAATAGGAAAAGATGACAGTGAAAACGTTGAAGTTCAAAAGTTTGGTGACCCAGTAGTTCCAAATTATGAAATACCATATCATGCCGATATCATGACCAAAGTCGGTGGTTTAGACAAAGATAGTGCAGGTAGAACTAGTGGCAACGGTTTCTATTATCTAATGGGCGATATTGCCAGATTATCAAGTGCAATGCTATCATATGCTAGAGATTATATGATAGACAAAAAATTCATTTATTGCATTCCACCATTTATGATAAGAAGTGATGTCGTAACAGGCGTAATGTCATTTGATGAAATGGATGCCATGATGTACAAAATAGAAGGAGAAGACTTATACCTAATTGGAACTAGTGAACATTCAATGATAGGCAAATTCAAAGGACAAATAATAAAAGAAGAAAACTTACCAATTACCATGACTTCATATTCTCCTTGCTTTAGAAAAGAAGTAGGGGCACATGGCATTGAAGAAAGAGGTATTTATAGAGTACATCAATTTGAAAAACAAGAAATGATAGTACTATGTAAACCAGAAGAATCAATGGAATGGTATAACAAAATGTGGCAATATACAGTAGAGATATTTAGAAATATGAATATACCAGTAAGACAATTAGAATGCTGTTCTGGAGATTTAGCAGATCTAAAAGTAAAATCATGTGATGTCGAAGCATGGAGTCCAAGACAACAAAAATACTTTGAAGTAGGATCATGTTCAACTTTAGGAGATGCCCAAGCCAGAAGACTAGGTATAAGAATAAAAGGTGAAAAAGGAAATTATTATCCTCACACATTAAATAACACTGTATTAGCCAGTACTAGAGCTTTAATAGCCCTAATTGAAAATAACTATAATGAAGATGGCAGTATAACAGTGCCAGAAGTATTAAGACCATATATGGGTGGATTAGAAACAATAAAATAATTGGGTATCAATAGATACCCTCTTTTATTAGGAGGAATATGAATAAAATATATAAATTTATGGATGGAAGATATGGAATAGATGAATTATATAAATTCTTATTAATAATATGTACAATATTAATACTATTAAATACCATTATAAAAAGCAAAATAATAGATATCATAGAACTAATAATATTAATAATATCAACAATAAGATTTTTATCAAAAAACAAATCCAAAAGGCAAAAAGAAAACCAAATATATATCAAAATAAAAAACAAAATTATAAAATATTATCAATATCAAAAAAAGAGATACCAAGATCATAACACTCATATTTATCGTAAATGTCCAAAATGCAAACAAAAAATAAGATTACCATTAAAAAAAGGCAAACACACAGTAAAATGCCCCAATTGTCAACATCATTTTATAGTAAAATGTCCTAGAAATGAAAAAATAAAAATAGAAATAGTAAAATAAGTTTCAAATCACTTGAAAAAAAATACAATTTATAGTATATTTAATTAAGATAGAAAGAGAAAAAAGAGGTGTAATTTTATGAATGAACAAGAAATGATTCAAAGACAAAAAATAGAAAAAAGAGAAAAAACAGATATCATATTAGCTTATATATTAATAGTTATCTTATTAGCAGGAATAGGTATAGTATTATATTTAAAGTATGGAAGCAGTCAAGATAATACTAAAGTTCCAAATGAACATGTATCAAATTACATAACATTAGACAAAATATCAAATAGTTTAAATAGTTCTAACTTATCTTCAAAATTAATAGCGGATGGTGCTACATTTACAAGTACAGTAAATGAAAACAATTTAATAGTAAATTATAGTAAAGAAGATACCAAGGTAGACTTAACGATTCCATTAATAGATAATGAATTAGAAATAAATATTAAAGAAGAAAATAAAGATTTAATAACACAAATATATAAAGAAATAATGAATATCATCTGCACTTATTATGGTAACGATGCAAATAGCTGTACTGCCGCAATTAAAGAAGTAAATTCTACAGAAGATGGTATAAGATTCGTAAATGATGAAAATAATAATATTGTCTATATTAATATAATGAAAAGTATTGATGTATCAAAATATTCAAATACAAATAGCACAAATACATTGTCATTAGCAGATATTAGTAAAGAAAACACTTCTAATATTTTAGTAAACAATGTAAGTATTACTAGTGGCACTGATGTTATTAATGTAAATTATCAAGTAGAATTCAAAGATCAAAACTTAGCCAATAATTTCAGTGTAAACATCGCATTGTATGATGACAATGATACCTTGTTAGAGGAGCAAACCAAAGAATATACTAAAGAAGATATAACTAGTCCAAAAATTGATACAATAAGCTTCAATTTAGATGATACATTAAAACTAGATAATATAAAAAAGTATAGTATAAATATTACAGAATAAGGAGGCAATATGAGTACACATATAGAAAGCAATATTAATGATATTGCTAAAACAGTACTAATGCCAGGGGATCCAAAAAGATGCGAATATATCGCCAAAAAGTTTTTATCTAATGCTAAAATTATCAATAATGTAAGAGGTATGACAGCCTATACCGGTTACTATAAAAGCAAACAAATAACAGTATTTCCATCAGGAATGGGCATTCCTAGCATGGGAATATATTCATACGAATTATTTAAAGAATACAATGTTGAAAACATAATACGTATAGGAACCATGGGTAGTTATACCAATTTACAATTAAAAGATATCGTTCTAGTAGAAAATTCTATAACCAATTCCAATTATGGTAGATATCTATGTAACTACCAAAACATTAATATAAATAGTAATGCCGAATTAAATAGCAAGATTGAATTATCAGCACAAGAATTAAATTTAAAAATAAATAAAGGAAATATATATTCATCAGATGTCTTCTATGAACAAAATAATAATTTTCAAGAAAAAGTTGCCAAGTATTCAGTTTTAGGAGTAGAAATGGAATCATTTGCACTACTATTAAATGCTAAACTACTTAATAAAAAAGCAACAACATTACTTATGGTAAGCGATAGTTTTATTTTTGCAGACAAATTATCTAGTTTAGAAAGAGAACAAGGACTTGATAATTTAATAATTTTAGCTCTAGAAGCCAGTTTAAAAATTTAAAACCCGTACATAATATAACAAGAGGTGATATGCATGAATATAGAAACAATTAATATGGGTGCCTACAATTTGCACTTCATTAAAACCAAAAAATTTAAAACAATAACAATAGATGTAGATTTTTATCGTGAAATCAAAAAAGATGAAATTACCAAAAGAAATTTACTAAAAATGATATTATTAGACTCAAGTAAAAATTATAAAAATGAAAAAGATCTAATAATAGAAAGCGAAAACTTATATGATATAAAAGTATCATCATCAATTTCTCGTATTGGTAAATTTAGTAATTTATCTTTTCAGACAAAATTCCTAAACGAAAAATACACAGAAGAAGGAATGAATAAAGAATCTATCATCTTTTTTCTTGACCTAATATTTAATCCAAATGTAAAAAATAACGCTTTTCTTAATATTGATAAACAAAAAAGTAAGTTAAAACAAGATATAATAAGTATTAAAGATAATAAAGTAAAATATTCAGTATTAAAATTAATGGAGAAAATGAAAGAAAAAGAATACTCATATAACACATTTGGCTATCTAGAAGATCTAGAAGATATAACAGGTGAAGAATTATATACCTACTATGAAAAAGTATTAAAAGAAGATCAAATAGATGTCTTCATTCTTGGCGATATAGATGAAAGTCAAATTAAAGAAATATTTAAAGAATATTTCAAAGTAACAACCTTCAAAAAAAATAATAAAGATCTACTTATAAAAGAATTGCTTCCAAGAAAAAGAATAGTAAGATATCATGAATATGATAAAGTAAATCAAGCCCAATTGATAATATTATGCAGTTTAAATAATCTTACAGAGTTTGAAAGAAGATATACTATAAAATTATATAATGAAATAATAGGTGGTTCAGCCAATTCCATATTATTTGAAAATGTAAGAGAAAAACATAGCTATTGTTATTACGTAAACTCTAGTGTTAAAGCTTACGATAATATTTTACTTATAAATTCAGGAGTAGAACAAGAAAATATAGACAAAACAATTAAATTAGTCAGAAAAACATTAAAAAGTATTAATGAAGGAAAATTAAAAGAAGAAAATATAATATCCGCTAAAAACACAATAATATCAGGTATAAAATCAGCATCAGATGAACCAATGGGCATAATCAATACATATTTTTCTAAAGTTTTAGTGGGCACTCCAAATGAAGAAGAACGTATAGCAAACTTTAACAAAATAACAAAAGAAGATATTGTAAAGGTGAGTAAAAAAGTAACCCTTCATACTATCTTAACATTAGAAAGTAAGGAGGATGAATAATGGAAAAAATAAAATTAAAAGACCTAAATGAAGACATTTACTATGAAAAATTAAATAATGGTTTAGAAGTATATCTATATAATAAAGACAACGTTCATACAAATTATGTAACATTTACAACAAAATATGGATCAATATACAATGAGTTCGTTCCCATTGGTGAAAACAAAATGACATCATTTCCTAAAGGAATTGCTCATTTCTTAGAACACAAAGTTTTTGTGCAAAAGGATGATCCACAGCCAATGGAATTTTTTGCTAAATCAGGCTCAATTTGTAATGCATATACAACTTTCAGAAATACAACTTATCTTTTTTATGCTACAGAAAATCTAGAAGAGAATATAAATTATCTCCTAGATTATGTTCAAAATATTTACTTAACACCAGAATCAGTAGAAAGTGAAAAAGGTATAATAGCAGAAGAAATACATATGTATGAAGATCGACCAAACGAAGTATTAATTGAAAAGACAAGATTGAATTCATTAAATAACAATCCTTACCGCGATAGCATTATAGGTACAGTTAAAGATATTGAAAGCATAACAAAAGAGGATTTAGAAACATGTTATCACACATTCTATCATCCATCTAATATGTTTATAGTGGTATCAGGTAATTTCAATGTAGAAAAAATAATGGAGACAATAAGAGAAAATCAAAGAAATAAAGAATTCAAAGAATTAGATAAAATCAAGATAAAAGAATTCGAAGAAAAAGACAAAGTATATAAAGAAAAAGAAATAATAAAAAGCTCAACAAACATACCAAAAGCTGCTTATACCATAAAGATACCACTAAAAAATATCAAACTTACAAGAAGAAAACTCCATCTATATCTATATATATTATTCACAACACTATTTGATGAAACAAGTAACTTTGATCAAAAATTAAAAGAAGAAAATATTATAACCAGCACAACATATGTAAGTTTATTAAATTGTAATACACATATATTAATATCTCTAATAAATGAAACACCAAAGTATGAAGAATTTTTATCAAAATTAAAAGAAAAATTAGAGGCATTAGAAGTAAAAGAAGCTGACTTTAACCGTAAGAAAAAAGTATTGATAAGTAATGAAATATTAGCCTTCGAATCAGTAGAAACAGTAAATGATATAATTATCGATAATATTATATATGATAACAAATTAGAAGATAATCCAATTGAAATAATAAAATCATTAACATATAAAGAGTTAAAAGAATTAATTAAAGAACTTGATATCAAAAATACCAACACAGTAATAGTAAAGAAATAAAGTAGAAAATTTTCTGCTTTATTTTTCTTTTAAACTCAAATGTAAACTGACGCAAAAAATATTTTCAAAAGTAAATATTTATGTTATGATAATAATAAGGAGATAAGAATATGAAGAAACTATTTTCACGTTTAGATAAACCATTATTAATAACAACCATAATTTTCTTTATATTTGGTGCAATAATGATTCAAAGTGCATCATCGATGGAATCTTTTATGCGTTATAACTATAGTCCGTATCACTATTTTGTTAGAGAATTAATTTTTCTAGCAATAGGAACAGTCTTTTTCCTATTCACAATAATATTTCCTACAAAAAACTATAAAAAAGTATATAGTTTTCTATTATTTTTAGTATTTATGGCCTTGCTGGGTCTCCTAGTATATGGCCATGCCGCTAATAATGCAGTTAGTTGGTATAAAATAGGACCATTTACTTTACAGCCATCAGAATTTGCTAAAGTAATAGTCATAATATATTTAGCAGTATATTATGAAAAAAATATCAAAAAATTAGATAACGAATGGATATTTATAAAACCAATAATTTTAGTAACTATCGTAGCTTCTCTTGTATTAATTCAACCAGATATGGGAACAGCTTTTATTATCATGGTAATTGCCATGTTAATGTTCTATGCTGTACCAGTTAATAAAAAATATCGTAGTATATTTAATAAAATAATTATCGGAGGTATCATAGTAGTAGCTCTAGTATTAATAACTACAGGTGGTAGTTTCTTAAAAGATTATCAATTAGAAAGATTTAATTTTACAAAACCATGTGAAAGATATCAAGAAAAATCAGGATATCAATTATGTAATAGTTTTATAGCCTTTAAAAATGGTGGCATAAAAGGGCAAGGACTAGGGGCATCTACTCAAAAATATTTATATTTACCCGAATCTTATACTGACTTCATTTTTCCAATAATAGTTGAAGAATGGGGTTTAATAGTAGGAATAGCTATTCTAATAGCTTATATGATTGTGTTATATAGGATAATTAAAATAGCCCGAAAAGCCACGACATTACGTAATAGTCTAATATGTTATGGAGTTTTTTGTTACTTATTATGTCATATAATGATTAATCTATTAGGAGTTATGGGTGTAATACCATTAACCGGTGTTCCATTACCATTCTTATCTTATGGTGGCAGTTACGCAATATGTTTAATGACTGTCTTAGGTCTAGTACAAAGAGTTTCAATTGAAACAAATAGTGTAAAAGAAAAACAAATAAGATAAATTATAAAGAAAATATATACATTTTCTTTATTTTTTGTTATAATTATATTGTATTATTTTAGGGAGAGTCGATATCGTGAAGAAAATATACACTGCAATTGATATTGGATCTGATAAAATTAAGTTTGTCACAGGAGAATACTTCGGTGGAAAAGTAAATGTACTTTCCTCACATGAACAAAAAGCAAAAGGAATAAGAAAAGGTTTAATTGTCGATCCTAATTTAGCCATTAATTCAATTAAAGATGGCATAAAAGAAATGAATAATATGCTTGGTATAGAAATCAAAAAAGTAATAGTAAATGTACCAGACTACAATACAAAGTTCATGCTTGTAACAGGTGAAGTAAATATCATAGACGAAGATGAATTAATTACTACTGATGATATAAATAAAGTAATCAAAGAATCAGTATATGCTAAATTATATGAGGACTATGAATTAATTACAGTAGTACCATTAGTATTTACTATCGATGATGAAGAAACTGAAAACCCTGTTGGTAGAACAGGTAAAAAATTAGGAATGAAGGGAATTATGATTTCTGCCCCTAAAAAGAATATATATTCAGTTTTATCTGTCATGGAAGGTGCTGATTTAGAAGTAATAGATATTACCATATCTGGACTATGTGACTATGCTGAAGTTGGAAATAAAAACTTAGATAAAAAAGTTGGTGCAATCATTAATTTAGGCCATGAAACAACTAATGTTTCAGTGTACAATAAAGGAAAACTTATGAATACTGAGACTATTCAATTAGGAGGTCTAAATATTGATAAAGATCTTGCTTATATGTTTAACATAAACATCTTCGATGCTAGAGAGATAAAAGAAAAGTTTGCTTCAAGTCATAAAAGATTTATCGCTTTAAATGATGTCTATGAAGTAAAAAATACTGCCGAAGAAACGATAAAACTAAATCAAATTGAAGTAACAGAAATAGTTATGGATCGCTTAGCAGAAATACTAGAACTAGCAAATAAACAAATATTACTATTGACAAAACAAAATATTTCTTATATAGTAATAACAGGAGGATTAACTGAAATA